>Ga0065707_10082234_pt1 | contig 18567 bp, 17 predicted proteins | sample SwiRhicommuniRL3_FD_59094 | JGI IMG/M metagenome (GOLD analysis project Ga0065707, IMG submission 59094) | Switchgrass rhizosphere bacterial communities from Rose Lake, Michigan, USA - RL3 v2 (version 2) | ecosystem: Host-associated > Plants > Roots > Rhizosphere > Soil | place: East Lansing...
GTGGCATTTGCCGCTAGGAACAGCAAGAGTGCAGCGGGCGCTGCGCGGAGCAATGCCCGACACGCACATCGTTTGGGGGCCATCGCTCTCACCGGCCGACTCCACGTTCAAGGACGGTTGCAGGCAAGGGCTTCATGGCGACCTCTGCGGCGGTGGCACGGGGGAGGACCGCCTAATGATAGCACCCGATCCGCCAGGGAAGGCTTCCCAAACCACCGTTTGGGGGACCAGGGACCTACAGCCGACCGATCTTCTCGTACAGCTCCTCGTCACTCGGATGGGTGTAGGCGACGGTTGTGATGGGGTTGGCGTGCCGGGCGAAGCGCTGGGTGAGGAATGGGTCCTGTAGGGTGTCGCGACCACTCGAATTTCGGGGCCTCAGGGGCCCAATTCCGCCCGCCAGTGCGGTCGCCAGTGTGGGGAGCCGGAGCAGTTCTGGGCACTCTGCAGAACCATCCCTTCGCTCGGCGTCCCGTATCGCGTAGCCTGGACACTTATGAAGAAGTTGGGACCCTCACTCAAGGGGACGCATTTTCGCATCGGCATTACTCTGCTCGTCGCCGTGACTACCTCTGTTGGGTGCGGTCGGGGAGGAGGCAAGCTCCTCACGATCCCACCTTGCGCCAAGCCGAAGCTGGACATGAAGTCCTGGGAGCCGGTCCAGGAGAGGCACTTTAGGTTCAGACTCCCACCCGGCTTTCGAGAGGTGAAGATCCAGGGAATTGACACAGTGGTTCGAATATTCCGATCGGCTGATTCCAGCGTTTCGCTGACGTTCGACTGGGGTGCGTACTCCGATCCTCTCCCAGTCAGGGGGCCTGAATGGGTAGCCTGCGAGGAAAGGATTGGTGGCCGAAAGGGCCGCATAGTGACCATGCCATATAGCGATCCCGATAGCGATCCTAGGGGAGCGATTATATTGGGTGCCGGTGTCGCCTGGCGCGACATCACGCCTGGCGTCCACCTCACGATGTTTGGCTGGGCTCGAGAACCGAGTGGCCTGGATCAACTCTTGGGGATATTCAGGACTGTGCGTTTCGAAGGGTCCGGACGGAAGTAGGGTCTTGCGAATCCGCCGCTAGATCCTAGCAATCTCCGCGTAGAGTTCCTCGTCGCTTGGATGGGTATACGCAACCGTCGTAATCGGATTCGCATGCCGAGCAAACCGTTGGGTGAGGAACAGGTCCTTCGTGGCAGTCATTCGAGTGGCTCACAGGCTGTAATAGAAGCCTAGCGATATTGCGGTTTGCCCTAACCCCTCCAACGTTTCGGACATGGTCGGCCCTCTTGGGATCTTCTTCGCGTCAGCGGACCAGAAGTAACGAACACCACCATCCAGCCCGATTCTGCCCACAACCTTCCCTTGTACGCCGACTCCGACGATTAACCCCGGTTGAACAAACGATCCCCGAACCTCGAGATAGTCGGTTCCTCGCCAGTTCGACCAGACTAGCGAAGGACTTAGCTCAATGTACGGCGACGCGTCGTACTTAGGCGGAGTAGCCACCCTGTATCGAATGCCGACTCCTATCGGCACTTGGTCCGTACGAGTGAACTTGTTCCCAAAGGGGAGCCATGAGGCTTGGGATGTGATGCTGAAGTGACTGCCTACATCCCGAAGGATTCTGAGCGACACCAGTCCCGTGCCATCCACGCCCTCTTTGTACGGGTCGCCATCGTACGTGAACGTCCGATTGTGATACTCGTTGGCGTATCCACCCGCAACACCCACGGCCCACTGGCTACCATGTGCATTCAACGGGAGGAGCGTTAGCGTGGCGGCCAGGAGGGAAACCGGGACCCGTCTCACTGCATACCGAGCAAGCATTGGGGGCCTCTGGCGGTCGTTGAGGTCGATCTATGACGGTGGCAGCATGACCTACCCCGCGCGCTTTGGCCGGGTTCCTACTAGATCTGCCTGATTCGGCCGCGTGGGTGCATGCGCCCGTTCGACAGGGAGGGCAGGGACGGGGGGGGTTAAAGGCTGCCGATCTTCTCGTAAAGCTCCTCGTCGCTCGGATGTGTGTACGCGACGGTCGTGATTGGGTTGGCGTGCCTAGCGAAGCGTTGCGTGAGGAAAAGGTCCTTCGTAGCCCGGTAGACGTTCGTGATCGCCGTATGGCGCAGGGTGTGGAAGTTGTAGAGCCGCTCGAATCCCGCGACCTGCTGCCAGTGGGTGAAGATCGACTGAGCACGACGGATCCCTAGCCGCCGGCCCTGGGAAGAACGGAAGAGGAACGCGGCCTTGCCGACCCGCTCTCCCACCACTCGCTTCGAGGTGAGATAGTCACCCAAGGCGGATCGCACTCGCTCCGACAGGAACGCTACGCCACCGCGGCGCCCCTTGGTGATCGCCTTCGGCAGGACGACCTTCCACGCCACCCCTCCCGCCTTCGTCGCCACGTCGCCCACGTTGAGCCCCACGACCTCGCTTAGACGAAGACCGGTTCCGAGCGCGAGCGTGAGAAGCGCGAGATCCCGGCGGCTGCCCTGGCAGGCCACCACCTTGAGGAGGCGCGACTGCTCCTCCTTCGAGAGCGTGGTCGGTGGATCCGGGACCTTCAGGTACATGACCCCATGTTCCCTCTTGTGGGCCGGGCATCAAGGGAAAGAGGGGCGGTCGGCAATCGTTTCTGGCTTCATCCCTATATATGGGGAGAAACCGAAGCCAATTCCCCGAGGGCCAACACGGCGCGTCGTGGGCGCGACACGCGGCACACGGGCGCGGATGTTCGACCCTCGCGGCCCGGTGCAGAAATGCTCGGGATTTGAGGCCTCACGGGGCAGAAATACGCCCCAAACCTGCCCCGTCGGTGCCGAAATACTCGAGGTTTGGGCTCTTTGGGGGCGTTTATGCGGCATGTTTTACGACCCTGGAGAGGGGGATGCCGCATGGCCGCCGAGCCGTAGAGCGCCGCAATTCCGCGCACGCCTAGGAGCTACGGGTGATGTGGTAACTCCGCCAGTCCATTAGAAGCGCGATTTTGGGCCCAAATCATGCCGCTCGTCTGCCCATTGGCGGCGTGGTTTCGCGAGCTTGGGCTCCCTTGGGCTCCCTTTTGTCCAGCCCTCGTCGACTAGATGAAAGACGCATGTTCGATGCGGACAGAGCGCAAGGAACTGACGATGAATCAACTTAGGAGAGAAACAGAGTCACGACCCGTATGGGTCTAGTCCAAGCAAGGCTCAGCTTCTGCCAAGGTGGCCCTGAGCGCCATCCAATGCCATCGTGCGAGAATGTTCCGCCGCTTCTCTTGGGCAAAGAACTCCAGAAGATCTCCTAGCGCCCCTTGGAGCGCGTTCAGAGCAAACTCATTGAACCCTGTTCTAGCGAAGCCACAAGGAATACCAAAAGCGTCACGACATCGGTTGACGTACTCTCCGTGCAGGATGCAAATCCGCGGCTCGCCTCGAAAGCCGAGGAACTCCATGCCGTGACTTCTCATGCGCTCGCCAACCGCAGTCGCGCCCCGGCAACAAATCGCGTACACCCCCACACATCCTGAACTGACTAGGTGTTCCCCCGAGATCATGACTTCGAAATCTCTTCCCAAGGACAGCGCTCCTAGGCCGTTATCGTCGCCATGTCCAAGGTAAACAAGGCGCCAAGGTTCTGCCTGTCTAGTAAGCGCCTCCACCCTTGACGTTACAACACAGTCCACATTCAAGCCACCCGTCCGCATGACCTCGGCGTAGGGCTTACACCAGGACGCCAGCACCTGAGTTACGTCGTCGCAGGTGACGCAAAGCACTCTACTCCACGTTACCTCGCCTTTGGCCCTATTCCTCTGCAGCGTCACCAGGGATCCCCCCGCGATCGATGTCGTCGATCAAACTCTGAACAAAAGTGTCTATGATCTCCCTGCCCACATCGGTTCCGTTCGAGACCTCCAATTTGATCTGTTCCAGATCCAGCGGCTTCCCGCCCCAAAGCAAGATCGGCTCATTCGGACGACTTGTGCGATGTAGAAACCGCTCGAACAACTCCATTACCTGAGGGACAAGTAGACTCTCAAGTGCCGGTCGCGGTGTGGCTGGCAGCGGTACCCCAACCTCCGCTCCCATCCGGGCGGCCACATCCCTCGCCAGTGCCTCAATGCGGTCTCTCCATTGTGCATCCTTCAGTATGATTGGTATGCCCTTCGCCTCAAGGCGGCGGCGGACCTGGTCGTCCGGTTCTGTCGCCGTTAGGAGCGCAACTTTCATGTGGAGCCGTTTTGTGAGGTCCTCTGCAAGTTTTTCGACCCGCTGTTCGGTTCCGGGCGCCAAGACCCTATCAAGGATAACGAGGTGGAACCCGCCTTGCTCAAGGATTGCCTTCTCACACTCAGCTAGGGAGTATGCAGAAATCACCTCGAAGATCGACAGGCCTTCCAACTTCTCCTTGATCAACACGTGATATGGGGGGTAGTCATCGACGATGAGCACCCGCACAACGATCGTGGCTTCTAGAACATCTGGTGTCATCGAGCAGGCTCCGACAAAGAGTGACTACCTCCGACCTTGGCCACGCTGTACTCGTTGTGCCCCTGGAAGGGTGATCCGAAAAACGCACCTGCCGTGGGAATCCTCAACGTAGCCGAGTCTGCCCCCCAGGAGTTCTACATATGTGCGCGCGAAGAACAAACCCACTCCAGACCCTTCCTGTTTTGTAGTCACGTACGCCTGAAACATCCTCTCACGCATCTCTGGCGGCACCGGCGGGCCAGAGTTAAAGACGTCAATCCAGACCTCGCTGCCATCCCTGCTACTCTTCGCCGCAAGCTCAATCAAAGGTCTGCGAGTCCCCTGAATCGCATCCACGGCGTTGTCCAAAATGGCGTCAATTGCGCTGTCAAGGAGGTAGAGTTGAACTGGGACCGCGGTCTCGTGGGGGACGAAGAGAGCGGTTCTCACTGTGTCACTTCCGACCGGAAGGTCTCCCGCCCTTCGCGTACTCAGGCGATCCCGTGCAGCCTCCAACAGGGACCGCACGCCTTCCAGAGTCTGAGGGGTAGCTTCTGCTTCCTTCAACTCAAGAAACCTTCTGACAAAGCTGTCCAAGAGGTCCACCTGCTGACCAAGGAGGGCCAACTTCTGCTTTGCGGCCGGGGGAGCGCCTGATCTGAGATCAATCACTAAGGGGGCCATGACGCCAAGCGCTTGGCGAAACGTATGATTGACGCCGAACACTAGGTTCCGTATGGCCTGCGCCCTTCGAATCTCTACGGCTCTTTCGGCGCTGTCCTTGATCATGGACATGACAAGGCCCGCCATAATAAGGAGAAAGGCGCTCTTTGCCCCAAAACCCAAGAGATAGCCGACGTAGTAGACGGAGAGCGCGACCGCGCTTCCTACCTGGTCCTGCGCGGCGGCCGGTGCTGGAAGTTGACGCAGCAGGTATAGCGGCTGAATACAGGCGTAAACGATTAAAGGCACCTGCGCTCCCTGGAACCGTGTTGCGTACGGGCCATCGGCCAATCTCGCCAGGCCCGCTATGAAGACGCCTAGAGCCGTTACGCCAAGCACAATATTTGGTACTAGCGCGAAAATGCGACTAGCCACTGAAGGGCTAGTAAGAAAGCCTGACGACGCCACCCAGTACGAGTAGGCGATGGCGACCGCGCCCAAGAGGACAATAGGTACAAGATGACTGTGCACCGATTGCTGAGGGTCAGCCTGTCCGATTGCCTCGTCCCGGCGGAGCTCTGCGGCGCCGTAGAGTAGGAGGATTGATGAGATCAGATCGGGGGCAATTGCAAGGAACTGTTTAGCCGTGGATTGGGTGGCTGGAGATCCAGGGCCTTCAATCCACCCTAGCATCGACTCCAGTAGTAACTGGATGCCGTTAACGGCGAAAGCCATAGCGACGAAACGGAGAGCGGGGCGCCGGAGGACGTTACCCGCGATTTCCACCGCGAACGCCAGGGTGACAGCGAGGGGAAACTGGAAGGCTGCGAGAGCCCTTGCTAGGTCGCGGAGGGCGATGACCGCTGCACTGGTCTCAGGCACGATGAGTTCTCCGTGCGCCGGTCAAGCGTGCACCGACATGTCGGAGCATCTCAATCACCGCAACCAGTATCCGATGACCGTGCCCACGATGCCGAATCCAAAGTTCTCTGCCGCTGCGTTTCGACCACTCAGGATCAGCCACGCTCCGAGCATGAATGCAGCAACCGACAAGAAGATCCGAACCCAAGCCTCGGCGGGGTTGGTCCCGGGCGAATCCCCGCCTAGCCGACGAATTCCTGTTAGAGCTGCCATGGTGTCTCGGATTCGCGTAAATGGCATCATTCCTCCTTCCGAGGCAACCCTGCCCCGATGGTTGGCCCGAGCGTACGTCACATCGGTTTCTTGCACAAGTCGGAGCGATGCCGCCAGTTGGCCGCATAGCTCGAATCGGAAAGACGCAGCGTCGAAAGAGCAGCCGGGTGACGACCGACCCGCTTCCCGATTAGCGCAACGCCAGGATCCCTTCCTCACTCTATGGGAAGAGCTGCGTTGCCACAAATGCGGTGACCGCATCCCCGCTCTTCTTGTCGACTCCTAGGTCTCCCCAGAACCCGATGTCCAACGGGCGACCCTTGCCCAGTCCGCCATCGAACCTTACCCACAGCCTTGGCCGAATTCTGAACGATGGGTGGGAATGTTTACTGAAGTCAAATGCCTCGTCGCCAGTCATGAGTTCGGAGACACCGAAAAGAAGATCTGCTGCCGCTCGGCACTTCTGTTTTGGGTAGGCGCCCACGAGAGTGATTCCTGAGAACAAATAGCTGGCGGCATCCTCGGCGCTCTCCTCCTCGGAGTCGCCCTCAGCATCGAACACGAACCCGGTGTTCACGATGTCAATCAGAATACCGCCGTTGGACCAGCAGTGCCAAACGGGGGTTCGAACGGTGAAGTCCGTAATCATCGCTCGGCGCACGGAGCTTCCGCTCGAATCTGGATTGAAGTCTGAGATGTTGGCCTTGTTCACGAGACGGGCGAAATTCGCGAGGATCAACTTCACATCCGCACTGAAGACGTCCTCGTCGCCAAATCCGATGTTGACGTGAAGATATGGTGCGAGATCCAGCTTGTTCTTGCTCGGTGGGTCCTGTGCGGGGTTCACAGCGTCACCTGTCACGCCCATCACCCACCCTGCTGAGACGCCAACTCCCTGTGGTAGGAGAATGTCTGCCTCACCTGATTGCGCCTTGAAATCACCTGTTCTTGAGACCGCCGTAACGGAATCGGACGTTGCGGCGCGGCTGCCGCTGCCCTTTGGCATTTTCGCCGCCTGCCGTGCGTTCACGGGCGACGGGAGCACTACGAAGGCGAGCCCGAGAAGCCCGAGCACTGCGTGGGCCCAAAACCGCGCTTCTCTGTAACCGCTCATCGTAGTTCCTCCGTATGGGTATTGAGCGGCCACTAGGCGAGGCCGTTATCTCCCTTTCCTGTGACGGGGCGCGCGAAATCTGGACTCAATGAAGTCCAACGTTGCTGGCTGAGCAAAGTAGTTCAGATGGTGGACCGTCTTCGAGGTGCCGAAGTCGTGGATCTGCTCCGCGGGGACGGGAGCTGCCGCCGGCGCCGTGCTAGTCGGAGTAGGCGGTGCATCTTTAACGTATGTCATTGAGTCCGTATCAACGACAAGGTCGTTTGCGCCTGGGAAAACCAGGTCGGCACTCGCATCCCTTATCGCCGTCCCGAATCGGGTGAAGTACTTGAGAAATCCCCACCTGTAATCCTCAATGAACGGCTCGAAGTTACTCCTAAGGAAGGAGTAACTCGCAGGGATGTCCGCTGCCCCCGACCTGAGTTCCTGGAGTTCGAAGTTATTCGGAATCTTTGATTGACCAGCAAGGCCGGGGATCAGGGCGACGGCTGCATCTAGCGTAGGGGTTTTCGCAACGGTCGCGGTCGCAGACGAGAGGATCCGAAGGAGCCCACCCAGTGCGCCAATCCAAGGAGCAAAGGACGCGGCCAGGGTGCCGGCCGTACCTAGTGCGAAACCCACGTTGGTTAAGTGGTCTATCGCCTTACGAAGGCGAAATGGTGAGGCGAGGCTTGTCCCGTTCAAGGGCGATCCTACTAGTGCAACTCGGGAGCGGAGCGCGGAGTTACGGTTCAGGGCTTCAAGCCACCAACGGACCACGAGGCCGCCGCGACTGTGCGAGATGACATGCACCTCCGCTTTCGTTCTTGCGAACAGGCGCGCAAGAGCCGCCGCGTTGAGGATCGGACTGACCGAAAGGGTCGGGTGCTCAAAGGCAAGTACCTGATCGTAGGGCTGGACCAGGGCGGTAAGTCGGTTCCCCCCGTCAAGAGCTCGAAGGTCGTCGACCATCGCTTGGGCCTTGCTAAACGTGCCGTGAACGAGGAGCAGGATCGTTCCCTTCTCCTTCGGTACAGCGCCAGCAGGCCCAAGCTGGCCACCAACAAGCTCTCGGAGGTCCCTGGATTCATTGAGGGCCCGGTCGATCGAGTCAAGAAGTGCAGCTACCTGCGACCCCTCTGCTGGCTGAAACTTGAACTCCTGAATCACCCTGCGGGCTACGTCGAAGGTGCCATGACGCCGTCGAAGGGATGTTGTCGCGGGGGATTGGATCTCATCCCCCTCCACGTACCATCTCAATACGCCATCTTCCTCATAGAGCGTGAAATAGACAGGCTCGTGCTCCTTGTAACCTGGTCCGCGACGTAACCTCCTCCTCCGGACCTGCTCGATTGTCAGTTCACCAGGCGTGAAGCGACCCGTTTCGAATATTTCGGCCTTCTCCAAGAAGAGAAGGGCTTCCTCTGGAAGCACGCGTGTTCCTTGCGTCCGATTCATTCGCCTAACCCCATTATCGGCAGTGGCGTCACACCCGTGTCACGCGCCCCGTGAATATCCAACATGGAGTCAAACTCACGCCTACTTCGGAGGTTCTTCCTTCCCTCGAGCTGAGACTCCATAAACGAGCTGTGGTTGGTAAGCCAGACCGTCTCGAGTGGCACGACAAGGCCCTCGGAAACCGCGTTCTTGATCCGCGGGTAATCGTTACTCTCGAAGAGAAACCCGCGCTGATTTCTCTCAGAAGAGACGGCCGGAAGAAGGCCAGCCTCAGGCGCGGCGCGAACGTCCAGGTTGTCTATGAAATGCCTATAGGCATCTTCACTACGCCAGTAGCCAGGGAACGCATGGCCCTTGAGCAGGAACATGATTGGATATATGTCGACGTATTCGAGGCATGCGCAAAGAAGCAGGCCGAGGTCGATACAGGTGCCATGCTGCCATCGCATGATGTCGGACGGGGTGCGGAGACGCTGCGGCGCCTGCTCCTCGTCGAGTTTCGCGTCCGGATAGGCAGGCGGTGGATTGATGTAGGTCAGCCGCTGGTCGTATGTCAGGGCCGCCCAAATGGCCTGAACCTGACGGTCGACCGGTTCGCACGCTCTTGAGATTGAGGGCTCACTTGAATCGACACTCTGATAGCCATCAAAGCCGGCGCTTGGATCGTCCGTGATAGCCATGAGATAGCGCTGGGCGCACTGAACTATCTTGGCGACAGCAGGGTCCCGGGGAAGGACGAACGACGGGAGCCAAAGCCGATCGCGGGTAGTGTCGGTCCATTGGTCGACCGGCAGAACCGAGATACTAGACGTCTCGTGGTACGCAACTCGCCCACCCTGCTGGATCTTTACGGTCACGACGCTTCGGATCGGCTCGCTTTGCGTTCTAAATAGTGAGGAGGTGAGCGGGACGAAGACCCGATCCGTGAGGTCCTCCATGAGCTCGCCTTCGCCCAAGGTGAAGGTGGTTCGGTACGGGAACGAGTTATCTCCGACATAGAGCGTGACCTCCACATCGATGTCCCGTATCTCCCCGCTGACTTCGTTACGCATGATCTGAAGCTTGTGAAACAGGTTCCTGTAATTGTGCAGAAGCGAGTAGTTCACACTTGGCAGCACATCACAAAAGACACGGATCAATTGCTGACCCCGAGACGGAGCCGGGAGCGACGAAGGCTTCTTGCGCTTAGGCTTGGCGGCCCGTCTCGGGGCCATCAGCGACTCGGAGCTCCAGAGGACAACGCACGCACCCTTCAGCTTCGCGGGCTCATTGCGAAGTGTGGATAGGGCAGACTCGAAGGAAGCACGAATGTCTCCGCCCGTTCCGACGAGATTCCTATAAAGGGAGGCGAAGAATCGTTCCGCAAGGCGGTCATCGATCGTGTCTTGGAACCCGATTGCATGTCGCACACCGTGCTCGACCATCAGCGATGCGAGGCGAGCGCCGGAGTTGTAGACATTGAACGAGACCAGCGTCGGGTACGGTCCCTTCCCGAACACCCCCACGAGCGACTCTGCCGAGACGAAAGCAACGCCCGAGGAGGCTTCCCGTGCGCCACTTTCGGCGTCTATTGAACTCGCAAGGTAGGCCGCTCTACGGCTTTGCATTCGTTGAGCGCTTTCCTCGTCTGCCAGTGCGAGGCCATCCAGCGCTGTGGCAGGCCCGTCGGGTCGAGTGGTCGGGTCAGCCTCTTCGGTTTGGGGGGGGCGTACCGTCTTCGAGGGTTTCTGCCCTGGTCCAAGAAGCTCCGCGGCTTGATGCGTATCGAAACCTGCGACGTGCAGGAGCCCTGGAGGCCGTTCCGCGATCCGGGCAGTGAGGTGTGCTAGCGATGGGTTTTCCAAGACCCGAACCTTTAACCGATTGGAGCGGCTGAGGCGCAGGCTGGCAAGCACGAGATCCGTCTCTTGCTCGAGGTCGTACAAGTCGTCGAGCACACCTGGGGCGGCCTCAACGGTCTGTACATTGCCGAGCAGTGGCACCCAGCTGCTCGGGCTCCCGACGTCGAGATGCCGAATGACCGTAAGGGGGTGCCTCTCTCTGAATTCGCTGGTAGCGCGACTGAACAAGTACTCCCACGGGAAGACGCGTGCCTCCCACGCAGCCGCTACGGGAATTCGGATCTCGACAACTTCAGCCTCAGCAATCTTGGCCAGCGCCGCTCGATCTAGAGCCTTGGAAATCGGGTCTCTCTCACCCCCAGGTGGTGCTGTCCCCGACCACCGCGGCCGAGATCTAACGATGTAAGCCCAATAGATCGCATCGCGCGCGCTAATCGAAATGGGGATTTCATCGTCCTGACCGCCGATTCGGAAGAAGACGTTGACCTTATCTGCGCTAGCGGAGGTTTCGGAGGCACCAGCCACGTTCGTAGCGGGCTTCTCCTCCGCACCAGCTACGTCCGTAGCGAGCTTCTCCTCCGGTTGGGTCTTCTTCTGTAGTTTCTTGATTCGCCGTCCAGCCGCTTTCTTGCGGGGCATGTTTACCTCCGTTCCCTACGCGCGGCGGAAGCAAAAGTCATCGGGGAGGTTTGAGCGTGGCGAGACGCCAGGGTGCTACCGGGTGTCATCCACGTCAACGACCAAACGCAAGGTAGCGAACAAGTGTGGTAGAAAATCAGATCCGCTTTGAGGACCTTGGTGTCTTCTGTTTACAGCCCGACTGTCATTAGTTGAAGACAACACATGCCGGTTCGCTCGAGTCCCGTTTTCGATCCTCCGCCCGCAAGGACTACCGAAGCCCTTGCGGCCCAATATCCTCCTCCTCAGTGAAGGCGCAACTATCGGCCGAGCGTTTGCCCCGGCACGCCCGATGCTTTTGCCTCTTATGCGGAGTGTGCCCGCAAGCGCCACATCGGATCAATCGAGCCCTGGTGAATCAGTTGTGCGCATCGCCTCGACGGTCGCGTTGTACCAAACAGGGGCCCTACAACGCACGTCTCCCCCGTGAAGGTGATTCCGAGCAGGCAGACTCGTCAGCCTTAAGGCGCGCGCAAGAATTCCATGGAGGTCCAGATGGAAGACTCCAAGAAGTCCAAACCCACCGACCAGCAACCGCGGGTTGAGTTGGAACGCAGCCGATTCAAGAGCCTCCTGCTCCAGAACCCGAATTACTTTGGCAATCTGGAGGTGAGCGACTTTAAGCCGGTCAAGATCATCCAGGGGGACTCGAGTTACGAGCAAATGATTTGCGTGGGCCTCAACCCACCCTACGAACGCCTGGAGGCGGTGATTCGGATCAAGAAGGCGAGCGGCTATGGCGGTGACATCTGCAGCCCGGGGACGCTCGAATTCGTTCGATTCTACGTGGATCTGTTCGACAACGGCGTGTGGCACGACGTCGGTTTGTCGAGTGTCCGGGTCCACGACATCCCAGGAGACAAGCCCATTTGCTATGCCGTGCGTCGGGACTTCGATTCATTCAAGAAGTTCTGCCTCTTTGAGAACATCGTCAAGGTCCGCGCGATCCTTCAGTGGAACGTGGCGCCACCAGCGAACTTCCCGAACTACACACCGGTCTGGGGCAACGTCGTCAACGTGCAGGTCCAGATCCAGCCGCGGAAGTTCTGGTTTTGGGGGGATCTGCTCAAGAAGCTCGAGGAGATTCCGGTCAAGATTCCCGATCCAATCGGACCGGTCATCAAAGGGCTCGACCCGAGCGTCAAGCTGAACGCCACCCAGCTTCAGCCGCTGACTGTTGCGCAGAAGAAGGAGTTGTACAAAGGCAAGGATGTGCCGGTGCACCGGTTCGCCTTCCAAGAGGTGCAGCAGTTGATGGCGCTGCCCGACCCGACGTTGTTTGCTGCGCCTGGCGAGTCCCCGCTCGTCGCCCTGGACCTCTCACCCACCGTCATAGAGGGGTTGATCGGCAAGCTGTTTCCGACCGACGGCGACACGAGTTTCGAGGAGCTGCGGTGCGTCGGGCTCTACCCCGAAGCCGACCTCATCGAAGCCGTGCTGACCGTAAAGAAGTCCAGCGGCTACAGCGGCTCACTGTGCAGCGACGGTTCGATCGAATACGTCGCGTTCTGGATCGACTTCAACGATGGCGCTGGCTTCCAATACCGCGGGACTGCGACCGTCAATGTATTCGATCTCAAGTCCATCCCGGACGAGGACGTTCAATACGCCGTGTTTTTGAAGACAGACCTGTCAAAGTTCCGCGTTCCCTGCGAGATCGGCCCGCGGGTCGTACGTCTCCGTGGGATTCTCTCGTGGGCGACGCCTCCGCCGCCGACGAATCCGAACTACGTTCCGGTCTGGGGTAATCGCGAAGAGTGCCAGATCCAGATTCGCCCGGGGACGCTGGAGGGACACATCCCGCTCATCGAGACCGTGGGCGACATTGGAGTAAACGACATCAACACGGGGAGCGGCCTCGCAACCGGGGCGGCCAATATCGGATTCTTTTCGGTCCTGGACAGCCCGTTTGGTGGAGAGGTGACCATCACCGGCCGGATCGGGGACCCTCCGAACAGCTTCGGGGGCGGCGCGGCACCCTTCAAGTATCGCGTCGAGGTGTTCGGCCCACCGCCGTTCGACAGCTGGACCCCGCTCGCGAACCCGATCGTCGTGAAGGTGTCGGAGTGGCTTAGCGGCGTCCCGCAGATGTGCGCCCCTGGAGAGGTCGTCTGCGACGTCACTCTGACGCCGACCGATGATGGCGACGGTTTCGGTCCAGGGTGGTACCCATATCTGGAAGACATCAAAGGGCCAAACCAGCGTTTCCTCGTCGTCGACAAGCTGGCGAGCTGGTTCACAAACCCGTCGATGGAAGGCCTCTGGTGGCTCCGTCTGACGGCGAAGGACCCGTCTGGCCCCGTTCTTTTCCCCGGGGTCCAGCTCGTGCGCCTGCGCGTCGACAACACGCGTCCGTCCGGGCCGGCCGGCCCTGGCGCGACCCAGGTGCAAATCGAGGCAAACCCACCTTTGACAGTCACCGGCGCAACGCTTAACGGAAACCCGCTGCCGGCGGTCGCCTGCGGTAAGTTCCCCGTGGGATCGATCATTACCGGGAACTACGAAGTGCATGACCCAGGAATCACGTCTCCGAACCAGCATTTCAATGACTTGTCACTGACCGTGATCCCGGCGGGCCCGGCTAACGGCGTCACGCCGACCCCTTCTAGCCGATCGTATCCGTTGCAGGTGCCTACCACCGGAGAGGCGGGGAGTTGGACCCTGGACACCCACGGGATGGATCCGTGTGGGTACGTAATCCGGCTCGTTGCAAGGGACCGGACGAACTACGACAGCCGGGGCTATCTGCTGTACATGTCCTACGACGTCGGCTTTTGCCTGGAGCCTGCGCCGAAAAATTGAGGAGAGGGCAGTCGAGTGGAGTACTACTGGTTCGTGCTCGGAGCGCTGGCGGTCTGGCGCATCACGCACCTCCTGTTTGCAGAGGACGGACCGTGGGATGCGATCATCCTGCTTCGTCGGCTCGCGGGCACAGGACTCTGGGGCGGCCTGCTCGATTGTTTCCACTGTTTGAGCCTGTGGATCGCCGCTCCGTTCGCGCTGTCTCTCGGAAGCGAGTGGACGGAGCGGCTTCTCCTCTGGCCCGCGCTGTCGGCTGGCGCGATCCTTCTCGAGCGTCTCACGTCGCACGAGGAGGGCATGAACACTCACAGCGCGCCGCCCGTCTGAGAGGGAGGAAACGACATGACGTGCTGCGGTGAAAAACGGGAGCAGTGGCGGACTCAGACTCCGGACCGGCGCGCGAATGAGTCGAACGCCGTGAACGGCCGCGTTGTCTTCGAGTACACGGGCGGGGCAAGTGCAGTAGTGAAAGGTGCGGTCACGGGAAGGGGGTACGCGTTCCTCGGTTACGGCTCACGAGTCGCGGTCGATGCGCGAGACGCCGCGTCGTTGACCGGATTGCCCTATCTCCAGCGAGTGCTGCGGTAGCCTAGGCGGTGGGTAGCGGGTCACGTCCCCCTCGTCCGGCAGACGAAGGGTTGGCATGAGCGACAGCGCAGGGTTGCGATCGGAGGCAGCAATGAAGCCAAGGTCGGCTTTGGAGGAAGCGCGTGAACGATTTCAGGAGTGCGGGAAGATACTACTATCTCTAGCGGAGGAGCCGAATCGTATTGAGGAGTTGCTCGCGGCCGTCGAGCAGTGGAATCAGCCCCGCTTTCGCGCCGTTCTGGGCAGCATCGAGTTCAGTCTTCCCCCGGAAAAGTGCGACCCCTACGTGAGGGTCTTCGTACTGCTGCTGAAACCTCCGAAGTTCCACGAGGAGTGCAAGTGGAAGAACCAGGAGATCAGCCAGACTAAGGGGATACAGCTGGGGACAGCGATCGCCAGTGGCGCCGACGCTGATCGAATGGTCGCTGTGCTAAAGCAATTGGGGCTCATTGAATGCGTGACGGTGCGCGAAGACCAAGACGAACTCATTAAGGAAAGTAAATTCGTACAAGGCATGTGCCCCCCCGGGACGTATTGAGCACGGCACTGAGTTCGACCGCGTGGGACGCCGCGAGCCGCGCCGTCCGCGTGCGCCAGGAGCACCATGACTAGGCTAGGGGATCGGGTAAAGGGGTGGACAAGCCGGTTTCTTCGGAGAGGGTTTCACAAGCTCCCGGGAACGCTTCAGTCTCCGACCAAGCGGCAGCCCGTTGACAAGACGAACTGGCACGCCTGTGGTGGCTGTCGTCGACCCATCCCTCGCTACGAAACAAGGTCCCGGCTGCCGGACGGCACGCCTCAAATGGTGACCATGGACACCTATGTTTGCCCCTTTTGCGGCTATGTGCATGTGGGCAAGCCTGTCGATCGCGAGGAGACCAGGCAGCCAAATTGCCACGAGTGTAACGCCCTCCTAGGTGAAGGGTACCAATGCTCGAAATGTGCCCTTCCGAAGGGCTGGATGCGCGTGGCGTGCCCATACTGCGGGTCGCGGCAACCAGTGTACGCACCTCATTGGGTGATTCACTGCGACACGTTTACGCTCGAATGCGCGGCCTGCGAGTCGAGGTTCGTGAGCCTCTGTATCTGCTAAGGCTGGGCGGAGCGCGTGGCTCCCCTAAGAACCGAGGCGACTTCAATGGGGGATACGCGTGAAGCTCAGGCAACTCGAGCTCGGGGGTAGATCGATGCGAAGGATACTGGTGCTCCTGCTCTTCCTCGCGCTCGCAAGTGGCTCAGCCCACGCCCAACCCCTCCGCATCTACCACATCGACGTAGAGCAGGCAGCCGCGACGCTCTTCGTGGCCCCCGGCGGGAAGACGCTTCTGGTGGATAGCGGGAAGAATGGCATGGGCTCCCGGGTCAAGGCAGCGATGGACCAAGCGGGCGCGACCAAGGTCGACTACTTCGTATGCACCCACTACCACGAGGATCACTATGGCGGGATCGACGACCTCGTGGACTCGGGCGTGCAGGTCAAAGAGGCCTACGATCGGGGCGACAAGGAGTGCTGCCTTCCTGCCTCGAAGAAGGGTGAAGCCGCCTTCAAGGGCTACCAGAGGACGGTCGGCGAGGACGCGATCCACATTCGCCCCGGGGACACCATTCCCCTGGATCCGGCCATGACCGTCACCTGCCTCTCCTCAGGCGGGGTCGTGATTGGGGAAGCCAATCCCCAGACGGGAGAGGACGAGAACGACATGAGCGTCTCGCTCCTGATCACGCTCGGCTCGTTTCGGTACTTCATCGGTGGCGACATGCACGCCAAGACCGAGCAGAAGATCGCGGATCGGGACCTGGCAAAGGGCGTTGTCATGTATGAGGCTGACCACCACGGGTCCCACACCAGCTCCTCGAGCGACTTCATGCACGACCTGGCGCCAAAGGTCATCGTCATCTCGAACGGCAATAGGGCGGACTACGCCCATCCTCGTCAGACCACGTTGAACCTGTACGCCACGCTGCCTGGCCCGCCGGCTGTGTTCCAGACGAACAAGTACCTAGCAGGCGGCTCTCTAGGCGGCGGAAACGTGGCGGATCAGTTCATCGCCGACCCGGAAACCGTGGATCCGGACGGGACCATCCTCGCCACGGTCGACGCCGGAGCTGGGAAGTGCACGATCACCTACGCAGCCACATCCCAGGAGTTCACTTTTGCGGGCGGAAGCACGATTGCTTCATCCTCAGTTGTCATTGAGAGCCTGCTCCCGAATCCGGCGGGCTCGGACACGGACGCGGAGGAGGTCGTGATTAAGAACAAGGGTGCGGCGCCCACCCCCATCACGGGATGGCGGCTTCAGGATAGGAGCGGCCTTACCTGGCCGTTCGTCGGAGATGTGACTCTTTCGGCCGGCGAGGCGCGCACCTTACGTCGGAACGGGAGGCCCATGAGCCTGAACAATGGGGGAGACGAGATCTCACTAATCGATGCGGCTGAGGTTGTTCGGGATCGGTTTGAGTACAGCATGTCTACAGAGGGCGGATCCATCGCGACCGGGCATTAGACTAGTGGGCGACTTTGCCAGGGTTCACGCACTTGGCACGTGTGTCTTTGGCGCTTTCCGGAGGGGGCGACGGCTAAAGCCCCGATCTTGGGTGTTGCGATGTCTGCAGCACCGCGTCCCTCCCGCGAGCGGAATGATCCAGTACCAACGGGATTCACTCCACTTGGCGACCAACCGTCAACGCCCGACCTCCCCGGCCCCCTGCGCCGTTACACGTAGGTTTCGCGGGGCTTTCTGGTGCGTCAACAAACCTCGTCACCGTCTACGCATTTGATTGACACACCGACTCCTTCCGCCGGACATTCCCGCGCCTCGCTCTTCCTCGTAAATCCCCCATCAAATGCTACACCAGCGGGTTTCACGATGAGGCGGCGGTCCGACACGCTTTTGGCCTGATTACTGCTATTTCCCTTCGGCAGAGGTTTTCTCCCCAATCCCGATCAACCTCGACCGTTCACCGAAATTCGGGGGGAACCATGCCGCCGCGGAAGGAAGGAACCCAACAAGGGCACGCCGTGCCGATCGCCACGGTCGGCATCATCGTCCATGCGCACCATTACCGGGACTCAGTGGTCGCGGCGTTTCGCGGGGCCCGCGATCTTCTCGGGGTAGATCTCGGAGACGGCAGCCCGGACACGTTGCTACGTGCAGCGCACCTCAGACCCAATGCCATGCTATTGGACGTTCCCGGTGCACGCCTTCGCGAACTCATCCAGCAGCTTGCCCCCGCGATCCCACACGCCCGGCTGGTTGCGATGAACCTCCTCGAGACGGAGGAGCAATTGGTGCCGCTGTTCGAGGAGGGCATAATGGGATTCGTTCCTCGGGATGCCTCGGCAGAGGATATGCTCGCCATCGTCCGCGACGTTCTCCGGGGAGAGTTTAGTTGCCCGCCGAGGATCGTCGTCGCCATTGCCCAGCGACTTCATGCAACGGCCCACCGCCAGATCACCCAACCCGGTCACACTGACCTGACACCCCGACAGATCCAGATCTTCCAATACGTCGAGCAGGGTCTGACAAACAAGCAGATCGCCGCGAAACTTGGGATCGAGTTCTCCACGGTTAAGAACCACGTGCATCGCCTCCTCAAGAAACTCGCCGTTCATCGGAGGCAACAAGTGGTCGGGCGTTCCGCGCCGGTATCTGCGCGTCTCGGCGTTGTCGAGGGGACGAGTCCGCGAAAACGGGGTCGCTGACGGCAGGGCAGCACGCAGGTCGGTCCCATCCCCTTGGACCGGGGTGGGACCGTTTTTGTGCCTCCCCACGGAACGCCGAGTTCCGCCACATTGGCCTATCCGCGATGCCTATTCCTGCAGCGGGACCTCGACGGCCCACGGAATCGGCCCACTCCGCATTG
>Ga0065707_10082235_pt1 | contig 18552 bp, 14 predicted proteins | sample SwiRhicommuniRL3_FD_59094 | JGI IMG/M metagenome (GOLD analysis project Ga0065707, IMG submission 59094) | Switchgrass rhizosphere bacterial communities from Rose Lake, Michigan, USA - RL3 v2 (version 2) | ecosystem: Host-associated > Plants > Roots > Rhizosphere > Soil | place: East Lansing...
GACGGCGTGAGTCACCGACCCGCCGCTGCCGATCTTGGACACCGGTCAGTCGTCCCAGGCCCAGTCGTAATCTATGCCCGTTATCACCCTGCCTGACGGCAGCCAGCGCACGTATCCCCACACGATTACTGTCGCCAAGATTGCGGCGGACATCGGACCCGGACTGGCCAAAGCCGCCGTCGCAGGCAAAGTGGACGGCAAGCTGGTCGATGCGTCGGATCCCATCGATCACGACGCGCGCGTCTCGATCATTACCCCCAAGGATGCGGAAGGCCTGGAGATCATCCGGCACTCGTTCGCACACCTGGTCGGCCATGCGGTGAAGCAGCTGTATCCGACGGCCAGGATGGTCATCGGGCCGGTGATCGATGACGGCTTCTATTACGACATCGCGTACGAGCGCCCGTTTACGCCGGACGACCTGGCGGCGATCGAGACGCGCATCCGCGAACTCATCGCCAAGGACTACGACGTCATCAAGCGCATGACGCCGCGCGAAGAGGCCATCGAGACGTTCAAAAAGCGTGGCGAGGAATACAAGCTGCGCCTGATCGACGACATGCCCGACGAAACCCAGATGGGTCTCTACCATCACGAGGAATACGTCGACATGTGCCGCGGTCCGCACGTGCCGAATACGCGATTCCTGCGCTCGTTCAAGCTGACGAAAATCTCCGGCGCCTACTGGCGCGGCGATTCCAAGAACGAACAGCTGCAGCGCATTTACGGTACGGCGTGGGCAGATGAGAAAAGCCTGAAGGCCTATCTGACGCGGATCGAGGAAGCGGAGAAGCGCGACCATCGCCGCATCGGCAAGGAACTGGACCTGTTCCATTTCCAGGAAGAGGCGCCGGGCGCGGTGTTCTGGCATCCAAAGGGCTGGACGCTGTTCCAGGCCCTCATTGCGTACATGCGCAAGTACCAGAGCGATGCCGGCTTCCAGGAAGTGAGCGGCCCCGAAGTCATGGACGTGCGCTTGTGGCAGAAGTCAGGGCACCTGGAGAAGTTCGGGGAGAACATGTTCTTCACGCAGCTCCCCGACGATCGCAAGTACTGCCTGAAACCCATGAACTGCCCGGGCCATGTGCAGATCTTCAACCAGGGCCTGAAGAGTTATCGCGACCTGCCGGTGCGCTACTGCGAGTTCGGCAAAGTCCATCGATACGAGCCGTCCGGCGCATTGCACGGACTCATGCGGGTGCGGGCATTCACGCAGGACGACGGCCATGTGTTCTGTACGCAAGGCCAGCTGATCGAGGAGAGCGTTGCGCTGACCAAGCTCATCCTCGGCATCTATCGCGACTTCGGTTTCGAGGATGTGCGGATCAAGTTCTCGGACCGCCCGGCAAAGCGGGTCGGTTCGGATGAGATCTGGGACCAGTCGGAGGCGGCGCTCAAGCAGGCGGTCGTCGAAGCGGGCCTGGAGTACACGCTGAATCCCGGCGAAGGCGCGTTCTACGGCCCGAAGCTGGAATTCGTGCTGCGCGATGCGATCGGCCGCGACTGGCAATGCGGCACGCTGCAGGTCGATCTCAACATGCCAGGGCGGCTCGGCGCCTCGTATGTGGGAGAGGACAGCGCCCGGCATGTGCCGGTGATGCTGCACCGGGCGATGTTCGGCTCGCTGGAGCGATTTACCGGCATTTTGATCGAGCATCACGCCGGAAAACTGCCCACCTGGCTGGCGCCGGTGCAGGCTGTAGTCATGAATATTACGGACGCGCAGACGCCGTATGTACGTTCTGTGATCGAAACCCTGAAAAATCAGGGGCTTCGAGTCGAATCGGACTTGCGCAATGAAAAGGTCGGCTTTAAGATCCGCGAACACACGCTGCAACGCGTCCCTTACCTATTGGTAGCCGGAGAGCGCGAAGCAGGATCAAATTCTCTGGCCGTGCGTACCCGCAGTGGCAAGGATCTCGGAGTGATGTCCATCGACACGCTCACGCAGAAACTTGTCGACGAAGTTGCGAGCCTCGGTCGGACTGTTCTGGAGGTATGACGCATCGCTGCTCCTATAGGTAAGCGCATCCGGCGCAATGAAGACATCACATCGCCGTTGTTGCGTGTGATCGATGCAGAGGGTGCGCAGGCTGGCGTGATCAGTCGCGCCGAAGCGCTGCAGATGGCCGCCGCTGCCGAGATGGATCTCGTCGAAGTCTCGCCGATGGCGGATCCTCCGGTCTGCCGCATCATGGACTTCGGCAAGTTCCTGTTCGAACAGAACAAGAAGGCGCATGCCGCGAAGCGTAAGCAGAAGCAGATCCAGATCAAGGAAGTGAAATTCCGGCCCGGCACGGAAGAAGGCGATTACCAGGTCAAGCTGCGCAACCTGATTCGCTTTCTGCAGGAAGGCGACAAGGCCAAGGTCACGATGCGTTTCCGTGGCCGCGAAATGGCTCACCAGGAAGTGGGCCGCGAGTTGCTGAACCGCGTGTCGCAGGACCTTGCGCCGCATGCGCAGGTCGAGCAGAACCCGCTCATGGAAGGGCGGCAGATGGTGATGATGTTCGGGCCGAAGAAAAAGTAGGCCATTAGATTTTTAGAGAATTCTCGAACCCGGAACGCCGGGTTCGGTAATCGAGCCTGGCCAGGTTCTCGAAGAAAGGCTCAGGCTCACAATAAGTGAGCAACGCTTCGCGTGCCGCTGGTATCGAAATCGATACCGACAGTCACGCAGGAACGTTGTCCCGCCTGCCAGGGTGCCAGCGCAAGCGAGCATTCCGACCAGGCTAAACAAAGTGGAGTTCGATTGTCATGCCCAAGATGAAGACCAACCGGGCGGCGGCGAAGCGTTTTCGCCCTACCGCCAACGGTTTCAAACGCAACCAGTCCCATCGTCGTCACATGCTCACCTCCAAGCCGGGCAAGCGTAAGCGTCAGCTGCGCTCCCCCAGCATGGTGTCCAAGCAAGATCTGGGTCGGCTCGATCAGCTGATGCCGTTCGCGAAGTGAGGAGTTAAGACATGGCACGCGTCAAAAGAGGCGTCATTGCGCACGCCCGTCACAAGAAAATTCTCGGTAAGGCGAAGGGCTACTACAACGCCCGCCGCAAGATCTTCCGCGCAGCGAAGCAGGCCGTCATCAAGGCCGGCCAGTATGCGTATCGCGATCGCAAGACCAACAAGCGCAACTTCCGCGCCTTGTGGATCGTGCGTATCAATGCCGAAGCTCGCGTTCACGGCTTGTCGTACAGCAAGCTGATCGCAGGCCTGAACCTCGCCGGTCTCACGATCGATCGCAAAGTGCTCGCGGACATCGCCATGAACGATCCCGCAGCGTTTGCAGTGATCGCGCAGAAGGCCAAGGACAGCCTGCCGAAAGCAGCCTGAACGACCCGCGGTCGAACAAAGAACCGGGCGTCGCGCAAGTGGCGTCCGGTTTTTGTTTCTGGGTCATCAGAAAATTGTCAGGATGTATGGCTCGACAGTGGCAGCGCACCGCTCTGCATTGATAATCTGTCCGTTCCGCCTTCCAGGATTGTCTTCCCGCCCATGATCGATTCCGCCCAGGACCTGCCCAGCTTGGTCGACGCCGCACGCGTCGAGATCGGCGCCTGCGCGAGCATCGACGATCTCGAACAGGTTCGTGTGCGCCTGCTGGGCAAGAAGGGCGTGATCACCGAGCAGCTCAAGTCGCTCGGCGCCATGGATCCCGAAGCGAAGAAGGCTGCGGGTGCGCGTATCAACGCCGCCAAGGCGACTATTACCGGCGCACTGGATGCACGTCGGGCGGAACTCGATGCGCAGGCGCTCGCAGCACAACTGGCGAGCGATTCGATCGACGTCACGCTGCCGGGACGTGGACAACCGATCGGTGGCCTGCATCCTCTCACTCGCGTGCGCCGTCGCATCGAGCAGATTTTTCGCGCCGCCGGTTTCAGCGTGGCCGATGGCCCGGACATCGAAGACGACTGGCACAACTTCGAAGCACTGAACATTCCCGCGAATCATCCGGCGCGGGCCATGCACGATACGTTCTATTTCCCCGATGGACGCCTGCTGCGCACCCATACGTCGCCGGTGCAGATCCGCGTGTTGGAGGAACAGAAACCGCCGGTCCGCGTGATCGTGCCGGGCCGCGTCTATCGCATGGACTCGGACATGACGCACACGCCCATGTTCAACCAGGTCGAAGGTCTGGTGATCGATGCAGGCATCACGTTCGCCAACCTGAAAGCGGTGCTGCACGGTTTCATGCAGGCACTGTTCGAGCGAGATGTGAAAATGCGTCTGCGGCCTTCCTATTTCCCTTTCACCGAGCCTTCCGCCGAAGTCGACATTTCGTGCGTGGCCTGCGGCGGTTCGGGCTGTCGCGTGTGCAAACAGACGGGTTGGCTCGAAGTGGCCGGGTGTGGCGTCGTTCATCCGAACGTCCTGAAGGCCGTGAACATCGATCCGGAGAAGTACACGGGCTATGCATTTGGCATGGGCATCGACCGGCTCACCATGCTGCGCTATGACGTCGGCGACATTCGTATGTATTTCGAAAACGACCTGCGCTTCCTGCGCCAGTTCGCATAAGGCTTAGCGGATGAAGGTCAGCCTGCATTGGTTGCGTGAATGGGTGGATACCGGCTCCGATGCGCCGGCGCTCGCGCATGCACTCACGATGGCCGGATTGGAAATCGAAGGCCAGCATCGCGTCGCGCCGCCATTGAGCGGCATCGTCGTGGGTGAAGTGTTGTCTTTCGAGAAACATCCCGATGCCGACAAGCTGCGAGTGTGTCGCGTGGCCAGCGGCGCCGGGGAATTGCAGATCGTCTGCGGTGCCCCGAACGTTCGCGTAGGCATGAAAGCGCCGCTCGCTTTGGTCGGCGCGAAGTTGCCGAACGGCACGGAAATCAAGCAGGCGAAACTTCGCGGCGTCGATTCGGCCGGCATGCTGTGTTCAGCGAAAGAACTCGGCTTGAACGATGATACTGCGGGCCTGTTCGAACTGCCTGCTGACTTCGCGACCGGACAGGACCTGGTAACGGCGCTGTCGCTGGACGACACCGTGTTCGAAGTGAACCTCACACCGAATCGCGGCGATTGCATGAGCATCGCGGGCGTGGCTCGCGAGGTTTCCGCTGCTCGCGATACGCCGTTGCATGCGCCGGCAGTTGTTCCGGTGACGCCGACACTGGATGACAAGTTTGCCGTGAAGCTCACGGCGCCTGCCGAGTGTCCCAAGCTCGTCGGACGAGTCGTGCGCGGTGTAACGGCGACCGCGAAATCGCCCTTCTGGATGCAAGAGCGCTTGCGCCGAGCCGGCGTGCGTCCGATCAGCGCGATCGTCGATGTCACCAACTACGTCATGCTCGAACTGGGCCAGCCCATGCATGCGTATGACTTGAGCAAATTGCACGACTCGATCGACGTGCGCCTGGCCGCCGAGGGTGAGCAACTCACTTTGCTCGACGGCCGCACGATTACGTTGACCAACGATGTCCTGGTCATTGCGGACGCGGTGAAGGCGATTGGCCTCGGCGGCGTGATGGGCGGCCATGACTCGGCGATCAGCGATGCGACGGCGGATGTATTGTTCGAAGCCGCCTACTTCACTCCGGATGCCATTGCGGGAAGAGGGCGACGCTACGGACTCGTGACGGATGCTTCGCAACGATTCGAGCGCGGCGTGGATCCGCAGTTGCAGGAGCGGGCGGTAGAACGTGCGACACAGTTGCTGCTGGAATGCGCTGGCGGCAAAGCCGGCCCGACTGTCGTGCATCGCGCTGAACAGGTGAAAAAAACCGCTGCTCCGATTCGTTTGCGTCATCGACGCATCGAGCACGTTCTAGGCACTGCGATCGACGCGACCCTGATCGAACGCCTGTTGCAGCGTCTCGGAATGAAGATCCAGCGCACCGGCCTGGCCCAGGCCATCGAGTGGCAGGTCAGCGCTCCGTCGTGGCGCTTCGACATTCACATCGAAGAGGACCTGATCGAAGAAGTCGCGCGGCTGTACGGCTTCGACAATATTCCCGAGGCCAACGCCAGCGTGGTCCAAGCCATTGCGCCCTGGACCGAGAAGCGGATCCGTAACGATCGCGCCGCCGACCTGATGGTGGACCGTGGTTATTTCGAAGCGATCACCTACAGTTTCACGGATGCCGCGACTCAAGCGGTGCTGTTCCCGGAAACAGCACTGGCGCTTAAAAATCCAATCTCCGCCGAACTCGGCGTGATGCGCTTGTCCTTGTGGCCGGGTTTGATTCAGGCCGTGCGTGAGAATTTGCGCAGACAGCAACTGCGAGTGCGCTTGTTCGAGATCGGCCGTCGCTTCGATACCAGCGGTGCCGAGACTGAAGTGATCGCAGGCGTCGCGTGCGGTTCGGCGCTGCCGGAACAGTGGGGCGAGGAGGGACGCGAGATCGACTTCTTCGACGTAAAGGCCGATGTCGAGGCGCTGCTGAACCTGGCTGGCACTGCGGAGCAGGTCCGCTTCGTCGTGGAAAAGCACCCTGCCTTGCACCCTGGACAGTGCGCGCGGATCTATCGCGGCGATGTCGCGATCGGCTGGCTGGGTAGCATCCATCCCCAGCATCAGCGCACGCTGGATTTGACATATAGGACGTTCGTTTTTGAAATAGAGACCGCTGCCGGCTTCGCCAGCGACCTGCCGGAATACCGCGAGATTTCGAAATATCCGGCCATTCGGCGCGATCTGGCGCTCATCGTCGATGAAGCTGTCCAGGTCGAATCCCTGCGCAGTGCCGCCCGCCTGGCTGCCGGGGACTTGTTGAAGCAACTCTCGGTGCTGTCCGTCTACCGTGGCAGGCAATTCGATAAAGACAAGAAAAGCATAGCCTTAGGGCTGCATTTGCAGGATACTTCCCGAACCCTGACCGACACAGAAGCGGATGCCACAGTGGCTCGAGTGGTGGACCAGCTGGCCCGCCAGTTCGACGCTGTTATCCGGGATAAATGACTATGGCGCTGACCAAAGCGGAGATCGCGGAAGCCTTGTTCGATCAGCTCGGCCTCAATAAACGTGAGGCGCGCGAGCTGGTGGACCTGTTCTTCGAAGAATTGCGTGCTTCGCTCTCCACCGGCGAACAGGTGAAGCTGTCGGGATTCGGTAACTTCGATCTGCGCGACAAGAATCAGCGACCGGGCCGCAATCCGAAGACGGGCGAGGAGATTCCCATCAGCGCTCGCCGTGTAGTGACATTTCGACCCGGACAAAAACTAAAGGCTCGAGTCGAGGCATATGCTGGAAGCAGGCAATAACAGCGAACTCCCGGCGATTCCCGGCAAACGCTACTTCACCATCGGTGAGGTCAGCGAGCTGTGCGGCGTCAAGCCGCATGTGCTGCGCTATTGGGAGCAGGAGTTTCCGCAACTCAAACCGGTCAAGCGCCGTGGCAATCGTCGTTACTACCAGCGCCAGGATGTGCTGGTGATCCGCCAGATCCGCAGCCTCCTGTATGAACAGGGCTTCACCATTGGCGGCGCCCGCAATCGCCTGCAAGGCGAGGAAGCACGCGACGACGTATCGCAGTCTCAGCAGATCGTGCGTCAGCTTCGCCAGGAACTCGAAGAAGTCCTGCGAATCCTGCGCCGCTGAAGTAGACCGGCCGGCGCTCTCCGCCGGATGGTCCAGATAACTCCCGTTGGTCGCCTCCTGGAAATCGTAACGGGCTGGCTGGTCGTAACGGGCTCGTTGCTTCTCGAACCAGTCGCGCAGCTTCGCATCGTCCATCGGCGGTAGCTCAAGGCTCGCATCGAGCGGGCTCAGCGCGTTCGTGATCAGGCGGTCGCGGCCGAGATCGACGATATCGACCATGCCGCGTTGCCGCTCGAGGCCTTCGCGATAGAGGACTTCGTTTTCGATCCAGACGCGATGCAACTCTCCGAGTTCCGCCTCATTGGGATCCCGGCCGTGAGATATCTCGAATGCCTCCACGGCTTCGCTGTTCACTTTGGATCCAACAACGATGGTGTGCGGGTCGTCGCGTCCTGCGGCCAGGGTCTCGCCTAGCCCCACTACGAAGACGAGCAGCAGGCTGCAGATGAGGACGCCGAGCCGCGGTATCTTGTCGAATCCAAGTTGGAGCGCTGCGGGGGAGTTCACGCCCGCATCGTAGAAGCGGAAGAAGTCAGAATAAAGACAGGCTCGCGCAACTACGCTGGATAGCTATTGACCCGCTGGTTTCGCAGTCTGGTCGCCATCCACACTGTCGAGCACAACTTGGGCTGCGAGCATTACATCCTGATGATTGCCGTGATAGACGGCCTGCCGCAGTACTTCGCGAATACCTCCGTCCGCATCGCCCTGGTCCTGTGCCAGTGTCCTGAGGGCATGCAGCGCCAGCTGTTGCTCTTCGGCCGGGCCACCGCTGACCAGGACCCTGTGCAACGCAGGAATTGCCTGGGATTTTGCGACCTCCGCGAGTTCGATGATTGCAGCCGCACGCATCTGCGGATCATCGCTCATCGCATTGGCGATCAAGCGAGTCGCCGCGTCCGCGGGGCTGGCTGTGGAAGAACTCACTTCTTCGTGCACTGACGAGGCTGCCTCGCCACTAGTGCTGGGACTGGGTTCCATCCGCGACGCAGGGACGAATGTGCTGGCCGATTCCTGGCCAGCGGAATCGGTACGCGCACGGTGGAGCACGACGACGCACCCGATGGCGAGTAGTGTCGCCAGCGCCGGCGAACGACGAGACGATAGAATCGTGGTGAGGATTTCAGTCATGCAGCATTGCCCAGGCGCAGTTTCGAGTCACGAGGCATGAGTACTGCGACAACGTGAAGATCTGATGACGGCAATCGATCCCTCGTGTTGCAAGTTGCCCCCGTGCTGTTTAGCATCCACGCCCAGTCGGGACGTGGCGCAGCCTGGTAGCGCACTTGCATGGGGTGCAAGGGGTCGGAGGTTCGAATCCTCTCGTCCCGACCAATTTTGGATTCATTCACGATGGGTGCGCCGCCGCCTCTCCATCCCGGCGTCAAAACGCCGGCCTCGCCCGCCGTCATCCTCTCTTCGACACCACGGGGACATACGCGACCCGGCTCTGGCTCGCCCACGTCGCACTGCCATCGCACTGTACATAAAGCACTGGTAGGGCAACGGCAGGCCGCGTCGGTCTTCCGAATGGGCTACAGTAGCTGCCGGATTTCCGCACCGCTCGTACGAGCGTATCAGGCCGACAAACCAAGAACAGCAAAGAACAATTCAAGTGCCGCCGATCGCTTTCCATCCTGTCCGCGTGGCCGCTCGCCTGGTCGCGCTGCTCGTTGTGCTGATTGCCTTCTCGGAGCTGTCGATCGCTGCCGAAGAGGCTGCTCCGCATCCTGCCGCTGCGCTGATCGAGAAGTCCGGAGTGACGATGCGCAGCGAGCCGGAGGAGGGGCGTCGCCTCGCGCAGGAGGCGGTGGACATGTTGTTGGTGCGGCCGGATCCGGACCTGGAGATTCGGGCGAGGCTGCTGCTGTGCGACTTCCAGTCGGAGCGGAACACTGCGTTGGCGGAGTCGCAGATACGCGCGATCGAGGATCTCCTGCCCAAGGCCCAACGCAAAGGTCTCGAAGCCGGCCTGTTCGATTGTCGGGGACAGATCGCGGAAGCGGAAGGCGATCACGCCAAGGCGCGGGAGCTGTACGAGCGCTCCGTCGCCATCGGCGAACGCGAACACGACAAGGAGCTGCTGGCAGGCGGGTTGGTCTCGCGCGGCTACCTGATGGGACTGCAGGGGCAATACGCCTCCGGGCTGACGGATCTACGTCGAGCGGAGGCGCTGTTCGAAGAAGTGCACCTGTCGCTGCACGCGCTGACGACGCTCAACGGTGTCGCGATTCTTTATAACCGGATGGGTGACTACGAGCAGGCCAAGTCCATTTACGCGAAGGCCTTGAAGCTGCAGCGCGAGTTGGGATTGCATCGCGAGCAGACCGTGACGTTGTACAACCTCGGCCGCGTCTACGAGAACCTGAAGGATTGGGACAACGCCGAAAAGTCGTTTGCGGACTCGGTGAAACTCAGTCGTGAACTCGGCTATCCACGTGCGGAGGCCTATTCGCTGCACGGCCTCGCCGCCGTCGCGAACGCTCGCGGCGATCCGACCACGGCGCTGGCAAAGCTCGACTCCGCCGATGAACTGCACAAAGGCATGCCGGACGCCCGCCTGCACGCTCAGATCCAACTGGTGCGGGGCGCGGCATTGCGCCGATTGAAGCGCTTTCCCGAAAGCGTCGCCGAACTGCAGCAGGCGCTGAAATTCTTCACCGAGACCGCTTCGTTGAGCGAACTGCGGGCGACCCAGGAAGAGTTCGCCATGGCGCTGTCGGATTCGGGCGATTGGAAAGCTGCGTATCTGCAGCTCGCGGATGCCAAGGCTACCGCCGAACACCTGTTCCGCAACCAGGTGGACCAGCGCTTCGCCACGCTCAAGGTCGAGTTCGACTCCGCGGCCAAGGACAAGGAGAACGCGATGCTGCTGCGGGAGAACGAGGCCGGCCAGAATGCGCTGGCGCTCGAACGGCGGGCCCGCGGACTCAATGCCATCGTGATTCTTCTCATCGTATTGCTGGCCGCTGTGCTGGCGATCCTGGCTGTCTATCAAGCGCGCACGACCCGGCAAATGCGGCACCTGGCAATGACGGATGAACTCACGGGATTGCCGAATCGACGCGCGGTCTTGAGTCGTTGCGAACCGCTGTTGCGGGGCCCCGGAGTGCGTGCCTGCACCTTGCTGATCATCGATATCGACCATTTCAAATCCATCAACGACAAGCTGGGACACGCGGAAGGCGATGAGGCGTTGAAGCTGGTGTCGGCGACGCTGCGCCATGTCGTGAAGGAACCCGGCTTCTGCGGGCGGCTGGGAGGCGAGGAGTTCGTGGCCATGCTGCCCGGTGCGGATATCGATGCGGCCATCGTGGTTGCTGAAAACCTGCGCCGCCAGGTCATGGCGCTCGATTCGCGGCCGTGGCTGCCGGAGCGACCGATGACGGTCAGCATCGGCATTGCGGTGGCGCATGCGACCGACGATTCTGCGGGAGCGATGCTGCATCGAGCGGACGTTGCGCTCTACGAAGCGAAGCGGGCAGGTCGCAATCGCGTGGTCACCGAATACGCAACGGCTGCGCAGAGTCCCGAGTCCCGCTCGCCACGCCCACCTTCAGGCGAATCCTCGCCGCCCCACTCTTCATCCGCTGGTATCGAGTTCGCCTGATCGCTCGTAGTGGAACCTTGACGCCGCTCGATCCGTTGACGACGAAGCGAACGCAAACAGGTTTTGCAGCAATGAAAATGGACCTGTGAAGATGTCAGGGCCTGCCGCTGCATGCAGCATGGCCACCGTGCAGCGTCATTTGCCGTTGACATCTCATGCAGCCGTTCCTCGATGAGTCTCCGCTCGCCGAGGTATCCCTTGGAGAGTTGCCCTCGCAGACTCAAAAGCTATTTGGAAGACGCAGTGCGTGCGTCCCTCAGGCGCGGCCTCAGACTCGGGCGGAGACGCGGCTATGTATGCAGTCCGCGGCGGTAGCATCGGTCGCGTAGCCGGGCTGGAATCGCCACGGGCCCCGGCGTTCGCATACACTTGCACGCTGGCTCTCTTTGAGGTGACGAGCGATTAATGATGAACCAAGCCCACGGCAGGACAAGCAGACGCTGGTGGACTGCGGCCGTCAGCCTGGCCATCACCCTGATCGTCGCCGACGTTTCTGCGGCGGATAGCCCAGTACCGGGCGTCACCGTGGAGCGCAAACGAGAGATCGACCCGGTAAAAGACGGCGATCCGGTCGTCAACAATCTCGAGCGCCGCACCTTCCGTTTCTTCTGGGACACGTCGAGCAAGCAGAACGGCATGGCGCCGGACCGCTATCCGTCCCCCTCATTCGCAAGTATTGCGGCCGTGGGTTTCGCTCTCACTGCATACGTCGTGGGATCCGAGCGGGGCTTTGTCTCGCGCAGCCGGGCACGGGCGAGGGTGCTGACTACGTTGCGCTTCCTGGCGGGATTGCCGCAGGGACCCGAGGAAACCGGCACCGCCGGGTACAAGGGCTTCTATTACCACTTCCTCAACATGAACGACGGGCTGCGCTTCGGCACATCGGAGCTGTCGACCGTCGATACCGGCCTGCTGCTCGGCGGCGTGTTGTTGTGCCAGTCGTATTTCGATCGCGATACGCGCGCCGAGAAGGAAATACGCGATCTCGCGGCCCAGATCTACGGGCGCGTCGAATGGACCTGGGCACAGAACCGGCCCTCGGCCATTTCGCATGGCTGGCGTCCCGAGACCGGTTTTCTGCGTTACGACTGGCGTGGCTACAACGAGGCCATGCTGGTCTACATCCTGGCGTTGGGATCGCCCACCTACCCGGTGGAAGCCGATGCATGGCAGGAGTGGACGCAGACGTACAAGAACAGTTGGGGCAAGTACGAAGGCCAGGAATTGCTGTCGTTCGGTCCGCTGTTCGGTCACCAGTATTCGCATGTCTGGATCGATTTCCGCGGTATCCAGGACGACTACATGCGCAGCAAGGGTATGGACTATTTCGAGAATAGCCGCCGGGCGGCGCTTGCGCAGCGCGACTATGCACGCAGCAATCCGATGCGCTGGCGAGGCTATGACGGTGAGATCTGGGGCGTCTCCGCATCCGACGGTCCCGCCGATGTCGTACAGATCTTCAACGGCGAGGAGCGCGGCTTTTTCAGCTATGCGGGCCGGGGCGTCGCCTCGTCGCATATCCTTGACGACGGCACCATCGCACCCACTGCGGCCATCGGATCCATTGCCTTCGCACCCGAGATCGCCATTCCGACCATTCGTGCCTTTCGCGCGCGCTTCGGTGAGCACCTGTACCAGAAGTACGGATTCCTCGACGCGGTCAATCCGAGCTTTACGTTCGTGAACGTGCCGCTGCGCCACGGCAAGATCGTCGAGAATCTGGGCTGGGTGGCGGACGACTACCTAGGCATCGACCAGGGCACCATCGTCGCGATGATCGAGAACTACCGCAGCGGGTTCATCTGGACGACCATGCAGCGCAATCCGAATATTCGGCGCGGCCTGGAACGCGCCGGATTCAAAGGTGGGTGGCTCGATCAACCCCCTGTGTCGAAATGACCCGTAGCAAAATGATTTCGCGGCGCCATGGAGTCACGCGCCGTGAGGCAATCGCTGCGATTGCAGGAGCCACCGCCACGCTGATCGGCTGCGGGCGTTCGCGAGGCGAGCGGCAGCTGGTGCGTTTCTGGACCATCGGTCGCGAAGGCGAGGTGGCTACAACACTCATCCAGGATTTCGTCGCCGCCCATCCCGAGATCGAAGTCGAAGTCCAGAAAATGCCGCTGACCGCGGCTCACGAAAAACTGCTGACGGCCTATGCGGGCGACACGCTTCCCGACCTGTGCCAGCTCGGCAATACCTGGATTCCGGAGTTCGCCGCATTGCATGCGCTCGAACCGTTGGGTGCACGCGTCGCCGCTTCCAAGGTCATCGACCCTGCAGACTATTTCACGGAGATCTTCAATTCCAATCGCGTCGACGACGAGCTGTTCGGCGTGCCCTGGTACGTGGACACGCGGTTGCTGTTTTACCGGCGCGACCTGCTGCAGAAGGCCGGCTTCGACCATCCACCGACCCATTGGGCCGAGTGGGAACAGATGCTGGGTGCCATCAAGGAGCACGAAGGCCACGATAAGTATTCGGTGCTGCTGCCGCTGAACGAGTTCGAGCCGCTGCTGGTGCTGGCCTTACAGCAGCCATCCGAGCTGCTGCGCGATGCGGGACGCTTCGGAAACTTTCGCAGCGACGACTTCAAGCGCGTGATGAGTTTCTATCGGAACATTTTCGAGCGCGGCTGGGCGCCTCGGGCGACCAACACCCAGATTTCGAACGTCTGGGACGAGTTCGGCAAGGGCTATTTTTCGTTCTATATTTCCGGACCTTGGAACATCGCCGAGTTCAAATTGCGCATGCCGGAGAACCTGAAGGATGCGTGGATGACGGCGCCGATGCCGGGGCCGAACGGACCGGGCGCTTCGTCGGCCGGTGGCTCCAGCCTGGTGGTGTTCAGTTCCTCCAAAGCGAAGGAGGCGGCCTGGCAGTTGGCCGAACACTTGTCTACCTCGGCATCGCAGAGCCGTTTCTACGATCTTACCGGCAACATGCCGCCGCGGCGTTCGAGCTGGGAAGTGCCGGCGCTGGTCCAGTCTCCGTATGCCCGCGCTTTTCGAGAACAGCTCGATCGGGTCCGGTCCCCGCCGAAAGTGCCGGAGTGGGAACGCATCGCGACACAGATGCGGCTGGCAGGCGAACGAGTCGTGCAGGGCAAGGAGAGCATCGAGGACGCCGTGGCGGACCTGGATCGCGAAACCGATGAGATCCTGGAGAAGCGCCGCTGGATGATGGATCGCGATCACGCTGACCGCTCGCATGCAGGTGCCTCGTGAAGGTCCGTAACGTCGGTTGGTGGTTCGTGGCGCCAGCGGTCATCGTGCTGGGGGTGTTCTTTTTCCTGCCGGTGCTCGCTGCGTTGGCGATGAGCGTGACCGATTTCGATCTGTATGCACTGAGCGATTCGGCCAACCTGCGGTTCGTCGGCCTGCAGAACTACGGACGCCTGCTATCCGAACCGCTGTTCTGGAAGGCGCTGGGAAACACGCTGTATTTCGTCGTGCTGGGAGTGCCGCTGTCGATAAGTGCATCGCTGGGCGCAGCGTTGCTGGTGAATTCCAAGGTCGCGCGCTTGCGCAATTTCTTTCGCACCGTCTTTTTCGCACCGGTGGTGACGACGCTCGTGGCCGTCGCGGTCGTGTGGCGTTACATCTTCCACACGCGCTATGGCTTCCTGAATTACGGCTTGAGCGAGTTCGGGATCGGGCCCATCGACTGGATGGGCGATCCGCATTGGGCGATGCCGGCAATCGTCATCCTCGCGGTGTGGAAGAACTTCGGCTACAACATGATCATCCTGCTGGCGGCGCTGCAGAGCATTCCCGAAGACTTGTACGAAGCCGCCCGCATCGATGGCGCCTCGGGTTGGCAGCTGTTCCGGCACGTCACTCTGCCGAGCCTGGCGCCGGTGTTGATGCTGGTCAGCATTCTCACCATGACGGGCTACTTCCAATTGTTCGCCGAACCGTATGTGATGACGGAAGGCGGCCCGCTGCAGAGCACGTTGAGCGTGCTGTATTTCATGTACGAAGAAGGATTCAAATGGTGGAGCCTCGGCCGCGCCTCCGCCGTCGCGTTCCTGCTCTTCGTTCTCATGTTTGCAGTCACGGTGTTGCAGCTGCGCATCGGACGGCGTGAGGCGAACGTATGAAAAGGACGTTGCCCACGATCGTGGTGAATACTCTGCTGGTGGTCGGCGGTGCGCTGGTCGCCTTTCCGCTGGTATGGATGGTGTGCGTTTCGTTCATGCCGCGAGGCGCCGCGAGCGCCATTCCTCCGCCGTTCTTCCCGGTTCATCCGACTCTCGACAACTATCGCGAGCTGTTCGCCAATCACGCTGCCGGGCGTTACATGCTCAACAGCGCCATCGTCGCGACGCTGGCCACGGCGATTTCACTCGTCACCAACACGATGGCCGGCTACGCGTTTGCCAAGCTCCGCTTCGCAGGTCGCGACCGGCTGTTCAAGACTCTGCTGGGCGCGCTGGTGATTCCGGGCCAGGTGACCATGATCCCCTTGTTCGCATTGGTGAAGGAAATGGGACTGGTCAGTACTTATGGCGGCGTCATCGTGCCGTCACTGGCCAGCATTTTCGGTATTTTTCTGGTGCGGCAGTACGCGCTGTCGTTGCCGGATGAATTGCTCGAGGCCGCCCGTATCGACGGCGCCAGCGAAGGCCGCATTTTCTTTGCCATCGTGATGCCGCTGCTGCGGCCCATCCTGGTGACCCTCGCCATCCTTACTTTCCTCGCTACATGGAACGACTTCATGTGGCCGCTGATTGTGCTTACCGACCAGAAGCTGCACACGTTGCCGGTTGCCCTGGCGGGCCTGTCGCGCGAGCACGTTCAGGACAATGAGCTGATGATGGCGGGCGCAGTCATCACGGTGGTGCCGGTGCTCGCTCTGTTTCTCGCCATGCAACGCTACTACATCGCTGGCATCCTGGCCGGCGGCGTCAAGGGGTAAGGACTGCCGTGACTACGCGGGACATCATAGCCATCTGCTGCGTCATGCTGTGGACCATCGGCTTCACGGCGGAAGAGCCGGTGCCTGCAAGCCGGGTGCTGGATGAACTCGACGACATCTCCGCCTGGAAAACCCAGGTGTCGGACGGCGTCAGCGCCTCGCTGCATGAAGCGAAGGGAACGAAGGGCGGGGCGATGGTCATGGAGTTCGACCTCAACAAGACAGCCGGCTATGCAGCGGCTAGCCGTGCATTGCCGCTGGATCTGCCCGCCGACTATGAAATCGCGTTCTGGATCCGCGGCGAAGCCGGACGCAATCATCTCGAGATCAAGTTCGTCGACGAGTCGGGCGAGAACGTCTGGTGGTACCGGCGTCCCGACTACACCTTCTCCGGCGACTGGCAGCAATTGCGGATCAAACGCCGGCAGATCGATTTCGCCTGGGGACCGACGCAGGATCGCACCCTGCGCAAGATCGCCCACATCGAGTTCGTCGTCACGGCGGGTCGCGATGGCGGCAAGGGCAGCATCTGGTTCGATCAACTCACGCTGACGCCGATCGAGCGCAAGGAAACTTCGGCCAAGCCGGTTGCGTCGGCATCGTCGGAGCAGGGCAAGAACGTCGCCGCCTTGGCATTCGACGGCCGCGAGGGAACGGCCTGGCGCAGCCGCAAGGGCGATGCAAAGCCGACGCTCACGATCGATCTGCAGCAGGTACAGGAGTTCGGCGGCATCGAGATCGATTGGGTGAAGGATCGCGCTGCTACGCACTACAGCATCGAGTTGTCGCTGGACGGTTCGCGGTGGCAGACGGCCCGCACCGTCACTGCCGGTAATGGCGGCCGCGATTCGCATTTGCTGCCGGCTTCCGAAGCGCGGTTCATCCGCATCGTGACGCACGATGCCAATCGCGAAATCGGCATAGTCGATGTACACGTTCGCGATCTCGCCTTCGGTGCATCGCCCAACGCGTTCATCTCATCGCTCGCGCAACAGACTCGGCGCGGCTGCTATCCGCGCGGCTTCATCAACGAGCAGCTGTACTGGACGCTCGTCGGTGTCGATAGCGACCGCGAGGAAAGCCTGATCAGCGAAGACGGCGCAATCGAGGCGCGTAAAGGCAGCTTCAGCGTGGAGCCGTTCATCATCGACGGCGACGATATCGTGACCTGGGCCGACGTGAAGATCGGGCATGCGCTGGAAGATGGCTATCTGCCCATTCCGTCGGTGCAATGGAAACATCGCGATATCGAACTGGAAACGCGAGCCTATGGAAGCGGCGATCGCGGCAAGGCCGTGTCGCGAGTCGTCTATCGAGTCCACAATCCTCGTGGCTCAGCTCACAAGGTGACGCTTGCGCTGGCGATCCGGCCGTTCCAGGTCAACCCGCCGCAACAGTTCCTCAATACCGCCGGCGGCGTGACGACCATTCATGAATTGGCAACAGGCGACGGCAAAGTGCTGGTCGATGGCGTCCCTGCGATTTCCTGGTCCGCGCCGCCCACGGCGTTTCACGCAGTGCCATTCGATGCAGACTCCCCGTGCGAATGGCTCACTGCCAAGAATCTTCCAGCGACGGTGCGCGATGAGACGGGCATGGCTTCGGGTGCGTTGCTGTACGAATTGGATCTGGCCGCCGATGCGACCAGCGAGATTGCGATCGACTTGCCGCTGCATGCCGGTGCGCCGCTCGCAAACCTGCCGTCGCAAGAGCAGGTAGCAAACGAATGGCGCGAGAAACTCAATCGCGTCGAGCTGGATCTGCCGGATGAAGGACGCACCTGGTTCGATACGTTGCGCTCCTCCCTGGCCCACGTTCTGATCAATCGCGACGAGGCCGGCATTCAGCCCGGCTCGCGAGCCTATGAACGCTCCTGGATTCGCGATGGCGCGATGACGTCGCAGATGCTGCTACGCCTGGGTCACGAACCGGAAGTGCGCGAATTCCTGTTGTGGTACGCCGACTATCAGTTCAGCAACGGCAAGACGCCATGCTGTGTCGATGTGCGCGGAGCCGATCCGGTGCCGGAAAACGATAGCCCCGGCGAGTTCCTGTTTCTGATCGATGAAACCTACCGCTACAACGGCGACCTGGAATTGCTCAAGAAGCTCTGGCCGCGGGCGCAGAAGGCAGCCGAGTACATGGAAAAGCTGCGCCTGTCGGAGCGCACCGCCGCCAACATGCAGCCCACGACCCGCATGTTCTACGGGTTGATGCCGGCATCGATCAGTCACGAGGGTTATTCGGCCAAACCCATGCATTCGTACTGGGACGATTTCTGGGCGCTCGCCGGGTATGAATCCATCGTGCGCATCGCGAACGACGTGGGCGACAAGGCGCAGGCGCAGAAATATATCCAGTCGCGCGACCAGTTTCGATCCGACTTGTATCGCTCGATGCAGCTGTCGATGCGCACTCACCAGATCGACTACCTGCCGGGTGCGGCCGAGCTGGGCGATTTCGACGCGACA
>Ga0065707_10000837_pt1 | contig 18551 bp, 15 predicted proteins | sample SwiRhicommuniRL3_FD_59094 | JGI IMG/M metagenome (GOLD analysis project Ga0065707, IMG submission 59094) | Switchgrass rhizosphere bacterial communities from Rose Lake, Michigan, USA - RL3 v2 (version 2) | ecosystem: Host-associated > Plants > Roots > Rhizosphere > Soil | place: East Lansing...
CACCGGTGCTGAGACCGTGATTGATCATCTGCAGGATCGCGCCCTGCACGCCTTGTGAGTTGAGGGCAAACAGACCCAGCATCACAAAACCCAAATGGCTCACGGAAGAATACGCAACCAGTTTTTTGACATCTGCCTGGGCATACGACACTGCGGCACCATAAATAATGCCGATCGTCGCCAGGAGCGCGATCCAGGGCGCGGCTCGGACGGTCGCTTCGGGGAAGAGACCCAGGTTGAAGCGCAGGAAGCCATAGGTACCCAACTTCAACATAACGCCTGCCAAAATCACGGAGCCAGCTGTGGGCGCTTCCACGTGAGCATCGGGCAACCAGGAATGTAACGGCCACATCGGTACTTTGATCGCAAACGCCGCCGCAAATGCCAGGAAGAGCCACCATTGAATATTCGCAGGAATATTATGTTGTGCAATCAGATCAGGCACAGAGAACGTGCCCCCATAAATGCCGAGCCACAAGATCGCCAGCAGCATCAAAATGGAGCCAGCCATTGTATACAGAAAGAATTTGATCGCGGCATAGATGCGGCGCGGTCCGCCCCAGATGCCGATAATGAAGTACATGGGGACGAGCGTAAATTCCCAGAAAATGTAGAAGAGGAACAAATCCTGCGCAAGGAAGACACCATTCATCCCGAGTTCGAGCAACAGGAAAAATATCATGAAATCCTTGACGCGCTCTTCAATCGCTGTCCACGTGGAAAGAATCGAAATTGGCGTCAGGAATGTGGTCAGCAAAAGCAGCAGAATGCTCAGTCCATCCACACCCAGGTAATATTGGATGTTCCATCCTGCGACTGTGATCCAGTTGTACTGGGCGACCAATTGCAGATTGGGATCTGAAGGATTGAACATTTTCAGCACCCAGAGCGAAAGCGCAAATGTGAGCAGGCTGGTGATCAGGGCCGTCCAGCGCAAAGCATCTTTCCTGTCACTGGGGAGGAAGAACAGGATCAGGATCCCCACCAGCGGGAAGAAGGTCAGCAGAGTAAGAGGTTGCAGGAAAAAATTCATATTCAATCCTCGATGCTTTTCTCGACGGGTCTGAGACCCTGTCGGAGCATAAACAGGAGATTATTTCAAAATCAAATACCCTATGATCAGCACAACACCCAACAATACAGATAACGCGTAGGAACGAACGAATCCATTCTGGATCTTGCGCAGCGTCGCCGATAACCACTGTGTGAGAGTGCCTAGGCTGTTCGCGACCGCGTCGATACCGCGTTGATCGATATCACGATTCAAGACGATCCTGCTCAACCAGTTATAAGTGCCTGCGATCGCCGTCTCATGGAACCAGTCATGCCAGAAGCGCCAATCGATCACGTCCGCCAAAAACTGAGATATTTTCACAAAGGGAGTGACGATAATGGCGTGATACAACTCATCCACATACCATTTGTTTTCCAGGACTGTGAAGATTGCTCCTAAGCGTCTCTTGAGCGGATCCGTCTCACCGGCCCGAAGTGGATTGCGTCCGTAAACCAGCCAGGAGATGTAAATGGCTACCAGTGCCAGCACTGTTGAGATAAGCGCAACGCTCCAAACAAATTCACCCGCGTGGACCTCAATCGTATGTTCAAGCCAGGCGGTCAGCGTATGCAGGCCGGGCAGGTTGAGCGCGCCACCGACAATAGATAGGAATGCCAGGATCATCAATGGAACCGTTATGACTCTTGGGCTTTCTTCGGCATGAGCCGCGGCTGCATGGCGAGGTTCCCCAAAGAAGACCATCCAGATCTGGCGTCCCATATAAAACGCGGTAAAGAAAGCAGCAATGGTCAATAACCAATAAATTAATGTAAAACCTTCACTGAACGCGTCAGCAAGAATTTCATCCTTTGACCAGAAGCCTGCAAATGGGAAAATACCCGCCAGCGCCAGAGTACCAATCATGTAGAGCCAGAAAGTTGTTGGCATGGTCTTGCGCAGTCCGCCCATATTACGCATATCATTGGGATCGAACACTTCGCCGTGCTCCTCAGCACGCGCATCATCATGATGCTTTTCTTCTTTCTTCTTCCCCTTCTTACCTTTACCATGATGGGCATGTTCAGCGTGATGATGTCCACGCTCAACACCTAAAATGACAGAACCTGCAGAAAGAAACAACAACGCCTTGAAAAAGGCGTGTGTCACAAGATGGAACATGCCCGCGACAAACGCGCCCATCCCCACCGCAGCAACCATAAAACCTAATTGTGAAATCGTGGAATACGCCAACACCTTTTTGATGTCATACTGACCCACGGCAATGGTCGCGGCAAATAGCGCGGTGATCGCTCCGGTCAGGGCGACGATGTATTGCGCTTGTGGCACCAGTGTGTACAACGGTGCGGAACGCGTGATGAGATAGACGCCCGCGGTCACCATCGTCGCAGCATGGATCAGTGCCGAAACGGGAGTTGGGCCAGCCATCGCATCCGGAAGCCAGACGTATAACGGGATCTGTGCCGATTTGCCAGCCACGCCGACCAGCATGAAAAGAGTAATCGCAAGGATCACGCCTGAAGAAGCGCCCTCCGCCGCAGCAAAAACCTGGTCGAACTGCAAAGAACGGAGATTCCAGAACATAATGAAGCCCGCGATCAGAAAGCCAAAGTCGCCGATACGATTGACAATAAAGGCTTTTTTCGCAGCGTTTGAATTTGCCCAGGAAGGTCGACCCAGCGTGTCCAACTCGTACCAGAAACCGATCAGCAGGAAGGAGCATAGCCCCACGCCTTCCCAACCAACGAAGAGCATCAAGTAGGAATCGCCAGAGACAAGGATCATCATCATGGCGATGAATAAATTCAGATAAATAAAGAAGCGCCGATAGCGGCCCACATCATTTTTATAACGAACATCTTCGTGCATATACCCAATGGCATAGATGTGGATGAGAGTCCCAACCCCGGAGACAACCAGCATCATCGTCGTGGATAATGAGTCGACCCGGAATGTCCAATCCAATTGCAACGTGCCGATGTGGATCCACTCTGCCAGTTGCCAGCGAACGACTTCCCCATTGTTTGCTGCAACTGACCAAGCCAACAGCACCGAAACAATGAAGGCCGCGCCTGATGCAAGACTCGCAACTGTGCCGATCATTGTCTCATTGAATCTTTTACCAAAGATTAGATTGATCAGCAAACCAAGGGTTGGTGCAAAGACAAGCCACGGGGCAAGGAAGAAAAAGCCTGTGTTTACTGCTTCGCTCAAGTGCATAACATTCTCCAGAGATTTCGGGACGGAGACCAATCTCCTGTCTCTAATTCTCTATTTTTATCCCTTCAAACTGCTCATCTGATCCACGTCGATACTGCGCTTGGATTTGAAGATCTCCACGATGAGCGCCAGCCCCACCGCAACTTCTGCGGCAGCGACAGCAATAACGAAGAACACAAAGATTTGCCCTTCAAAAAACGGCTTGCCTGTATTAATTTCCCAGCCACGTGCAAACGCGACAATTGCAAGATTAGCCGCGTTCAACATCAATTCGATGGACATGAAAATAATGAGCGCATTGCGGCGAACGAGCACACCCACCACGCCCAGGCTGAACAGGATGGCCGAAAGAATAATGTAATAATTGATAGGGATCATGATTAAGGCACCCTCTTCTCTTTCCTTACAAGCACAATTGCACCGACCATTGCAACCAGCAGCAGGATGGACGTCACTTCGAAAGGCAGAAGATAATGATTGAACAGCGCTTCGCCTAATGCACGAAGGTTATCAATGCCGTTGACTGCCGCATCCGGTGCCGCAATATCCCCAGCCGGGCGGGCGCGTGTGATCAGAAGTAAAACAGCTTCCCCCGCCAGAAGCACAGACAAAGTGATCGCCAAGGGTCTCTGCCAGGGCAACACTTCTGCTTTCGGAAGACTCTCTGCGCCGAGCAACATAATGACGAACAGGAACAACACCATGATCGCGCCCGCATACACTGTGACCTGCGCCATGGCAATAAACGGTGCTCCCAGCAACAAGTAGAACACCGCGACGGTCATGAAGTTCAACACAAGGAACAGCGCCGAATAGATCGCGTTGCGACTCAACAACATGCCCAGGCCGGTCGCGATGGCAATGATGGATAGGAGTAGGAAAAATATTAATTCAAGCGTCATAGTTACCCTGTTTGTGTACCTATCTAGGTACCGATCTATTTCCTTCTAATCCTGGGGATCTTTCATTTCGGGCACGGACCGCCGATTGTATTTGCCGGGCTCCACCTTTTGAGGGGTGAGCATCTCGGGGGTTGGGACCGGTTCCAGCAGCATTTCCTTGTCGTAGACTGCTGAACGACGGTCAAAGAATGAAAGCTCATAGTTGTCGCCCAGCACGATCGCTTCCGTGGGACACGCATCCTCGCAGTATCCACAGTAGATGCAGCGCAGCATGTTGATCTCGTAGGTGGAAGCATAGCGCTCGCCCGGAGAGAAACGTCGTTCATCGGTATTCTCAGCGGCTTCCACAAAGATCGCATCGGCCGGGCAGGCTGCCGCGCATAGGGAACATCCAATACATTTTTCGAGACCATTGTCATAGCGCTTCAATACATGGCGCCCGCGGAAACGCGGCCGAACTTCCCGTTTCTGTTCGGGATATTGATACGTCACTGGCTTTTCAACCATCATCTTAAGCGTGGTCCAGAGACCACGAGCTAATTCAACAACGGGATCAAGCACGCTCATAAGCTTTTCTCCTCAATTCACGGTAAATCATCACAACAGTAAACAGACCTATCAGTATGGAAACAAACGGGATCGCCCAAAAATACAATTGGTTATGGAACTGGTCGGCAAGCACGATTCCCGTCGCCGTAATAAATGTGATCGCCAGCGATAGCGGAAGCATCACCTTCCAGCCGAACGACATCAGGCGGTCATAACGGATGCGCGGCCAGGTGGCGCGCACCCAGATCATTCCAAAGAGTAATAACACAACTTTGATAAGCAAATACAACGGTCCTAAAAGTGGAAATCGATCCACAAATGGACCAAGAAACCCGCCGAAATATAACGTCGCGGCGATGGCACAGATCACGATCATCTTCTGATATTCAGCCATGAAGAACAGGGCAAACTTCATACCGGAATACTCGCTGTGATAACCAGCTGTTAATTCCTGCTCGGCTTCCGGCATGTCAAATGGCGCGCGATTGACCTCTGCCAGCGTAGCGATCCAAAAGATCACCGCACCCACCGGTTGAACGAAAACAAACCACATGGGAAAGGGAAGTGTAACGTTGCCAATATGCACCAGACTCTTCTGCGCATTGACAATATCCAGCAGACTCATTGAGTTAGCCAAAATGATCGCAGTGACAAAGGAAAGGCCCAGTGCAAGTTCATAAGAGATCATTTGCGCAGAGGAGCGCAGCCCACCCAGCATCGCGTATTTATTATTGGAGGACCAACCTGCCAGCACGATCCCATAGACTGCAATTGAAGCAATCGACATCAAATACAACACACCCACATTGATATCCGCGAGATAAAGCGTAATATTGCGGCCAAAGGCTGTAAACGATGTGCCCCAGGGAATCACCGCGGCAATGATGATCGAAGGCACCAGCGTTATCACGGGTGCCCAGAAGAAAATGATCCGATCTGCTCGGCCGGGAGTCAGTTCTTCCTTAAAGATCAGCTTCACTGCGTCGGCAATCGGCTGGAGCAAACCAAAAGGTCCGGCACGGTTGGGGCCAATCCGAGATTGAATACGCGCCAACGCCCGGCGCTCGTACCACGTCAGATAGGCAAACCCCGTCAACAACGCAAAAATTACCACCAGCGCTTTGATAAACCACTCGAGCCAGAGAGTCCAATCCGATAGCATCATTCCACCTTTACGAGTGCGCGTACTGCGGCAAACACAGGTCCATGAATGGCAAGACCCATTTCACGCGGCACCAACACCACGCCGACCGAGATCGTATCGTCCAGTTTCGCGGTCACATCTCCACTCACGCCATCGAAACTGATATTCACCAGCTGACCGTCTTCGACTCCCAAATTCTTCGCGGACTCGGGATGTAAAGCAATATTGGGGCTGCCGATGCGTTCACGCAATAAATTGGCAGACATCATGACCGTTGTACCGCGGTCATAAAGTTTGGTGACTGGTACCGCCAGCAATTCATTTTCTTTGAGACGCGGAGCTGTTTCGGCCTGGACCTGTGGGATGTTTACCGTTTCCCCGACTTGCGCGGCGGCTATGAGGTGCGCGCCCAACCCCGTAGTGTTCTCATAGGTTGTGCCGCCATAATACATGTCGCCGCGCCCGACAATCGGCCACTGCGGCTTGACTTCTGAGATCTTCGCGTAACTCAAACCTTCAAATGACTTAACGGCTTCTGTCAGATTCTCAAACGCTGCAGAAACAGACTTGCCTTCAAGTTTAATACCCATGTGACCAGCTAATCGTGCTGTGATGGCAAAATCTGCCTCGGATTCACCTGTGGGAGGCACAGCCGAATAAAAGCGCTGTACGCGTCGCTCGCCAGAAGTCAGTGTACCTTCTCGTTCTGTAAATGCCTGTGCAGGCAGGACAACATCTGCAATTTCAGTGGTCGCAGTTTCCATTACGTCCTGCACGGCCACGAACGCCGCGCCTTCAAGAGCCGTTGCCAAGGCTGAGTCATCACCCACTGGATCAGCGCCAATAATATAAACAGACTTGCCTCTCAGGATTTCGGCGAGATCTTCAGCAACCTGAAAACCCATCTCCCAGGCGCCCTGATCGTTCGCGCGTTCCCACACACCGATCAGTCCATTGTTGGGCTTACCAAAATGGCCTGTATCCTGTAACAGCTTTGCACAAGCCGCGGCCAGATTGGAAGTGCCGTCCAGGCCAAGCCCATCACTCCCAAAGAGAATGACTGCATTCTCTGCTTTTGTAAACGCCTCACCGATCTTTTCGGCTTTAACCAGATCAGTAATGGATTTGACTTCATCACCATAAGCATAACGTGTTACAAAGGAAGCATAGCGATCCAGTTTCGTTTCACGCGCATTCAAAACGATCAACGTCGCGCCGCGGTCCGCAGCCTGTTTCACGCGCAGATACCAGATCGGCGCTTCCTGATAAAGATCTGAGGCCACTACGACGATCGTTGTCCCTGCGCCCATATCGGCAAAATTCGTACCGGCACCCACACCCATCTGGGTCGTGAATTCACCGCCACCTATTCGCGAGTACAAATAAGCCTGTCCCCCCGCGCGATCCGCAAGGGATTTCAAATTGAACAAATCTTCGTTGGCCAACCTGCCCGAAGCAAGCACAACAAAATTCTCTTTTGCAGCGAGGAACTTGTCTGCAGCCAGTTTGGTGGCTTCATCCCATGAGGTGTGGATTGGTCTTTCAACTTTGCTGCTTCGAGCCAGCGGTCGGGTCAATCGTTTCTTGCTGTCTGTATAATGATGTGCGAAGCGACCCTTATCGCAGATCCAGATCTCATTGACTTCTTCATTTTGTCGCGGCATCACACGTTTGACGACAAAGTCGCCATTCGCTCTGGCTTCACGCCGCGTGTTCAACGTAATATTGCATCCGACCGGGCATTGCGTACAGATCGAAGCGGCAGACTCCAGCTCCCAGGGACGCGCTTCAAAACGGAAATCTCTGGTCGTCAACGCGCCGACCGGGCAAATGTCACTGGTGTTGCCTGAAAAAACGGAATCAAAACCAGGGTCAGAGAACGTAATAATGCGGGTCGAGCGTGAGCGATCATCGAAGCCCAGGACCGCATCGCCGGCGATCTCATCCTGAAAGCGAATGCAGCGCGCGCACTGGATGCAGCGTTCCTGATCGAGGACGATCAAATCGCCGAGAGGGACACGCTTTCCAAGTCGGAGCTTTTCATCGAAAAGGAAGCGGCTCTTGCTAGGGCCGTGTGCCATCGTGAGATTTTGCAGTGGGCACTCGCCGCCCTTATCGCAGACGGGACAATCCAGCGGGTGTGAGGTGAGCAGGAATTCAACGGTCCCGCGTTGCCCATCTTTTGCCTTTGCACTTTGTGAAAGAACGACCATGCCCTCTTCCACTTTATTGGTACAGGCCGTCTCGAGCTTGGGCAGGAATTGGATCTTCGGCGCACCGTTCTCCATTACGATTTGACCGGTCGCCCGGTCACGCATGGGGCGCCCGATTTCCACCAGACACATACGGCACATGCCGACCGGTTCCAGTTTGGGATGGTGACAAAAGACGGGGATATCAATCCCCACCATCTTGGCGGCATCCACNACACCGATTCCGGCCGGGACCGTAACTTGTTTTCCNTCAATTGTGAGCGTTACCTGATTCGTCATACTTTCTCCATGCCCTCATTCTTCTTTACATAAAGTGGTGGTAGAGGCGCGGGGCTCACAGCATTTTTAAAATCCTGAGGGAAGCGTTCAATCCCTGTAACAACCGCCATGGTGGAGAATTCACCCAGCGCGCACAGACATTTTCCCTGGATTTGTTTCGCCACATTGAGTAGCAGATCCACGTCGCCGGTGGTTCCCTGACCATGGTGAATTCGCTCAATGATATTCGACATCCAATAGGTACCTTCGCGGCAGGGTGTGCATTTCCCACACGATTCGTGTTTGAAGAAATGGACTGTCTTGTTCACGAGCCAATCCATGGAAACGCTATCATCCAGGATGATGACGGAAGCAGATCCCAGGTCACCGCCCAGGGTGCGGACCGTGGCATAGTCCATCGGTGTGTCGAGGACCTTCTCGTCGTTCACGACGATCAGTGAAGAAGACGCGCCGGCGGGCATGATCGCTTTGACAGGCCGGGAATCCTGAACACCACCGCCGTGGGTATAGATCAATTCACGGAACGTGGTGCCGAACGGCAATTCATAATTGCCCGGTTTGCGCACGCGGCCCGAAAGGGAAAAGACTTTCACACCGGCACTGTCGGCCGTGCCTATGGCTTTATACCAATCTGCGCCATTGGCAAGGATCATGGGGACGTTCGTAAACGTCTCCACGTTATTGATAATGGTAGGCTTTCCAAACAGACCCACCGCTGGCGGGAACGGTGGACGAACGCGCGGCTGTCCACGTTTGCCTTCGAGCGATTCGAGCAAAGCTGTCTCTTCGCCGCAGATATACGCGCCTGCGCCGAGATGAGTGTAAATTCGCAGCGAGTATTCCCCACCAAAAAGCTTATCGCCGAGAATACCTGCCTTTTCCATCTCTACGATTTGCCGATCGAGCGAATCAGCCAATTGCCAAAACTCTCCGCGCAGATACACATAGGCTACATTCGCACCGACAGCATAAGAGGCAAGCGCCAGGCCTTCCAAAAACTGGAAGGGATTGCCTTCCATAATTTCGCGGTCTTTGAAGGTCCCGGGTTCCGATTCATCCGCATTCGCAACCACATAATGCGGCCAGTTCTTGTTATCGATGAAGGACCATTTCATGCCCGTCGGGAAACCCGCTCCGCCACGGCCGCGCAAACCCGAATTCTTGACCACGTCCGTCACTTCGTTGGGCTTCATCTTCGTGACTGCATTTTGGAAGGCAGCGAAGCCGCCGTTCTTTTGATAAACATCCAGCTGGTTAAGATCCGGGATGTCGCGATGGCGCAGGACGATGTAGCTCATTTTCCCACCTCCCTGCCAGCCCTGCGAAGCACGGAGATCAGTTCCATCGTTCGATCCACAGTCATATTCTCGTGATATTTGATTCCATCCGGTCCCTGCGTCTGGAACATGGGAGCCTTGTCACACGCGGCTAAACAAGTGACCGCTTCCAGCGTGACAAACCCATCCGCGGTTGTTTCACCAACTTTAATTCCGAGATTGTTACACAGGGTTTCCATAAATTCTTCCGCGCCGCGTAAGGCACAAGGCAGATCGGTGCAGACCTGCATACGATACTTGCCTTCTTTTTTGTCATGGTACAGCGTATAGAACCCAACCAGCGCTGCCACATCGGTCTCGGTGATACCAACGATGCCGGCGACATCTTGCATGGCGGCTTTCGTGAGAAAGCCTTCTTCACGCTGCGCCAAATATAACAATGGCATGACCGCCGAGCGTTTATGTTCCGGCGGATACTTTGAAAGGATTTGTTTTACTTCTTCCGGATATTTTTTCTCGAGACTCATCGGTCAATATCTCCGAGCACAATGTCAACAGAAGCCAGAATGGCAACCAGGTCCGCCACAAGATGTCCTTTGACGATCTTGGGCAGCACCGATAAATTATCGAACGAGGGGGTGCGCCAATGACAGCGCCGTGGCTTGGCGCCTCCGTCCCCTGCCAGCAATACCCCCAATTCCCCGCGCGGCGACTCTACTGCCTGATAGACCGAGGCGTCCGGTGCCGGGAAGCCTTCCGTCCACAACTTAAAGTGGTGGATTAACGCTTCCATGCTCACTCCCAGCTCCGAGCGCGGCGGTGGAACGAATTTGCGGTTGTCCGAGTGGACAGGACCCAGCGGCAGTTTGTTCAAGGCCTGTTCCACGATCTTCAACGATTCCCGCATCTCTTCCACGCGGACAATATAACGCGCATAGGTGTCGCCTTCTGTTCGGATCGGTATGTTGAAGTCATACTGGTCATAGCCCATATAAGGGCGAACCTTACGCAGATCCCAGTTCACTCCCGAGGCGCGTAGCATTGGACCCGTCACGCCATGTTGAAGGGCCACCTCCGGGGTCAGTTTACCGATCCCATACAATCGATCCATAAAGAGCGGGTTCTTCGTCAAAAGGGCTTCATACTCATCGATGCGCTTCGGCATGATCTTGATAAAGTTGCGTACAGCCGCTTCGAATTCGACCGGGACATCTCGCCAGACCCCGCCCGGGCGGAAGTAGGTCGTCATCATACGCTGACCCGAGACCAATTCCTTGATATCCAGGATCATTTCACGTTCACGGAAGGCGTACAGAAACATCGACATCGCCGCGAGATCCAACCCAAACGTGCCAATCCACACCAGGTGTGAATTGATCCGCTCTAATTCCGTCAGGATTACGCGGAGGCTAAGAGCCCGTTCTGGTACGTCGAGCTCCACTAGTTTCTCAACCGCCATGCAATACGCAAGGTTATTGCCCAGGTTATTCATATAATCCAGGCGGTCGCTCATGACTTCAGCTTTGAGGTAGGTTTTGGCTTCAATGTTCTTTTCAATGCCCGTGTGCAGATACCCAATGTCGGGAATACAATTGACAATCGTTTCGCCATCGAGCTCGAGCAACACGCGCAGCACACCATGCGTGGAGGGGTGCTGAGGCCCCATATTCAGCAACATGGTTTCGCCGGTCAACGCACGTTCTGAAACCAAATGTTTAAATTGATCGATACTAACTTCTTCAAGCTGAGCCATATTTATTCCTTTGCGTAAGGCTTACGCAAATTAATTTCATCAAAATTGAACGTGAACTGGACTTCTTCATAACCGAGTGGAAAATCTTTGCGAAGGGGATGTTTATCATCCCAGCCTTCGGGCAATAGCAGAATGCGAGGATCAGGATGCCCGTCAGCAATAATCCCAAACATATCCTTGAGTTCGCGCTCGCGCCAGTTTGCCACTTCATACACCCCGGTCGCCGTCGGGATATGAGGCTCACCGTCTTCGAGAGGGACTCGCAATTGCAACGACAAGTTTTTCGCCAGCGAGGTAAGTTGATAGATCACGTGAAAACGCGGCGAGACTTGCGGCCAGTAATCTATGGCCGTCATGGCAGAGAGCAATTCAAAATCATACTTATCGCGCAGAAGTGTCAGCACAGGTACAATATTTTCTGCGCTCATAAATACATGCACTTCCCCGCGGAACTCTTCAACATTTGTATTGAAATTATCCTGCAAAGCTTGAACGATCGTTTCGAGTTTTTTATCCATATTCAAATCCTCGTACAGAGCAGAGCGAGCTGGCAGGCGAACGTAGACGAAGCGCACATCACCAGGAAATTCTAACTTTCTATGAATACCCGCTTCGATTGCCTGGCACTCACATTGTCCCAATGCTCCCGGGAGCGCGCATATTATGCCTTTGCTTCATCCACAAACTTGATGCCCTTCACCTTCTCATACAACGTCACCACGCCGTGGATCAAGGCCTCAGGGCGCGGCGGGCAGCCAGCCACATAAACATCTACGGGCACAACTTCATCTACACCCTGCATGAGGGCATAGTTATTGAAGACACCGCTGCAGGAGGCGCAGTCGCCCATGGCGATCACCCACTTGGGTTCGGGCATCTGGTCATATAAACGCCGAAGGACAGGTGCCATCTTACGTGAGAGGCGACCAGCTACGATCATCAGATCCGACTGGCGCGGGCTGGCACGCATCAGCTCCATGCCGAAGCGACTCATATCGAAATGTGAAGCCTGCGCGGCCATCATCTCGATGGCGCAACAAGCCAGACCAAACAACATGGGCCACATGGCGTTCGTACGCGACCAATTGACGACATTTTCAAGGGTGGTTGTCACCACACCCATCTCACCCAGTTTTTCCTCTACTCCCATTCAAGAGCTCCTTTCTTCCAGGCATACACATAGCCCACCAGTAAGATAATGATAAATATGAACATCTCGATCAAACCGAAAATACCCAACTGACGAAATACCATTGCCCATGGCAGGAAAAAGACCACTTCGATGTCGAATAAGATGAACAGGACCGCGATAAGATAGAAGCGGACAGGCATGCGGCGCGTCCCTTCTCCGTATGGATTCATGCCCGATTCATAGGGCATCGACTTTGCTTCCGTATCTTTTCTTGGTCCGAATATTGTCCCCAGTCCAATGGCGATCAACGCAACGAGAGTCGCCAACACGACCATCAATGCGATTGCTATATAAGCAAGCATGCTGACACCTCAAAACGCCCACAAATGGACGGTATTTGTGCTCCTTTGCACGTTCGGCGAAGTATAACATAACAGACTTGTAAGGGCTAGTAAAAGTGTCACTTTTCACAAAACTGATGGTAATAGTCTGATTAGGAAATCACACGATGAGAATGCTATACTTCCGTTGAAGGAAAGAGTTACCATGACAAAATACCTCACCGCATTCTTCATCCTAGCCTTTCTGGTTGTGAGCTGCGCGCCAGCGACTGTCTCTACCACCCAACTGCCAACGACGACCGTTTCACCGACCATTACACCTTCTCCAACGCCTTCTGCAACACCCACAACCACGCCTTATCCCTCACTCCAAACGCAGGGACCTTACATCCTCTTCACGCGCGATAACAAAAACCTGACGCTTATGGATGCGGATGGAGGCGGACGCAAACAAATCCAGGTTCCCAATGATGGATATACCTTTCAATTAAACAGGTCTGTTTCGCCGGATGGCAAATGGCTTGCTTACTTTACAGGCTCAACAGAAGAACCATACGATATTGCACTGAATTTACTCAATCTTTTCGATGAAACAACACAACCTGTTACAAATCTTCTGGCTTCAGATTTCCCTGCAAATTTAGAACCCATTATCGAAACGATGGCCTTAGGCGACCCTCCCAATTATGATGCTGATTGCTTTCAAGATATGGAATGTCGTTGGTCTCTCGTCCAAAATGAACTGACAAGTAGCCTTTTTTCTTTTGATTGGTCTCCTGATAGTCAATTCATTGCGTTTACGGCGCAAATTGACGGACCATCATCGGATATTTACATCCATACCCTTCAGGAGAAAACAATTCACCAGTTGACGGACGAACCTGACAACATCTATTGGATAGACTGGGCTCCAAATGGGGAGAGAATCCTTTATGAAATATGTTCAACTCCCGGAACTGCTTACGAAGGAAGAACATTACACGTTACAGATCTCGAAGGAAAAACTACTTTTATTAACAAAGAAAATTTATACAATAGGCGCTGGGGAGAATACGATTGGTTAACAGAGAGTCTTTATCTTTTTGATCATCCGAACGATACAGATAAACCTCCTATTTATGATTTAATTATTATAGATACTGATACGGGACAACTCAAAGAAATATGGCCTTATAGTGTCGAATCTTTTGCGATTAACAAGGAAAATAAGACTATCGTATTACTGCATAGAAATCATAACAATCAAAGAGCAAAAATTCAAGAAGGCATTTATATTGTTTATCCCAGTGGTAAATATTGGAAGATCAGCGATGTAGGGATACAGTCCGGTCTGATTGAAGGCCAAAAACCCTATCCGATTTTCGTACAAGATTACGAACAACGAATCTATAACATTAGGAATGATGGTTCAATTGAATTGTTGGAATGGGCTGATCACGGAATCCCCTGGATTTCTCCCGATGGAAAACTACTTCTTTTCAGAGAAAGTAAAAATCTTGTCCTTTATAACGACTCCAATGAATTCCTAAAATCATGGCCAATGGAAAACGGCAACTACAACGTAACATGGAGTCCGGACGCGCTTGGTGTTTTCATATTTACAGATACCAACGTGTATTATCTGGCTATTTTCGCTGAACAGCCTCATCCATTAATGGAAAATTGTCCTCTCGACGGGTGTGAACCTGCTCGTTTTGTTTGGATACCATAAAAAAGGGACACAATATATTGTGTCCCTACAGAATTAACCAAGATAATCTCGTAACTGCCTGCTCCGCGAGGGATGCCTCAGTTTCCTCAATGCCTTGGCTTCGATCTGCCGGATACGCTCGCGCGTCACGTCGAAGTAGCGACTCACTTCCTCGAGAGTGTGATCCTTCCCATCTTTTAAACCAAAGCGTAACTCCAATACTTCGCGTTCGCGGTCCGAAAGAGATGTAAGCGCTCGTTGTACCTGCTCACGCAACATTTGGCGCGCGGCGGCTTCTATCGGAGAGGGCGCGTCTTCGTCTTCGATGAACTCACCCAACGAACTGGATTCCTCATCCCCCACGGGTCCATCAATCGAGACGGGTTCTTCCGCGGAGCGAAGGACGCGGTCAATTTTTTGCGTGGCAATGTCCAGCCTGTGCTGCAGGTCAGGCGGAAGTGGCTTTTCCTCAGAATGGGCGCGCAAGATGGCTTGTACATCAGAAGCGGGGAGATATCCAACTTCGAGCGCAAGTTCTTCTGTCGTTGGGTCGCGTCCCAATTCCTGAATCAAAGTCCGCTGTGTGCGCAGGATGCGGGTGATGGATTCAAATAAATGCACCGGGATGCGGATCGTCCGTGCCTGTTCAGCGATGGAACGGTTGATAGACTGTCGTATCCACCAGGTGGCATAGGTACTGAATTTGAAGCCGCGACGTGGGTCGAATTTGCCCACCGCACGCAAAAGTCCCATGTTCCCTTCCTGGATCAGATCCAGGAAATTGATGCCGCGTCCCAGATAGCGCTTGGCAACGCTGACGACCAGGCGCAGGTTGGCACGGATCAAAGATTGATTGGCTTCCACCGCCCGCTCTTGCGCCGCGTCAATTTCCTCAATCAAACTATTGTCGGTTGGCAGGTTGCGATAAAGAGAGCGCTGATTGGGCAGGCGTTGATTCTGGTTGAGATGCCTGAGCAGCCACTCCGCATATTTTAAGGGGAACAGGTAGAGGCTTAGAAAGACACTGTATACATTCCTCGCAAGGTTATCCCAGAGCTGGTCAACCCCCCAATGGCCGTTATCCAGATAGGCACGCAGGTAGGAGGGTGCATCCGATTGCCAGCCTGCATGTAATGCCTGGGCCTCAGTAAGAATGAGGCCAAGCTCAGGCAGTTCATAATGAAGGCGTTCGGCATCTTCCAGGAGACGTTCCCAGGCAGTGAGCATCTCCGCCAGGATGGCATGATAGATCGAGCATTCGAACGAAAGTCCCTTGGTCGATGGGCGGCGGCGCAGCATGACCACAAAGCGACTGGCTTCTATGATCGTCGCGAGGCGAAATTCACTATCGGAATCCAGGAGCTTGACCTGACCGATTTCACGCAAATAAAGCCGCACCGGATCTTCAGACAATTCCGCGGCAACTTCAGGATTTTTAATGTTAATGACATCGTCTTCGAGAAATTCATTTTCCTGCTGGGCCAACATGTTGATATCGGGGTCAGCCACTTCATCCCCCATGAGAACAAGTTCTTTCAGACCATTCTCCTCTGCCAATTTGCCGTTCGAATTCTCCAGGCGTGGTTCCGTCCACGACATGTCTGTTGCGCGAGGCAAATGCTCTCTTTCTTTGGTCTTGCGCTTTTCTTTTTGTGATGATCTCTTTTTTACAATCATGGGCCCTTTCTTACCAGACGACATCACAAGTGAATTGTTACGTACGAAATACCCATTACGATTTGTCCGCTCCTGACAAAACCCTTGCCAGAGCTATTGTAATCGTTTTGACGACATTTTCCGATAGGCCTGGTCTAAATTATGCAACAGTCTTGTCTGCTTTAACACCAGATCCTGGTAAGAAGCCGCGCGCAAATCTCCAACTTGTTGCGCTTCCTCCTGTAAATATCGCAACTGGTTCAGGTTTTCCCCGGCTGCCACACGCCGTAATTTGATGACGCCCCGCAGCAATTCCTCCAGGGTTTTCGTTTCCATACGCTCAGTTTTTTCGGTTTCCAAATCCAATTCCTGCAGAAGACTTTGCAGGGAAGCAGGCACTGCATCCACGACAAACTCATGATGCTCCGTGTTGTCCTGCTCCACGGCTTCACAGATCAAACCGAACATCATTTGATGATCGGTGTATTCAAAATCCTGGACAGCGAGCTTGATCAGCCCGTTCTCCTGCAACAACCTGTCGAGTCGATAGAGCAATTCGGGCTTTTTATATAACACTGCAATGATATATGCCTCGACCTTTTTACTGGATGAAACGGTCACCGCGGCATTTGGCTTTTCAGGAGCCTGCTTGGGTTGTGAGGTTTGCGTCCCTCTGGAACGCTTCACGCTCGAAGCCTGCGCTTGCGTGCCGGTTAACGCGCTTTCATCCACCCTTAGCAGGCGCGCCAATTGCTGACGGTAGGTATCACGCTCCAACGCATTCGGTAAATCCTCGATCAACGGCAGCACCTGCGCCGCGATCTGATTCTTGACTTTGGGGTCGATAATGTTTTGACCGGTTGCGAGCGTCTCCATCACATACGTGACAATCGGTTTCGCTTTCTCGATCAGGCGTGCCCATTCCTCTTTATTACGCGCCACAATTTCATCGGGATCCAATTCATCTGGAATCGCCGCCACGCGCAAATCAGCCTGCAAGCGCGCCTCGTTGCGCAGAAGCCCGCGCGCGTCGAAGCCCAATTCGCCCTCACGATCCATGGCTTGACGCGCTGCATCCAAGCCGCGTAACACGGCTTTTTGTCCGGCGGTATCCGGGTCGAGCGCTAGCACAATTCTGCGCGTAAATCGTTTGAGCAGGCGCAATTGGTGTTCGGTCAAGGCTGTGCCCATCGGTGAGACAACGTTTTCGTAGCCCGCCTGGTGTAAAGCAATGACATCCAGATAGCCTTCCACGATCACAGCCTGGTCAACGGTTCGAATGGGTTTGCGCGCCCGGTCCAACCCATAGAGCAAATGTCCCTTTAAAAAGATCGGCGTCTCAGGGGAATTGAGAAATTTAGGAACGTCATTCGGATCAACTATTCGCGCCCCGAAACCGGCCATCCGTCCGTTCTCGTCCCGGATGGGGATCATGAGCCTGTTGCGAAAGCGATCATAAAATCCACCGCTATCCCGAGGGGAGATCAATCCCGCCTCGGCCAGATCCTGCTCCGAATAGCCGCGGTGGGTGAAATGGGTAAACGCTGCATCCCAGGCGCTGGGTGCGTATCCCAGGCCAAAGGTCTCGATGGAAACGTCTGTCAGCCCGCGCTTCTGATGCAAATAATTCAAGAGATCCTTATTTGCCATTAAGTGGTTACGGTAAAAAATGAGCGCATCTTCAAGCAGGATATGAAGCCGGTCGTGTACTTCCTTTTGTTCAGGGGTTTGTTTCGTAAACGTTGGGACCTGCACGCCGGCCCGTGCCGCAAGTTTATCGAGCGCTTCCTTGAAATCAATATTCTCACGCTTCATCACAAACTTGAAGACATCCCCGCCCTCGTTGCATTGACCGAAGCAGCGCCACGTGCCGGAATCCGGCCAGATCACAAACGAAGGGGTATGCTTATTTTCGTGGAAGGGACAAAAACCCGTATAGTTCCTGCCCGCATGGCGCAGTTTGACACCGGCCTCGGAGGCGAGATCCACAATATCTATTTTGGACTTGATCTCATCAATAATGGACATTCCGAAGATTATAGACTCGATTGAGTGGAATGGCAAATCAATTACCTAAAAACCAAAAGGGCAGTCAATTGACTGCCCAGACAAAAGATCAGAAAATTGATTTCCTGAATTTAAGTCTATGGAACGCAAGAATTGAACGTTATAAACTATCCCCTCTTCAATCTATGCACTTATCTTGATATCTCTAGAGTGGCAATGCGCTCTTCATCGTAATAATCACATCAAAGTTAACGCCAGGGGTAACAGGAGATTCATGCGTTCGATTATCGGAGTTATTCCCAGCGATGAGACCTCTGATCTCCGCGTAAAAGCTATCCATGGAAGCAACCACAGCCGGTTTGACGCTCTCCCAGCC
>Ga0065707_10082238_pt1 | contig 18518 bp, 9 predicted proteins | sample SwiRhicommuniRL3_FD_59094 | JGI IMG/M metagenome (GOLD analysis project Ga0065707, IMG submission 59094) | Switchgrass rhizosphere bacterial communities from Rose Lake, Michigan, USA - RL3 v2 (version 2) | ecosystem: Host-associated > Plants > Roots > Rhizosphere > Soil | place: East Lansing, MI...
CAGCACCAGGACCGAACGACGTGAAGTACACCAATTCTTCAAAACCCTCAACATACCCCACTCCATCAACACCAATCATTCCAGAGCTTCGAAGAATAATGAGATCCGGCAGCTGTCCTTCTCAAAAGATGAGCAGAACCCACAGAAACGACATTGACGGTTAATTCACCTTACGAAGCAGAGTCGAGCTCAATTTCTTGTTCAAGAGCAAGTTTACCGTCCTCCACGACTGCAGCTTTAATAGTTGTAGACATTGGATGTTATGGGCAAGTTCTAGTTAAGAACGAGCGAGAACCTTCTCTTTAAATATATTATTCTGTGGACAATTAATCTAATGGGTCAAATACTCTAAATATTACTAAACGATATTCTGTGAGTGTTCTCCCGGGGTGATGTGTTAATATTTGCATTGAAAATGTATAAATTATCAATTAACTCCTATAACTTCACTAATGTTTTAATTTAAGATACATTGAATACGCTAATGGAGATCCAATGAAAGGTTTTGGAATAGCTATTTAGACTATTGGAGATAGAGCTATGAAGTATGCAAAGAGCAGAAAAATTATGGAGGGAAGCTAAACATTAGTGGATAATATTTAGCAGTATAGAGGAACAACTTCACCTTTACTAGCTTTATATTATATTTATATCTTAAAATTTTTGGAATCAAATAAAATAATCTACTGCAATGAATAAATAATTTTACCTCTTTGCTATATCTAGTTTATATAACTTTTTATCAAATATGTAAAAAAAATATGATCTATCCTAATTTTGTTATAACTGCTTTGATAGTAAACGATTTTAAAAGTTCTTTTCCTGGTCTTAGATTAAAACCCAAATTATTTGCAATCATTTCGTTGTAATTGAATTAATTAAATATGTTCTTTGAGAGTCTGAGCCTAATTTAAAAAAAATATACGAAAAAATATAATTGTAGCAAATAATTTGGGTTTTGATCCAAGACCAGGAGAAGAAAAAGAAAAAGATTTTTGCAGGATCTTTATAAGTATTAGTTATTATTGAAAATTTATTTTCAGAATCAAAAAGTTTATCTTTTTTCTTTGTCTCAGCATTTTTAGTAGTTTCCCCAGGAAATGTCGCACCTCCAATATACGTCCGCTGATTGTGTAATAAGTGCATATCGCTAAATTAGCCGCTTACAAGAATTATTTACTAGTACAAATATGTCTGACACATACTAAAACATCAACCAAATATCTCAAATAAGTGAGACATTTATTGAACATAATGACATCGTAGCTGCGTAAAATATAGCAAGAATGGACAACGAAAATACTCCGCCAAAGGACAACTAGTTCTCTCAAAAAAAGAAATTGGGTAGCACCAGCGGTTGCAGTGCAAAGGCGCCGAGGGAAATATTGTTGTAAGGAACCTACTGAGAAGTGCGAAAAGCGTAGTGAAAAATTGCAGACTCCCTATTCTCTCAGTAATTATATATTGAGGTATCGCGCTAAACTAAGAAGTGAGCTACAAACTAGACAACTTCGGGATGTGTCTCTAGTATTGTTCAAATGGGTCACTAATTTGGAAGGCGGTAGCCTTAACTAGCCTTCTAGAATGCGATATCATTCAGTTTACTGCGTATTGTCTTTCCAACGGCTACAACCTTCGAATCCTAAAGGAGCGACATTTACCTGGAAAATATTGTACTTCAAATTTACTGGGTTTAACAGCAATATCGACCTATTAACGCCTACAGAAATTCAGAAATATTCCTAAGTAATGTTATACTCCTTAATATACTACCATATATCCTGCTTTATTATTTTGATTTTTTCTCCATATATTATTCTCTATATTCTACTCTTTGTTGTGGTTTCAAAGTGTCTGTAAAATTCTTCAACTCCGCATTGTGCGTCTATTATATGCAGTACCTTCGAAACAATATCTATAAAATTATTGTCATTTGTCAAGCTTTGGAAAACAAATAAGTCCAGCTCAAAACTCTACATTACCTAACACCATCTCAACATATCACTATAACCAGTAGTAAAACCGTTTGATTGGGGAGTGATGACGCAATGTCACGAGACATCGTTGTGCTTACCAACTTATGTCCGATTATTCACATTACAAAGCAGCAGCTCTTTTTGCGCATCCTGATGCTGACTCAGCCGGCACAAAATACCGCCGACTCTACTATATAAGAAGGACAAAGAACAACTTTAACTGAAATCATAACTACAACTACAACTACAACTATAATAACATAACAAACACTATAATGACTAAATCTGGCTTGAAAGATACTTCTGTATTCACCCCTATCAAGGTTGGTAATGTGACATTGAGCCATCGTGTTGCTCACCTTCCTACTACACGTTTCAGAGCCTCCGAAGACGGTACTCCATCAAACTTACAACTCCAATACTACAAGGATAGATCTGCGACTCCTGGAACCTTGTTGGTAACCGAGGCCACCGACACGTCCTTTAAATTGGGCCACTATCCTAACGTTCCTGGTATCTATACTGACAAACATGCCGCAGGATGGAAAGAGATTACTGACGCAGTTCATGCCAATGGATCTGCAGTAGCTGTCCAGCTCTGGGCTTTGGGTCGTGTCGCTCCTCCCGAAGTGTCAAAGGCAAGAAACGTTCCATTAATCGGTCCATCCGCCATCTACCACGACGAAGAGACCAGAGAAAAGGCCGTAAAGATTGGCCACGAGCTCAGATCTCTTACCGAGGAAGAAATCCACGACATAATCTACAACCAATACACTAACGCCGCCAAGAAGGCGCTCGATGCCGGTTTCGATTTCATCGAAGTCCACTCTGCCAACGGTTACTTGCTCGAACAATTTTTGCACCCAAGTTCCAACAAGAGAAACGACAGGTACGGTGGCTCCATCGAAAACAGAGCCAGGTTATTGTTCGAAATCATTGACCACTTGCTCACGTTTGTCCCAGCTGAGAAGTTGGCTGTGAGATTGTCTCCATGGAACACATTCCAAGGTATCTTGGCCGAGAATGAGGAAATCTCTCCAGTCGTTATTCACAGTTACATCGCCAGTGAGTTGCAAAAGAGAGCAAATGCCGGGAAGAAGTTGGCTTACGTCAGTTTGAGTTACGGAAGTATTACGACGCCTGACAAATACGGATTCACTTACGACAACACCTTCTTCTTGCAAATCTGGAAGGGTATCGTTCTCAGAGGTGGCCAAAACAGTAGCACCACTGATTTCAGCGGACTTCCTGCCGAAACTGACGACGGCCGTACTTTGGTTGGGTTCGGAAGACACTTTATTGCCAACCCAGATCTTGTCAAGAGAATTGAACAAGGCTGGGAGTTGAACAAGTACGACAGAAGCACCTTTTATGTCTACTCCAACGAGGGTTACAACACCTACCCAACATATGAGGATAAGAGTGAGGTCGATATCGAAGCAGCTAGAGCACAATTGGCTGAGGCTTTGATCTCAGAGTAATTGAGTTCATGATGTGCCGATGAATGTATTTCCGACCAACTATTTCATACTTTTTTCTACTAGAAGCTTCGAATTAGAGACTTTTGCAGCCGCTAAAAGTTATAGATTATATAGGCGAATAAATTAAGCTTTAGAATAGTGAATATTGTAAATCATAAGAAGTTAGTAATTATTTTGAGTTGCTTTCATTGCAGAAGTAAGCGAATCGTGGTAATAAATGAGTAATTATTAAAGAGATTTTAGTGCTTTAATAAGTTGGTAAACGAGACTAGTTTAGGACTTCGAGACTTGATTATAAAAAGCGGGAACTATGAACATTTAAGCAATAGTCTTAGAGTCCTTCTTGTATATGGTAAATATGTCTGAAATTATCAATCTTATTTGTACGACATTCTTGAAAATTGTTCTAGAAAAAGTATACAATTTTAGGTGAGGATTCTTTTTACTATTACTATAGGTCGATTGGTTAAACAACCAAAGAGCTGCTAACTAATCTCGTTAGTGGAGACCGTCATTTTCAAGTGTTTTGGCTAAAACATATTTCTCAAAAAATTGAATACTTGTAGATTTTGGGTGCAAAATTGAAAATTCTTATACTTTGAGAGGTGGAAAAGCAATATGAGAAGAGCACAAACACACAAAGATTAGGGTAGAGAGGAGTGTTAATGATGGCGAAGTAAAATAAACTACGGGAAGAGGTAGTGAAGTGTTGGTGGAGTTAGTGGAGCGTTATTGTAGAGAAATTCTAATTAAGAGTTGCTGTTGTTGGCCAAACAGTCCTGGCTAATCTCCGAATACTCAGCTCCACTCCGAATTTCACGAAATGTGTCAACTCACAGAGTATTAACAATTCGTCATATCCATTTACACTAAGCAAATTCAATAACTCACAGGTGGAAGTGATCCACCCTGTCACTGGTCTAGTCACATGTTGATCTGATTTCGCGCCAAAATCAAAAGTTCATCTCTAACTCAAACCTAATAACTTACATCTCACTCTAGAATAGATGGTTCTTATATAATCCAGATCGTGTTACGACTTATCCAGGAATCATAGCAAAATGCTTATCTTAACCAAACCCCTTATAAAACCTTCGAATCTCCTACACTCACAATTATCTTCCCTCACATACAAATCTCAACTTATCCTTCTCTACAAACAATTCTATAGATTACGCAATCTAGTTGGAAATCATTATCATACTCAGAAATACGCCACAATATTAAGACGACAGTTTCAGCGGCAAGATTTTAACCAACGTCGTCGAATAGTTCTTGGAATATCAACGAATTTATCTCAAGATCAACTTATCCAGCGATTGGAAACTACTCTCGATTTCGTCTTCAATAGTACGGTCAAGAGGACGTCATATAATGAAGAGGTACGATATTATAATGATATAAAACGATTAAGTCCTGATACAATTGAGAAAAAAGTCCTAAGGACATTGTTGGAGATGGATGACAAGAAGCCTGACCAGATCAAGCATGATTTTGCTTATGAATGGGTGAGAATACTCTCTGAACCCGAAGAACCTCAATTGAAGCAGACAAACTCTAAGAAATTGAAAAAGGCAGCAAATACATTCAAAGGATTCCCAATAAATTACTTAGGATTCAAACAACAAGAAGTTTCAATCATGAGATTGAATGAGAATTTGGGCCTATGTTTATAGAGAGATAGAGAGTGGGGGAAAGTAAAGGAACCGAGCGAATCGAAGTTGCTTGTGGGGATGTTATTAGAAAGAATATTATTAGGGAGGATAGGATTAGGGAAGGGAAGATTTAATAGACTGATAGATTGATTTTCACATTCCATAAGAATTGATACTCTTTCGAGAATAGTTGTAGATATCATTGATGATCTAAATATATATCGATACAATTCTGATTACTCTAAAGTTGTAGCTTAGACCGCTTGACGAGAGTTATCAATATTGAGATATCTTCGCAATATCAATTACTGGGTCCCGCCATTCTTTGATAATATATAACGAGAGTCTGATGCTATGCAACACTAACACTCGGTATGTTAAAGGAGAGCTAGTTAAGAGATAGCGAAGAGTTAAAAAGAGTTACTAAAGGGTTAGTGTATACGTAGCAAAGAGTTGGTGAAGATTTAAGTTAGTGATAGCCCAGCATTCATTGCTACGCTGTGAATGATAAACTACTCTTATTTTGCTTTCCCTAGATTTTCGCTGCCGGGCCAAATATTTCTCAACCCCAAATCTCATTACCTACTCAACACTCCTTCATATCCAATCCATCACGTAAACTATGGGATTGTTTTCATTTACTAAGTCCTCTCTGGATAGTAATTTCCCAACCACTCAAGTTGAACAGCGCTCGCATGATTCCTTAAATTTACCGGGATCTGATATTTCACATACATTGGAAAAAATCACCGAGTCGTCTACTGCTCCACCAAAGATCGTTGCTGTGACTAGCGAAGGTTCGTTGGAGAGTGTTGGTGAGTTTGTATCGTCCAGACCAAACAACAATTTCATCATTGATGGTGAAAGAGATGTCAAACAGAGTATTATTTGTACGGAAAACGGCAAGGGTGGCAAGACTTGTTTAAAGTTAGGCGTTAATTCGGTGGATTTGTTCAAGGCAATGCAAGGATTGGAATATTTTTGCTCTTTACCGGATGACATTGACGCCACCTATTTTGAATGCAGAAAGATAAAGTAGTGGCGTTAGAGACACGAGGGCGATGCATCAAGAGATCAAGAAATCAAGATGCTGAGACAATTAAGAAGGAGCTAAGAAGGAGCTGAGATCCAGTAATGAGTACAATGAGAACGGAATCATTAAGGAATCCGAAGATTACTACAAATCTGATTTTTAAAAAAACGTTGAATGATTACTAAAGAAGTGAAATAGGATTATCTCACCAGATTACTGAAATTTTAAATCTTCAAATGTTTACGAAGAGGGTAGATACAGAATTTTGCATTTGGATGATCTTTATTGAGAATCAGAGCTCCAACAGCCCTAAACAAAGTTTGATAAACAACATCTTATAATGAGATCAATTAATAATCCTGAGAAGATATCGTAAAAAGTCTTGACAATTTTAATTCAAATGATACTTATATGATCCTTAAAACAATCAACCAACGAACCTACATCTGCTTGAGCGGACCATGTTGTATTAAATGTGCATGCAGAGCACTAAAATTGTCAGAGGATTCACACTATTTTATCTTCAGTTAACCCAGACATCTATTGAGATAATCTGAATTGCAACCTGCAAGAAGTCCAGAGAAATCTGAAGAATTGTCACACCTGTGGAAGCCTAAGTTTACTAAGAAAAACTCAGAGATTTGGTGAATATGAGAGTTGGTAATTAAGAAATGGTCGTTGGTTTTAATCAGCTAGACTGGAGTGATCTTCGTCTGACTGATGTGATTGTGAACCGCTTCCAGTAAAGTGTGATTTTTTTTCTAATCTGATTCTATGTATATACAAACGACCAAGCAATAAATGTCATTCCTGACACGACAAGCACTTTTAGTGGTGTAGTAGTAGAATACGACAGATATGATTCTCTAAAGATATAGTTATGTAAGATTTCAGACATTCCTGAAGTGCTAAGGTTTCAGACAATTTAAGATTTCAGACACTTTCAAGCCAGACACTTTCAAGTCAGACACTCATTTTATTCTTCGGTTCCCTTCCGGCAGATTCTATGATGCTTAATCGAACACAAAGTCCTTCATTTATACCCATTATGTTACAGTGTCAGATTCTCTCTCTAGCGACTCCAACTCTCTACACTCTAATAGTTTCATTATATATTATGCAGTTCTATACCATAAAAGATTCTCCACATCCACAAGTCCCCTTTGAATTTGGGTTCTTAAACACAAATCTAGACGACAATTTGTCATCCAACCAGTCCATTTCGGAGCCTACAATCGAGAACAAAGCCTTTGAGTCAATCAAGACCTTGACATCATCTTGTTCGATCAATTCGTCAAACTTTCCTGGCTTGTCGACGTATTCCAAGTTGTATGTCAAACCGGAACATCCTCTGTTTCTGACACCGATTCTTATAAGCTTTGGGTTTGGTTGATCTAATAATGCACGCAAGTGTTCCATAGCACTAGGACTGAGTGAAATCAATGCCTTTCTAGGACGTAATGTTCTCTTTTTCTTAGGTTTCACTATAGATGAAGTTTCAGGTAAAGGAGCTTCGCTCGTCACAGCTTTTGTAGCTTCGAGTGAAGAAGATGCATGGTCATTAGATTTTGTGGTTATTTCGTGAAGCGTTTCATTAGTTGTTTGAGGAGTATCTTGTTTTTGATTATCTATTATTGGTTCGGTTTCTTTAGATCTGAATCTGGAAGTTCTTGATCTTCTTACCGGTATTATGTGTTCTTTTTGTTCTCTTTGTTCTGGCTGCTTTTCTTGCAGTTTTGGAAAAGTTAACCCATGTTTGGACCACTTTCCACTGGGCGTAGTATCCTTTGGAGAATTTATTGCATAGTTTAAGCCACTGTAGAAGTTTGTGTTAGATGTGCTCACTGGAATAGTTTGTAAGAACCTCTTGGAGCCTTCCTTGGTTTCATTGGATAGATATCTCGTGAATTGGGCCAAGTGTGGAATGGGTCTTCTTGATAACATAATTTGATTTAGAATTGGAATATATGTATAAATAAAGCAGTTGCTGCTAGTTAAAAGTGGCCAATGATTATATATATATAGATCACAGTGTAGAGCCTTTAGTCTTAGCTTAGATAAAAACAAGTAGTTAACTAAAGCAATTACAAATAAATTTTCTATTGGGACTATCCGTTAAAATTAAGTCATCAAATTGGCGCACCGCACGACCCGATAGTATTGTCAGCAATTTTTGAAATCATTTGATTGGCTGGAATGCTTAAGAATGCGAATGTCCGAGTCGGAGTACCCCAGAATAAGGTACCCTTTAAGAGTCAGCTAAAAGGAGAGAGCATATGATAGCAATATAAACAGAGGAGTAGTCAGGAGAAGAGCTCTTGTAGAGCTCCGGTAGCTCTCCGGTAAATCTCCGAGCATTCAATCCTCTAGAAACACCTATAGCTCACCTTCGTTAACTTTTATACCTTTGGACACATCTCTAGATCTAGAGTACATCCAGAACTAGAACATCTCTAGAATTCTAGTTAGATCTCCGATCAAGTCATGTGCCAAGGTTTATAATCTTAATCTATAGAATGTGAACAATTCGGAATCAGAGTCTTGGTTATATGAATGGCCCTGGGCTTTACTGGTGTAATGATATGATGAGAGTAAGCTAGTGCTGAAAAGAAGTACTGTAAAAGTGAATGTATTGATCTGCATTTATTAGTAGACAGTAGTTTGAGTATGGCGAATATATCAGGAGCTGTAGAATTGGTCACAAGTAAGTTGATAGTAATCTCCCCTATCAATCACGATTGGGTGCAAAATTTGAATGCTTACATAAGCAGATTAACGATAAATGGATTTCACCATACTATACCAATATGGGCCGATAAGGAGAATGATCTAATAGATGAGTGATTATCGTACCTCTCAAGTCGGCGTTATCAGTCAAAATATATCAAAATATATTTGCTTACACATTGATGATTTTACAAAAGTTACTTTACAAACCTAGCGTTACTCTAATATAATATAGCTTATCGTTGATCTAATTGTCACCCAAGAAATGATTTCTACTAGATGTGAACGTGAAAATACATTAAGTATGGTGGTGATTGTATAATGACACCTCAGGAATTATTAATGAAATTGTCAGTGGATATGCACCAATATTAACATAGAGCCGAGACAATCTGCTTAGAAATCAATCATAAACTTCTCAGATTCACAAAAAATCTCTATAGTAGTCTAATGTAGTCTAATGCGATCTCCAAAGTGATCTGTAAAGTGATCTCTAAAGATTCATAATACATCTGATCCCAAAGGTTTTGTCAGAGACCTCCAAGACCATCTTAATTTGGCTTGGAGATTCTTAATCCATTCCAAATCTCTCTTTGGAGCAGGATTATTCTTTTGTTCTTTTGTTTCGCTAACAAGCCCCAAAAAAGACAACTTTGTCTCAGTTAAACTGTTACTGTTATAACTGTAACCCTCAGGAACGTTGTTGAGATAATTCAATCTTTGCATCAACGTTTCCGAAAAAGACGTTTTGTTCTTCAACTGTTTATAAGTAGGTTGTTTGGAAAAGAAGGATCTCTTCGACGAAAGATGAGAAGTCCATGTCTTGGATGGGTTAGAAGGCGTGGTGTTTAAAGAAGTGGTCCATTTGTTTGATGGTGCACTTATTGTTTCATTAAATCTGGATGCTTTCAAGCCTTGCTGGGTATATTTATCATGAACGCTTTGAAAAATCTTCAAGAGCTTTGATTTTGCATCTGGTGCTGTTATAGAACCTGATGATGAGATAAGTCCTGACGAAATAAGTCCCTCAGGAATCTCTTCAACTTCCCCATCGAGTTCAGTAGTATACAATTCATTGAAGAACTCTTCGTACGTTTCAATACATTCCCAACAGATAAACTCAGAGTACACTTGGCCAATTGTAGTGGCTGTAGTTGTAGCTCCTGTACAAGTTTTGAATTTCTTGTTGTTGTTGAGGATAGAACTTATCTCGTACAAAGGTTTCTCGCACAAGTCACAATATTTCAAAAGATCTGATCCAGGAATCTTGCCAAAAATCTCTTCTAGGTTTTCTGGCCTGAATTTGAGTGATCTGTCAGTTAGCTGAGTGGAATCACTGAGTCTGACATCACTATTGAATCTGTTCATATCAGATCTGCTCACAATGTCATGAGATATTGATCTCTTGTTATTTGGTTTATGAGTTGGAAAGGAAGCAATTGACTGCGTGTTTCGAGTAATATGAGAATTGTCTATCGAATCAAAGTTTAAAGTTGACGTAATTGATACATCAGAAATACTGACAACATCCAAATCTTGTAGCGATTTTTTGTAAATACGTTGTTTGAAAGTTGCTAGGGAACGTTTTCTGTGAATCAAATGCTTTAGTTGATCGTCGTTATCATTAGAAGTTGGAACTGGTCCGTCTATTATCATCTCATTGGATGTTTTATGCAAATTGTGGTCTAGGTCGTTTTGAAGTGGTGTCATATAATCTTCAATGAGCACTATTGGATCTTGTGTGTCATCATCATTATCTGAATCATCATGTTGGGTAGGAGTAAAGGAGATATTTATATCTTCTATAGAGTAAAGTGAAGTATTCTCTCCGAATGGTCTTGATTTCAGTTTCAGTTTTGCTGGTGGTGGAAGGGGAAGTGAAGTTAACGTAGTATCATCAATGAGATCTAATTTTGAAGGGTAATGATGTAATTTCGCAGTTGATGCCCGTCTTAATGAAGTGGTTGAGCTATTGAAGGGAAGAGTTGATGAAGTCTGTGATGAATGCATGCCGATATGTGACGATTTATGTAGGAGAGTATTAGTCCTAGGTCTCGATAATGGGAGCGTGGTTGTGGAGTTTAAAGGCGAAGACAATCTGCTTAGATTCAAATTCGTAGATGCAATAACAGACGGATCTGGGGTGTAGAAACTTGGAGAATCTAAGGCTGGCTGTCCATTTGTTGAACAGGTTTGTGATTGTTTGTTCATATAATCATTTATCTGGTGTTCGCTACTATAATCAAGAGATGTTATGCTTTCTCTATGGTCATTGGAGTTTCCATATTCATCACCTGGGCGTTTGCCAAAAAGATCTCTCTCGCCTAAGGATTCGAATTTGCAGTCACCAGTTTCTGAATATTTGCTGTCACTAGTCTCTAAATATTTGCTGTCAAGTACAATTTCTGACTTGCTATGATTTTCTGAATATGGATTATGTGAGGTATTCGTATGAAGGAGACTATGAAGAAGCAGTTGTTGATCCATTTCAAATGTGGCTCTTAATACCTAATTGTATTGGAAGCTATGCGTTAGGGTAGAGTCTATTACACTCGTGAAATGCTGGCAGTTTGGTGATGATAAGCCAGTTTTACTGATATGATGCCAGTTATATCTAGTCGCTAATGCTATGCTGGTAATTTCTATTGTGTGGTAGTGTCTAAAATGTTTGATTTACTGCTATCGTTCCTCCTGCTGAACCTCCTCTAATTTCTATATCGTTATTTACTCTAGTACCAGTCTACTAACCTAGGAATATTCTAGATTATATATGCCTTACTTTTTGAGCTTACCACACACTATGCAAAAATGTGGAAGGGCAGCAGAACGATGAAATTCTCCAACAAAACTATATAAATAATCTTGATGCCGTGACAAATTGAGAATATACACGGCATGGGTAGACTGATGATTATACACACTACTTTGGGGCTCTCATAGTTAGTAAGTGACCAATGGCCCTACATTGCCCCTTGTAGATCAAGCAATCGTTGGGGATTTTTAAATCGTCTAAATTTGGATGTTTTGATTTTGAGGTCTAGACTAAATAGAGGGGCCGAAAGACATAATACATACATATTTAAAAGTAATGAAGATAATCAGTAACCTGATGACTACTATGTGCCAACTTTTGCATTAAACTTGATATATATTAATTGTTGGATATAGTGTTGGAAATAGTGTTGGATATATAGTGTTGGATATATAGTGTTGGACGCTAACAGTCCATCCCGTACCCCATCACTCAGTATTTATCACGTGACTGACAGCCGATCGGTCCTAAACGGTGTTGGGCTCGGTCTGTGCGGTTAAAAAATGAAATCTTTAAAATCTTTGAAATCTTTAAAATCTCTGGAGGCCACTAGTTGGTATATATTAGTATACCTCCATCTGCGGACTAAAACTAAATATGTTCTCACCTAGGCTATTCAAGAAGTTGGTTGTGCTACGATTCGGTAACCCCGACGATTGATCTTTTTGTAATAGCTTATATAATACTCGGTAAGTAATGTTGTAGATGCCCAGGTTCATGGAACCGAGATAGTCACGTCAGATAATGGAAAGATATTCTGAGATCCACTCTATGTTCATTATTTTAGCACTGCAGAACAGGAAGAAAGGGTCCTAACCCCAGTGGTTCTAACTCCTTTGGTTCTTGAGCAGTACGGTAGAATAATGGAAATAGAAACCGCGATGCTCTAAAATTATGTGAGCAAGAGAGAGATAAGAATATTCTCTGAGTTGGAGTTTCATAAACATGCTACACAGAGCACCATAAACTTTGAAACAGAAGTATCTGGACCAATGCCATTTGGCCCCAAAACACTTGGCTCCTAAACATTCGGAGTTCATCAAAAATACGAATCTTCAATAGATCTGAGCTTTAACCATTCGGATCACAATGATTTAACGAACAAATATGGTCAAAGGGGCTCTAAATATCGTTTAGGATGCTCTAGAACAATGGTTATTAAGATAGACTTAGAAATAATATGTAAAAGTCGATAAAATCATGTAGAATGTTTGTGTCTATCAAGAAGTCAATTATTGTCGTGATCTGAGTCGAGTTATCCTAAGGTTAAAGAACTTCAATTACTTATCTAAAGAAACTATTAGACTTAGGCGGAATGGGAAAATCCAGCGCCTCCGGAGCCCAGAGACTCTAGAGAGCCCAGAGACTCTAGAGACCCCAGAACATCTATAATACCCAGAACATCTATAATTCCCAGAGACTCCATAATTCCTAGAGACTTCATAATTCCCAGAGATGCAGGGAGCCCAGAGCGATCAAGAGACACTAGAAAACCCACAGACTCAAGAAAGCCCAGAGAGCCCAGAGAGCCCAGAGAGCCCAGAGAGCCTGGGGCCTGTGAGATATATATTTCTCTAACCTTTTCGGCCCTTCATTTCCAAGTCGAGCCGGATATTTCAACTTTCCACCAAACTTGTAATTCTTACTCACAGCATATAGCTGGTCCCTGAGACAAGCTAGTGTTCTAGATGGTAACAAATAGCTTCAATTTAATAGTATTCATGGAGAGAAAATATCAAGAGACGGAGAGGGATCTATTTAGCGAACTCTCTGATCTAGCCGTGATTTGATTGTGATCTGATGTGATCTAGCGATGATCCAACCCAAATTTAGGAATGGCCTGTCGAATTGAAACTATCAAGAAACTATTCAAGAAATTATTCAAGTAATAAGGAATCTAACTCATTAAGGATATTCCTGATATATATCGATCGAAACAAATTTGGAGGCATTTGACACCCTCAATTCGTACTTGAACCTACGGGCCATGTTCTAGACTAGTTTGCCAGGTGGAGAATCTGCAAGTTGCGAAACTCGAGATTGTTACTTAGATATGGAAGTTTTCAAACATACTTTTAGATACTTCTAGAACAACTAGATTTCCAACTAAACTCATTCTTAGAAACGGAATTATATGAGAACAGACTTTTCAGAACGAGAATTATTTAATCAGGATAATTGCCGATATTTGATGATATTCAGGCACACCAAATGACGTAGATTCCACACCAGATCAAGCATCCAAGGAGCTTAGCAGCCAGCTGACGAATAATACGGTAATAGAAACGAATATTAGTCAGCTGAGTACTAGAGGATGGACTCCAGAGCTCAAATAATACTTAGTTCAAATATGCTTAGTTACGAGTCTTCTTTCTACGGGAACTTAAGTTCAAAGCTTAGCATTCCCGACCTTTATTTTATTGAGTGCCACTTCGTTGCTAGCGACCAGATCCCCGGCTCCTTACGTATACTTAAATGGCTTTTCAGGCTCTCAGTTTCACGTATTTTCCACGCGCTAGTTATGAATTTTTACTGATATAATAATACTAGCAGCCCGTGGCCAAGCACAGTGTCTCAAACTACCATAAGGTCGGAAATGACAGATAAGGTATACGGTACGCGGAAAAGAGCTACAGCATTATCCCAGTCCACATTGGCGCAAGACTTAGAGAACCTCGTAATCAATATCTATTGGGAAACTCAGTTTCCTACGCCAAGTTTTCTATAAATAGTTCTCTATACGTAATTTCCTATACTTATGGCGGAACGAGAGTCTAAAGTGCTTGGTAGGATGCTATACAGTTCTGGTACGAGAAATACGGGCATCCTTTAAGCCAGTCTCCGAGATAATCATTGTCTTCGTGCCAATAGAATACACATAGTGGGATCAAATCTATAATAAGTGGAGTTGAAAAATGTGTCCTATTGTTTATAGTTAAGAGATAATTTATGCTTCTCCTCGAATAGCACCAGAAGTATGGCGCTACCTCATACTACAGATTCTGTTATCAAATAACCCTATATTGGTAAGCGTAAATGTAACCAGTACAAGTACTTTGAGCCGCTAGGCGGAATTTCACTTATTTTTTGCAGCCTATCATAGTTTCACAAGCGAGATGCTTGAACTAGACTGCCGGGGATTATCGGTAATATCCTCAATTACAACACATTTAGGGCTTTGCTTTAGTTGTGTTGGTAAAATGTGGTTGTATGGTTAGTGGTCGAGGTGCATATTCATGCACTCGTCAATGCATAGTGTGACCAGCAAAACGAACATCAAAGTAAAAATTTGATTACGTTTGCTGACGACTGGCAACCAGCAAGTTGAATATCACATCAGTTTAATTAAGTTGACGATGCGCTGATACAAAGTGGAAAATCCATATCGTCGTCGCTCGCATTGACCCAATCCAGAATATCTTCCAAAATGCGTTGGGAAATTAATCTGTCCATTTCAAATTCCTGCTGGCGCATCTTGAGAGTAAGGTCTTCACAAAGTTCCACCAATACTGGCATACCACTAAATTCCTGACGTCTTTTGAATGCAATTATGGGTTGCCATTGGGTAATTTGATAATTGAAACGTAATTCCAACACAGAAAGCTTTGTAAAATATCTTGCAAGTGTATCATTTTGAGCCAATATCATAGGAATCGATTGGTTCAGTAGCATTGGACAATTATTCAATGATAGACGCTGCAAATTGGGACAGTTTGTGGCAAGATCCCAACATATCTGATCACTAACATTGCAACCGGCTAAGCCAACAGTTTCCAAGTTTGAGTTTTTAGAAATCAACCTTGAAACACTATGGTCAGTGACCAAATATCCGTTGCTTTTGCGGCCAAAATTGATATTAGTGAGCTTACGACATTCGTTACCGATCTGGTAGATTCCAGAATCACTCACAAGTTCACAAGCTCTGATGTCTAATATCTGTAAGTTTGGACAGTTCTTACTAACCATACTTAGAAAGTTATCGTCCACTACTTTTGAGCCCGTTAAAATCAACTTCTTTAACTTCCCCATAGACGATAGGAATTCTGAAGTTGGTAACAACTTTGGACACATGTAAAGTTCTAACCATTCCAACTCATCGAAGTTTATACGATTCTTTATAGTTTCGATGGCAGACTGTTTCAACTGAAAGAGTTTATGTAAAACAAACAGTTGTGGACGAAATTTTATCTTGCAGCTGTTGAGAAATTTTTGGAGTTTATGTTCATCACTGAAGAAAACTTTCTTGCCCAAGATTTCCAACGTGACTTGATGGAACAACTTATTAACAAGTAGGCAATTGAATAAAACTCCTCTAGACGTGCTCTGATTTGGTGATTGTTCGTTCAACGCAATTTCAGCCAGTTTCTTATCACCATGAATGAGTAACGCGTGGTTGAATGACAAAGGTTTTCTTCTGATAGGCGAAGACTCTTGAGGAATAACCGTATTTTGAATATCTGAAAACTCAACAATCATATGAACTATCTCCGGTATCTCAAAGATGGAGGGTGAATGTTGTTGAGGTGGTTGAGGAAGAAAATGTGAAATCTGCTCAGCAAACTTGGAAGGAATATTTGAAGCCGATTCTTGGAAATAGTAGCTTTTGACCGATTTTTTGAATGGCGAGGAGGTTGGTGTAGTGGCATCGTCAACTAGGTCAGGTAATGATTCTAGATCTGAAGCATCAGATGTGTATGTGAAAGTGGATGCAAAATTTGTCGTTTCTGACAATGAGAAACAAGGAGGTCTAGATGTCATATCTATTGAATGTGCTGGACTATGAAATGAGTTTTGAGATGATATGTTGGGACTAGGGAAACCCGAAACATCTGAGCTAGAATTAGACATACATGTCAGGCCTGAACTATAGTAGCGCGATATCGTAGGTCTCGAGCGTACTCTCTCTGAAGGTACTGTTCCAGAGTAAGCCTCCAAAGATTTCATAGATTTTGCACGTTTTATGAGTGCAGGAGGTGATGACGACCTTCCTTTCGATCTCTCGGATATGGAACGACAACGAGACTCCAACTCAGGACCAGTTGACTCCTTTCTCTTGAGAAAAGGATTGAACTCATAGATTCTGTTGTTGACGGTGGATGCATAAGGTAATGGGTCTGTAGGATTATACATATTAAATATTAAAAATTAGGGAGTATGAGAATGTGAATGACTGATGACGAAATGACAATATGCAAATAGAATGGTAGACTTTGGTGAAGAAGGATGAAAAGATTGAGAGATGTCAAGGACTTGAATATGTTGATGTATTGTGGTTGAATTGATACAGATAGTTAAGTATTTCTATGTGAATTGGGATACTGTATATCTGTCGAGGTAATTGATTGGTAAATATGTCCTTGTTAAGTTGGTTGGTAAGTATGTGTTGTGATACACTTCCGGTTATCTATGCTCACCTTGTCCCGTGGTCTGGATGCAAGGCTGGGGAGATTCTGTCGTTATCAGGGGAGTGAAACTCTATATATATTTTAATTAAGAAATGTCAAACTTCGATGGCGTTTAACGATAGGCATATAAAGGAATGCTGTTTCCTAGTAGAACACGAGTGCCAGCCATCTTATCAAAGCCAAAAGTCAAATTCTGTACATAATCATAATTACTTCCGAATGACACTTTCGGTTAGGAATTAGAGCCAGTAACGTATGTGAAATTTGTGGTACACATCTTATTAACTTACCAGCGTTTGTTCCAGAATTAGAAAGTTCAGTTTAGTGTCTAATTTTGTGTGCAGTCTGTTTAGATAAAAAATAATAAATAGGAAATTATAACCTATGTGCAGGAAAACGCTGGCTCGCTTGCCCGAAATTACATTCGAGTACTGGTTGAGATTCTTTATTGGGTCGTGATGGTGTCGATGAGGTTCCTGAGTTTGATAGGGCTAACACCAGGTACGCATGGGCGCTGGTGCATATTCAAGGGGCTGGATTCAAGAATTGACGATGTGATGGAGACTAAAGTTTGGCTAGACTATACGATTCAAGAAAGTATCGATCAAGGTTCTGAAACCCTGAATCCGGTTAAATATGCGGAGTTATCGAATCACGGGTCGGATGAGCGTAAATGGGCACCATTTTGTTGTCAAGAACCAGTTGTCAAGGGGGATTATTTTTCAACCACCTATACACAAAATTTTTTTAGGAAGGATAGTGAGAGGAAAATTATTATTGCGGTGTAGAAATGGGCTCTTAGAACCCAGAAAAATATTTTCTATCACGATATTTTCGTAAATATACGAAGAACTTGCAGAACCATCCGGCAACATAAATAAAAATGAATTATAAATTATTGAATCGATGGGAAACTGCAGAAACGAACAGGTGCATGAGAGTATGTAGAATCCATCGCGAATATGTTACTACAACTTGATTTGTTCAGTTCATAATGGATAGCGCTTGCGTAATTGTGCAGAAAATGACTGTTCAAAGCCCACAAAAATCTTCGAATAACTTTTATGAGGGCCCTGTGAGATGCCATTTTGAATTGTTAACATCAATTCCTTATTGAACTACCCCAGGACTATTCCTAATTTAATTAGAACAATCGTATTCAACCAGTGCTCCTAAGATCATAATTAGAGATCCACATTATTTAGCTTTAAAATATCTAATATTTTTTTCCGCTGCTTCTAGAATACCACAAAATCTCATTTTTGTTTTCGAATACCATCTTCCTAATTGGGAGCCTTGAAATTTTCTCCGCGGTTTGGTTATAAGACTTGCATGACTTTGCATGAACAAATCTACCTTGTGTTTAGTGTGAATACGAGAAATCGGATTTCTGTTAGTTCATAAGGATTATTTTCTACGGAGTTGTATT
>Ga0065707_10082239_pt1 | contig 18491 bp, 10 predicted proteins | sample SwiRhicommuniRL3_FD_59094 | JGI IMG/M metagenome (GOLD analysis project Ga0065707, IMG submission 59094) | Switchgrass rhizosphere bacterial communities from Rose Lake, Michigan, USA - RL3 v2 (version 2) | ecosystem: Host-associated > Plants > Roots > Rhizosphere > Soil | place: East Lansing...
TCCCGATAACCTTTCACCAAAGCTTCGCTGAACGGCCGGAAATTGCCGGTCGCGAAGCCGGTCGATAGCCTAATCGTGATCGGTTCAGCGGTGGTGGTGGCAGACTGGACACGACTGCATCCCACAACGCAGCCCAATAGGGCGACGAGGGTAATCGAGGGAAGGCGATAGGCCATCGGGTTCGAGGCTCTTGTGCCATTCGCAGGTGCCGGTGTCAAGGGATGAAACATTTCCTGTCGCAACTTGTCCCATTTCCCCCCTTTCCGCGCCGTTAAAATGACCCCCTAAATCAGTCAGGTTTCAGCCTGGAGGAAATATGAGGATCGGGTGGAGAAGTCTGCTCCTTGCGGTGTTGGTGTCGGCGATGGCGGCGACGAGCGGCGCCCAGGCGCTGTATGGCTCGCTGCTCGGCAACGTGACCGACGAAACCGGGGCAGCGCTTCCCGGCGCGACGGTCACCATCACTCAGCACGAGACGAACCTCACGCGGGACGTCGTCACGGACGTATCTGGCGGCTATAACGTGCCCAACCTGCTGCCGGGCACCTATCAGGTCGACGTCAAGCTTCCCGGCTTTTCGATATTCACCACGCGCGACATCGCCGTCCGCCAGGGGCTCGACGTCCGCGTCGACGCCAAATTGAAGCTCGGCACGCTCGAAGAGTCGATCATCGTGTCGGGCGAGGCGGCCGTTCTGCAGACCGAGAGCGCCGCGGTGCAGTCGCTGACGACGAGCAGAGAGCTGGAGACGATTCCCACCAGCGGCCGCGCCTGGCAAACGACAATCGCGCTGATGCCGGGTGTCGCGCAGCCCGATTACTCTCAGTCGGGCGGCAGCAACAACCCGACCAGGGCGATGGCGATCAGCATCAACGGCCAGCCGGCGAACAACACGGTCGTCCGGCTCGATGGCGTCACGCAGATTAATCAGTTCTTCCAGCAAATCCAGGCCTACAGTCCCAGTCTCGAGGCGATCGAAACGGTCAGCGTCGTCACCAACAGCTTCGACGCCGACCAGGGGATGGCCGGCGGCGCCTCGGTGAACGTGCAGGTGAAAAGCGGCACGAACACCCTGAGTGGATCGCTGTTCGAGTACGCGCAAGACTACAAGATGAAGGCGAAGAATTATTTCCTGCCTGCCGGCGATCCGAAAGGCAGCGGCAGCGTCCACGTATTCGGCGGCACGGCCGGCGGTCCCATCGTCCGCAACAAATTCTTCTATTTCGGCAGCGTGGAGAGCACGCGCCAACGGACGACAGCTGGCACCGCGTTGTCGAACTCGGGCGCGAACGGTCTTCGCAATGTGCCGACGATGGCGATGCGCGAGGGGAATTTCTCCGGCACGAATACCGTCATTTACGATCCGCGGACTGGCAATGCGAACGGCTCAGGCCGAGTCCCGTTTGCGTTTGCAAATTGCGGCATCACGTCGACGACCGATCCGCGATTCGACTCGTGCAATTTCATCCCGGCGAACCGCATCAGCCCGGTTGCGAAGGCGGTCCTCGCCAAGCTGGTTCCACCGACACTGCCGGGATTTCAGTCCAACTACTACGCGACGAACAAGTACGACACGGACTACAGAAAGTACGACGGCAAGCTGACGTGGGTGCCGAATAACCGGATTACCGTCAACGGACGGCTCGGCTACGCGACAAGCTACGAGGACAGCGCACCAGCGCTGCCGTATGTAGATACCGATGGGACCATCAAGAACGGCCCGGAGAACCCGATTTGGCAGGGGCGCATCTGGGACTCCACGGTCCACAGTCACTCGTTGGCGATCACCAGCATCGTCTCCACTACGTTGGTCGTCGACGGCGTGTTCGGGTTTACGCGCACGGACATGCTCGCTCGCCCGCACACGGATGACTGCTGGGGAGATATGTTCGCGATCCCGAACACGTGTCAGCCGCCGTATGGCCGCAGCACGGCGTTCCCGACGATGAATGCGGGAAACAACAACTGGTCGATCTCCGGCGGCGGCGAGCCGCGCGCGTATCGCGACCCGCAATGGGGCGCGAACCTGAACGCCGGCTGGACCAAGGGGAACCACAACGTCAAGTTCGGTGGAGAGTTGAAGCGTCTGCATCAGAACCACTACGAAACCCAGTCGCCGATTTTCACGTTCAACGGCGGCCGCACCGCGCTGGGCCCGACGGGTTCGTTCAACAACTTCAACGGATTTGCGGACTTTCTCCTGGGCGAGGCGAACTCGCGCCGCTCGGAGATCATGACGCCGATGATCGGCATCGAGCAGACCGGCGACGATTTCCGGCCCGGGACGCTGCGGACATGGCAATTCGGGACGTACATCCGCGACCAGTTCGAGCTGAACAGCAAGATGACGGTGTCGGCCGGCGTGCGGTGGGAGTACTACCCGCTGTCGCAGCGGCGCGACCGCGGCCTCGAGGTGTTCGATTTCACCGCGAGACAGCTCCTCATCTGCGGCCAGGCCGGAATCCCGCAAACCTGCGGCGTCACGGTGGAAAAGAATCTCTTTACGCCCCGGCTCGGCTGGGCATATCGCCCCACCGAATCGTCGGTCCTTCGCGCCGGCTATTCGCGCAATCCGCAGAACGACACGTCGGGCAGAGAACAGATGCCGCCCTTTAACGCGTATCCGGCGACGATCATCTACACGGAGACGGCCCTCGATAATTACAACGCCATCGGTACGCTGGCGCAAGGGTTCCCGCTCGTGCCGGTCCTCGATCTGACCGTCGGGCGCCTGAACCCGGTCAACGCCGGGCTCACCACGTATCCCCTGAACGAGCAGTTCGTGCGCGGGACGATCACATCCTGGAACGTGAGCTGGCAGCAGTTGCTCCCGTACGAGCACAGCCTCACGCTGGGCTATGTCGCCAATCGCCAGAACGGCCTCACGCGCCAGGTGAACCAGAACTACGGACGGCTGGGCGGAGGAAACGCGAGCCAACCGTACTCCTCGATAACCACCAGCTCGATTAACATCCAGGGCCCTGCGGGCAAAGTGAAGTACGACTCGCTGCAGGCGAGCGTGAGCAAGCGGATGAGCAGGGGGTTGCAGTACAGCGTCGCTTATACCTACGGCAAGACGATCGACTGGTGGGCCAGTACGATCCCGCAGCCGGAGTACTGGTACCTGAATAAGGGGGAGACGGGTGTGCCGCACACGCTCAACACGTCGGTCATTTACGAGCTGCCATTCGGCAGCGGCAGGAAATTCCTGACGGAGGGCGTCGCGTCCCAAATCTTCGGCGGATGGCAGACCAACGCGTTCTTCAGCGCGCGATCCGGAGCGCCGTTCAGCGTCACCGCCAACGCTGCGTCGCTCAATGCGGGCGTTGGCACCAACCAGCGCGCCGATCAGGTGAAAGACGACGTGGAGATCTATGGCTTTGAGAACGGCGGCGCGTTTTTCGACGTGCTGGCGTTCAAGCCGGTGACGGAGGTCCGCTTTGGCACCGCGGCGGTGAATTCGGTGCGGGGGCCCGGCTGGGCAAATCTCGACATGAGCCTCTTCCGCACCTTTGGGCTCCCGTCGAACATGAGCCTGCAGCTGAGGGTCGAGGCGCTCAACGTGACCAACACGCCCCATTTCGCGAATCCGGCGTCGAACGTCTCGAATCTCCAGTTGAACCCGGATGGGACGGTGCGGAACCTCAATGGGTTCGGTGTCATCACGTCGACGACCCGCGTGGGGCGCCAGTATGACGAGCGGGAGTGGAGGCTTGGTGCGAGATTGACGTTCTAGGGCCGGAATCGCGGGCTGTCTCAAGTTGTACCGGAGCATCCCTCCGTGCAACTTTGGGCCTTCCCGCGGCGGTTCCGTATGGGAAAATAGTGGGACCGATGGGAGTCAACATGACGCAGAGGTATTGCGCCGTTTTCTTCGTGTGTGCCGCGCTCGCACTTGGTTTCGCCACACGGACGTTGAGCGGCCAGGCGCAGGCGACACAGGCGCATGCGGCGGAATTTCAACAGGATGTGCTTCCGGTGCTTGCGAAGAGCTGCCTGGGCTGCCATAGCGAGAAAACGCAGGCCGGGAAGCTGAACCTCGAGCCGCTACGCGATCCGGCAACCACGGCCACGCACACAGATGTCTGGCAGAAGGTGCTCGACAAGATGTCGGCCGGGGCCATGCCTCCTCCCACAGCGAAGCCGCTGGCCGACGCCGAGCGCACGGCGGTCATCGGATGGATCAAAGGCCTTCCGGGTATGACCGCCTCGACGACGCCGACCGAACCGGTCGCCGGCCGCGTGACGGCGCGGCGCCTGAATCGCGTCGAGTACAACAACACCATCCGCGACCTGCTCGGGGTGGCGGCGCGGCCCGCCGATGAATTCCCGGTCGATGACTCCGGCTATGGGTTCGACAACAACAGCGATGTGCTGTCGGTCTCGCCGCTCCTCATGGAGAAGTACATGCAGGCGGCGGAAAACATCTCACGTCTCGCCGTGTATGGCGAGACAGTGCCGGCCAAACCGACGCGGCTGGTGCGGATGATGAACCGGCGTTCGCAGGACGCGTACGACACGGTCGTCACGGAGGGCATTTCGGGAAAGTACCTGCCGTATTCGCTGCGCGGCGCGATGTACGGCAACTACACCTTTCCGGTGGATGGTGAATACGAGTTCCGCCTGCGGATCGCAAATTTCCGTGGTGACGACGGGGATATCACCGATGAAGAACGGGCCCGCCGGGCTGAGGAGCGCCGCAAGCTCTTCGAACAGCGCCGGCTCGAGCGCGAGAAGGCCGCGGCAGCCGCGGGGACCCCGCTCCCGCCAGGCGGCGGTGGCAGAGCGGGTGGACCGCGCCGCGAACCCACGCCGGAAGAGTTGAAGGCACGCGACGAGGCGGCGAGGAAGGCCGCGCCTCCTCGTAAGCTTGTGCTGTCGGTCGACGGCGCGCCCGTCATCACGACGGTCATCGAGGGCAGCGGAGCGTTCGGATATTCGCAAGGGGAGTTCACCGCGCGCGCGACGGTCAAAGCCGGGGAGCGCTTCCTGCGCGCGTCGTATCCGGAGCTCGCGGACCTTGCCGATCCGCGCGAGAACATCAACCCGGATATGCGGCGCGGCCTCTTCGTCGACTACCTGGACATCGTCGGCCCGTTCAACCCGAGCACGGCGCCACCCGCGAGCTACACCAAGATCTTCATCTGCAATCAGAAGACGCCGCAGTGTGCGAAAACGATTCTGAGCAGCCTGATGGAGCGCGCGTACCGTCGCCCGGTGACCGAGGAAGAGCTGAAGTCGAAGCTCGATCTCGTCGCTCTGGCGCAGAAGGAAGGCGACTCGTTCCAGGAAGGCATTCGGTTGGCGCTGCAGGCGATTCTGGCGTCGCCGAGTTTCCTGTTCCGGATTGAAGCGCCATCGTCGAGCGTCGACCGTCCGTCGTCGGTCGGCGATCGTCGCCCGACTGGTCCGACGTTGGCAATGGCCGCTCAACGGCCGACGATGGCCGATCGCCGATCGCCAAGCGACGAGCATCCCGTGAGCGACATCGAGCTGGCGTCACGGCTCTCGTATTTTCTCTGGGCCAGCATGCCCGATGCCGAGCTGATGCGTGTGGCCAAGACGGGGACGCTTCGTCAGCCGGCGGTGCTCGAAGCGCAGGTCCGGCGCATGATGGCCGATCCCAAAGGGTACAACCTCGTCGAGAACTGGGCCGCGCAGTGGCTGCAATTGCGAAACCTTGGAAGAACCAAGCCCGATCCCAAGCGCTTCCCGACTGTGGATGACGAGCTGCTCGACGCGATGCGCAAAGAGACGAGCCTGTTCGTCGAGACGATCATCAAGGAAGATCGCAGCCTGCTCGACTTCATCGATGCGCCGTTCACGTTCGTCAACGGTCCGCTGGCGCGTCACTACGGCATCACGGGCGTGGACGGCGAGGCGTTCCAGCGCGTCACCCTGGATGGCGAGCAACGCAGCGGCGTCCTCACGCAGGGCGCGATTCTGACCGTGTCGTCCTATCCCACCCGAACGTCGCCGCCGGTCCGGGGCAAGTGGGTGATGGAGAACCTGCTGGGCACGCCGCCCCCGCCGCCGCCCGACAACGTGCCGTCGCTGAACGAGTCGAACATCGGGACCGAAGTATCGCTGCGCGAGCGTCTCGAGCAGCACCGGCGCGATCCGAGCTGTTCGCCCTGTCACGTCCTGATGGACCCGCTTGGATTCGGACTCGAGAACTACGACGCGGTAGGTGCCTGGCGCACCCATGACGGCAAGTTCCCGATTGAAACGGCTGGGACGCTGCCCGGGGGGCAGACGTTCACGGGATCGAAGGGACTGAAGGAAATTCTGAGGACCAAGTCGGACGCGTTCGTGCACAACGTGACGGAAAAGTTGCTGACCTACAGCCTGGGACGCGGGCTCGAGCGGTTCGATCGCCCGACGGTCGAGGCGATCACCACCCAGGTGAAGGCGAACAACTACAAGTTTTCGTCGCTCGTGATGGAAGTCGTGAAGAGCAGACCATTCCAGATGCAGAGTGTGGAGGCCGCGAGACCATGAATCTGATCCTCAAGAAACAACTTCCAAGACGGACCTTTCTTCGCGGCGTGGGCAGCCTCGTGGCCCTGCCCATGCTCGACGCCATGGTGCCGGCGTTTGTGAAGGCCGCCGGCTCGTCGCCGACCCGCCTCGCGATTCTCTATTTCCCCAACGGCGTCCAGATGGACACTTGGCAGATCAAGTCCGATCAGCAGATTGCCTCTCTTCCCGAGGTGCTGCCGCGCACCCTGGCGCCGCTGACGAAGTATCGCAACGACATCACGATTCTGAACGGGCTTACGGTCGACGGAGGACGCGCGCATGGCGACGGTCCCGGCGACCATGGCCGCGCGGGCGCCAGCTACCTGACCGGCGCGCATCCCAAGAAGACCTTCGGCAAGGATCTGCAGGCCGGCGTCTCGATGGATCAGTTCGCGGCGAGCGCCATCGGCAACCAGACCCGGTACGCGTCGCTCGAGCTGGGATGCGAAGAGGGCATCCAGGGCGGCAACTGCGACAACGGCTACAGCTGCGCCTACAGCAACAGCATCTCCTGGCGTACGCCGTCGACACCGAACCCGCCTGAGATTCGTCCACGCGCCGTCTTCGAGCGCTTGTTCGGATCTGGCGAGATCGAGCGCGATCCCGTGAAGCGTGCGAGGAAAGAAAAGTACCAGAAGAGCGTGCTCGACTCGGTGCTGCAGGACGCCAAACGCATCGAGAACGCGGTGAGCGCCTCCGATCGCCGCAAGCTGGACGAGTACTTGTACGCGGTGCGCGACATCGAGACGCGCATCCAGAAGACCGAGTCGGAGAGCGCGCTGAATCCCGAAATGGACCGGCCGTCGCCGAGCGTTCCGGAGAACTACAACGAACATACGCGCATCATGTTCGATCTGATCACGACGGCGTTCCAGACCGACTCGACGCGCATCATCACGTTCCTGATGGCCATCGAGCAGAGCAATCGCGCCTATCGGGAGATCGGCATCGCCGATTCACACCACGGGCTGACGCACCACGGCGGCGACAAGGAAAAGATCGAGAAGTGCATCCTTATCAACCAGTATCAGATTGAGCAGTTCGGCTACTTCATCGAAAAGCTGAAGGCGACCAAGGACGGCGACGGCACGCTGTTCGACCACATCATGGTCACTTACGGCAGTGGCCTCAGCCGGGATCACGATCACGACGACCTGCCGACGGTGTTGACCGGCAAAGGCAACGGCCTGTTCAATCTGGGCCGTCACGTCACCTACTCGAACGAAACGCCGCTCGCGAACCTGCACGTGGCGATGATGAACAAGATGGGCGTGCCGGCGGAGACCTTTGCCGACAGCAAGGGCAAGCTCGGGTATCTGTCGGATATCTAGCAGGTCCCGCGATGCTGCGTCTGAAGCTGCTCGCGATTGGTCTGACGCTGGCGATCGTGCTCGTCCCCTGGCAGGTACAGGGAATGGAGCGCGGCGAGATGGATCGCTTGCTGGCGATGGCGCGCACGCAACCGGACTCGCCAGACTTCCGGGCGGCACTCATCAAGCGCCTTGGCGAAGCACCCATCAAGAGCGGCGAGGCGTTCGATTCGAACGGCCCCGATTTCATCTGGGCCGTCGAATCCGCGTCGCAGCCGTCGATGATCCTCGACGATCAGCCGGCGGGTCCCCTGCGCCAGATCGCCGGAACCAACCTCTGGTTCCACGTGGCGCAGCTTCGCGTCGGCACCTCACATCGATTCCACTACCTCGTCAACGGAGCGAAGTTCGGCGGCTCGTACGACGTGCCGGCGTACACGCCCGACTCGTACGCGCGGCCGGGTGTTCCGCAGGGGAAGATTTCCGAGAAGCTGGTTCACACGAGCAAGCTCTACGGCGGCATGGAGACCAACTACTGGATCTACGTGCCCGCGCAGTACAACCCGGCCGTTCCGGCGGCGCTGATGGTCTGGCAGGACGGCGAGCGCTACATGACGCGCAACGTCGAGGAATCGTGCCGCCTGTGCCCGAGCCTCTACCGGCTGCAGGAAGTCACCGACAATCTGATCCATGACAAGAAGATCCCGGTGATGATCCATGTCTTCGTGTCGCCCGGCACGTTGAACGGCAAGCCGCTGCGCTCGATCCTTTACGACACGGTGTCTGACAAGTACGGGCAGTTTCTGCTCGAGGAACTGCTTCCCGAGGTTTACGCGAAATACAACATCCGCAAGGATGCCTACAGCCGCGCAATACAAGGACAATCGTCCGGCGGCATCGCCGCGTTCACCGTCGCCTTCAACCATCCGGAAAGCTTCAGCCGCGTCTACACCGTCGTCGGCAGCTTCACGGCGCTCCAGTGGAAGCCCGGCGAGCTCGATGGAGGCAATATCTACCCGTTCAAGGTGCGGCGAGAGCCGAAGCGCAACCTGCGTGTGTGGATGAACGACGGATCGGAAGATCAGGAAGCCAACTCGGGAAGCTGGCCCCTCCAGAACATCCAGCTGGCGAACTCGCTGAAACTCAAGGGCTACGATTTTCACTTCAGCTTCGGCGGCGGAACCCATCACGCCGCGCTTGCGGCATCAGAACTGCCGCAGTGCCTCACCTGGCTGTGGCGGGACTACGATCCGGCCCGGACCGAGCAGGTGTTTGAACAGAGCGCCGAAGAGCAATCGAAACCGCCGTTCCGTGTTCGAATCTACAACCGCTGAGGGGCCGAATTTACGACAGTGCACTGATACGTCGCCTCGTGGTTCGGGTTTTTGGATCCGATGCGCCCATATTGGATAAGGGTTTTATATAGTGATATTTAGACGCGCATTGTGAGACAAAACGATTGACAGGTTTGCCACTCTATCCTACGCTCCTCGTCTCGGCTTTATAACGATCGTTCGGTCGACGGACTCGCGCCTTCAAAGCACGTTAGGTGGGCGATGTCGAGGTGCGATCCGACGCCAGATTCGGTTTCCAGAAGGAGGCTTACATGAAACTCTGTACCGCAGCGCGTGCCGCTCTTGTTCTCGCGCTGTTCACCCTTGTCGCGACTCCAGCGTTGGCACAGCTGCAGTCGGGCCGCATCGTCGGGACGATCCTTGACCCGCAGAAGGCGGGCATCCCCGGTGCCACCGTCACGGTGACCAACCTGGCGACCAACACCAGCAGGAACGCGGTCACCGACGCCGAGGGCAACTACGTGGTCACGCCGCTCGATCCCGGCACCTACAACGTGACGGCTGAAATCTCCGGCTTTCAAACCACGCGCCGGGAAGGCCTGGTGCTGACGGTGGGGCAGGTCGCCAGAGTCGAGTTGACGATGAACCTGGGGTCGCTGTCGACCGAGGTGCAGGTGACGGCGGAAACGCCGCTGCTCAACACCGAGTCGGCGACCCTGAGCGAAGTCATCACCAACGAACAGATTGTTGACCTGCCGCTCAACGGCCGCGGCTTCCAGGAACTGGCGCGCCTGACGTCGGGCGTGGCGCTGCTGCCGCCAACCGGCAACACGCAGCCCGTGCGGCCGGAGGTCGTGAACGGCAACGTCATCGGCGGCGTCGCCGGCTCGCAGACACGGTTTCTCCTCGATGGCGTGGACATCACCGAAGAGCACCAGGGCGGCACCTGGATTCAGACCTCGGTCGATGCGCTCCAGGAATTCAGCGTGCAGCAGAATGCGTACTCGGCCGAATTCCACGGTGCGGGCGCCACCTTCAACGTGACGACCAAGTCGGGCGGCAACGTGTTTCGTGGCAGCGTGTTCGAGTTCATCCGCAACGACGCGCTCGACGCGAAGAACTACTTCGCCGCGAACAAAGAGAAGCTCGAGCGCAATCAGTTCGGCGGTACGCTCGGCGGTCCCGTGATGATTCCGGGTGTCTACGACGGACGGAACAAGAGCTTCTTCTTCGCGAGCTACGAAGGACATCGCCGCCAGCAGGGTGTCACCGATGTCGCCATCGTGCCGTCGGCGGCGCAGCGCCAGGGCGATTTCAGCGGCCTCGCGCCGATTTTCGATCCCCTGACCACGAGGACGGTCGACGGGGTCGTGACGCGCACGCAGTTTCCGAACAACCAGATCCCTGCCAATCGCATCTCGCCGCAGGCGCTGGCGTTCATGAAGTACATCCCGCTGCCGAATGCGGCCGGCAACACGTTCACGTCCAACCCGATTACCGAATTCACCTCCAATCAGATGACGCTGCGTTTCGACCAGGAAATCAACCAGCAGAACCGGTTCTTCACGCGTTTCAGCCGGCACGTGAACGCGGAAGATCGCCAGGGCTGGCCGACGCTGGGTGCGACGCGCCTTGAAGGTCCGGCATACAACCTGGCCATGTCGCTGACGTCGAACATCGGATCGTCGCTCGTGCACGAAGTGCGATTCAGCCGCATGTATGGCGAGTACCGATCGACGGCGTACTTCCAGGGGCAGGGCGTCAACCTCGTACAGCAGCAGGCCGGCGTCAAGGGCCTCGAGCAGACCCAGGATCCCAACATCGCCAGCATTCCGGCATTCACGATTTCCGGGTACACGGGCTTTTCCGGCAACGCGGGTGACGGCCGTCCGAAATGGCAGGACCGCGGCGAGTACGAGGTCACGGACAACCTGACCTGGATCAAGGGCAAGCACATCTTCAAGTTCGGCGGACGGATGTATCACAGGAACATCCTGTTCACCGACGCGCGCAGCCACAATGGCGCGTTCAGCTACACCGGCGTCATCACGCAGCGTCCGACGAACTCTGCGGGAACCGGCGTCTCGTTCGCCGACTTCGTGCTCGGGTACCCCGCCAACGTGACGCGATCGAATCCCGCGACGTGGTGGGGAGGAACGGGCACGTACTGGCATGGCTTCTTCCAGGACGATTACCGGTTGACCAACGACCTCACGATCAACCTGGGACTGCGGTACGAGTACACGCCGTGGCTGACGCCGTATCGCAACCAGGGCGCCGTTTTCGATCCCACCCAGGCCAAATCCATCATCGTGTCGAGCGAGACCAGCCAGATCGACCTCTCCGCGCAGGCACTCGCGGACGTCGGCTATCAGCTGTTCGGCGATCTGATCCAGACCAGCAGCGAGGCCGGCTTGCCGATCCAGTTGACCAAGAATGACCTCGGGCAGTGGGCTCCGCGCGTGGGATTCGCTTACCGGCTGGGCGACCGCACCGTGCTTCGCGGTGGCTACGGCATGTTCTACGAAGCCGAGGGTACGAGTGGACGGCTGAACTTCAACTTCCTGCCGTTCAGCATGAGCGAAACGGTGAACGCGACGAATCCTGGCACCGTGGTCCCCACGCGAACGACGGCCGACTTCTTCCTCGGCGTGCCGTTCGGTTCGTCTGTCGGTAGCGTCGGCTGGAACCCGCTGACGCTCGATGCCGATTTCGGAACAGACCAGCGCTGGAATTTCGGCGTGCAGCGCGAGATCGCCAGCCGCATGAGCCTCGAAGTGAACTACGTCGGGACGCGAGGGCTGAACCAGCAGGAGGCTGAGAACATCAACCTTCCTCCCGCGGGCTCCGGAGCGATTCAGACGCGGCGGCCGTATCCGCGTTTCGGCAACATGAGCATCCACAGTCAGGCGCGCGACACCGAGTATCACGCGCTTCAGAGCAAGCTGCAGAAGCGGACGTCGGGCGGCGTGTGGTACCTCGTGTCGTATACCTACTCGTCGACGGACACCACCGTTCCGGCACCCGGCATCGGCGGCAATTTCACCTACGACACCGGCCCGGCCGCCTTCGACGCGACGCATCTCTTCGCGGCGAGCTTTGGCGCGGAGTTGCCGTTCGGCAGAGGCAAGCGGTACATGAGCGACGCCGGAACTCTTGCCAACGGATTCCTCGGTGGTTGGCAGGCGCAGAGCATCATCAATTACCGCAGCGGGCTCCCGTACACGCCCACGGTGTCGCGCGATGTCGCGAATACCGGATCGGGCGGGCAGCGCCCGAACCAGATCAGATCGGGTGAGAAGGACGACCCGACGATCGTCCAGTGGTTCGATCCGACGGCCTATGTGGTGCCGGCGGACTTCACCTACGGCGACACCCAACGTGGCGTGCTCCGCGGCGACGAGCAGTGGAACGTCGATTTCTCGATCTTCAAGCGGTTCCACGTCTCCGGCTCGAAAACGCTCGAGTTCCGCGCGGAGGCGTTCAACCTCCTCAACTCGGTCTACTTCGACCTGCCGGCCACGGCGATCGATACGGCGACCGCCGGGCGCGTGACGGCTACGTCGAATGCGGCGAGAACGCTCCAGTTCGGGTTGAAGTTCCTCTTCTAGCAGCTACAGGGGTCGGGAGGGGTTTTCGCTCGTTTCAGGCGAACCCCCTCCAGACCCCTTCTTGATATCATCTACACGTGAAACAAGCCGCTATGCGCCGCCCTGCACGGACTGACGTTCCGATCTCCCGCTACCGTGTACAAGTGCTGGACCGCACGATTGCGGTGCTCCAGACGGTGGCCGATTCCGAAACCGACCTCGCGGCGGCGGAAATCGCGCGACATCTCAGGCTGCACAAGAGCACGGTCCATCGTCTGCTCGTCGTGCTCGAGCACTATCGCCTGATCAAGCGGAGTCCTGAAGGCACGTACCGCCTGGGCACGCGCCTGATCGAGCTCGGCGAATCGGCTATTGCCAGGCTGCGGCTCAGCGATCACGCGCAGGCGTTTCTTCGCGAGCTGGCCAACCAGACCGGCGAGGGCGCGCACGTGACGATTTTGAGCGGCACAGAAATGCTGTCGATTGCGCACGTCGAGGGGCGCTGGAGCCTGCAGTCGCTGACGCGTTCCGGCCAGCGGACCAAGATTCACTGCACGGCGGCGGGCAAGGCCGTGGTCGCGTTTCTCTCCGAGGACGCGTGCAACGAGCTCGTCGCCAGGCTGCCGTTTGTGCGCCACACGCGCCGCACGCTCGTGAAACCGTCGGCGTTCAGGATGGAGCTGATGCGCGTGCGGGAAGCGGGCTACGCGGTAGACGACGAAGAGTTCGAGGAGGGGCTGCGATGCGTCGGAGCCCCGGTGTTCGATCATCGCGGTCACGTCGTGGCGTCCATCAGCACGGCCGCACCGGTGTTCAGGCTCAAAAAAAACCGGGTGCCGGAGGTGGCACGGCTGGTCATGGCGGCGGCGCGTGGATTGTCGGAGGACCTGGGGTATCAGAATTCGCCCGATGCCAAGCGTGAACCGGTGGCGCGCCCGGCGTCCGGGTCCGGACGCTTGAAAGGACGGCGATCGTAACGCGATTTCACAATGTGGTATTCGTTTCGCGTGCGTGAAACCGCCGGTCTATAATTAAAGGACTTATGCAGCGATTGATCATCCCGGCCCTGTTCGTGCTCCTGATGGCGCTGGCAGCGACCGTGCCCCCGACGACGACGTCGGTCTCGGCGGCGCCGGCAACTGCCCCGACGTTCAACAAGGACATCCTCCCGATTCTCCAGAAAAATTGTCAGGAGTGCCACCGGCCCGGCGCCATTGCGCCGATGTCGTTCGTGAACTTCAACGAGACGCGCCCGTACGCGAGAGCGATTGCCAAGGCCGTCGTCAACCGGACGATGCCGCCATGGTTCGCGGATCCGACGGTAGGGCACTTCGAGAATGCGAGGTACCTCAGCGCGTCGGACATCACCGCGTTCACCGAGTGGGCCGAGAAGGGCTCGCTCGAAGGTGATGCGAAAGATCGCCCGGCGCCCGTGGTCTTCAATGACGGATGGACGATCGGCAAACCGGACATCATCGTGTCGATGCCCAAGGACATCGAGATTCCGGCGACCGGCGTCCTCGATCAATCCAACGTGCTGGTCTACGCGCACTTCGACAAGGATATGTGGGTCAAATCCGCCGAAGTGCTCCCGGGCAACCCGCGCGTCGTACACCACATGAAGGCATGGATTCGCCCGCCGAACTCGACGTGGATGAAGGACGCACCCGAAGGCGTGCTGTACAGCCCGCCTCGTGGAGCCGCTGGATTTGACGGCGTGGCGCCGCAGCCTCCACCGCTCTCAGCCACCGGCTACCGGCCCGTGCAGGACATTCTCGCGAAGTACAACCCGGGCGTCGCAGGACAGGAGTTCACGACCGGCAACGCGGCGAAGTTCATTGCCGCCGGGTCGGATATCGTGTTCGAAGTGCACTACACCGCGAATGGCAAGCCGGAAACCGATCGGTCGTCGGTCGGCATCGTCCTGGCCGCTGGTCCGCCGTCGCAGCGCCACCTCACGACAACGGCGATCAGCGAGCGCGACTTCGAGATACCGGCGGGCGCACCGAACGTTGAAGTGCGTGGCGAAACGGTCGTCAACGAGCCCGCAAAACTGGTCTGGATTCAGCCGCACATGCACTATCGGGCGAAGGACTACGTGCTGACGGTCGTGTATCCGTCGGGCGAAGAGAAGACCGTCCTTCGCGTGCCGAACTACCGGTTCGACTGGCAGATCGGCTACGAGCTGGCCGAGCCGCTGGAGCTGCCGAAGGGCACGAAGTTCAAGACCGTCGCGCACTACGACAATTCCGCCGCGAACAAGTTCAACCCGGATCCGAAAGTGGACGTCAAGTACGGCGCCCAGAGCTGGGACGAGATGCACGTGACGTTTGTCGGCATCTTAATCGACTCGAAGGCGAATCCTGCGCGTACCTTCGGCGGCAGCAGCGGACGCCGCCCGGTGGCGCAGGTCGCCGAGTAGCGAGGTCGCGGGTTTACCGAGGGCGCTCGCGGGCTGAAGAGGGCCTGCGAGCGCCTTTTTTTTGCACACTCCATCCATTGCAGGTGCGCCATGAATCGCCGAAGGTTTCTCGCTGGTATCGTGCTGCTGTCGTGGGTCGTGGCCGGTGTCTGGGTGCCGGCCTTCGCGCAGAGCGCGGAACAGGACGTGCGCAAGGCCGAGCGCGATCGCTTTGCGGCGATGCTGAAGAACGACGTGGCTGCGCTCGACAGGCTCCTCGCTCCTGAACTGATCTACACGCACGGCGACGGCCGCGTCGTCGACAAGGCGGCGTTCATCGCCGATCTCAAGACGGGCGACTTCAAGTACGTGACCATCGATGCGGGTGAGCCGACGGTGCGCGTGTTCGGCGACGCGGCGATCGTGAACGGCACGGCCGGCATGAGCGTGGTCAACAAGGGCGCACCGGCGAAAATCAGAATCGTGTACTCCACGACGCAGGTACGGAGAAACGGGTCGTGGCAGATGGTGTCGTGGCACGCCACGCGGCTGGCGCAGTAGGTGGTCAGAATGAAGCGGTTCAAGGTTCTGGGTTCTGCGGTTCTGGGGCTCTGCTGCCTGGTGCTGGGTTCGAGAGGCATGGCGCAGCAGGGTCCTCCCGCGCCCACTCGGGCGCGCACCGCCACTTACGAGCTCGCCGACGGCCGTACGATGACTGGCACGCCGCTGAATCACGATGCCGCGGATGACGTTCAGCTGCGCACGGCGGAAGGCAAAGTGCTGCTGCTCAGAAAATCGGGCGCGCGATATCGAGTCGTGACGTCGACCGTCGACTGGCCCAGCTACGACGGCAGCCCGAGCGGGAATCGGTACACCTCGCTGACCCAACTGAGCGCCTCGAACATCACCAGCCTGGCGCCGAAGTGGATCTACACGATTCCGACGTCCGTCCGACTGCAAACCACGCCAGTGGTCGTGGGCGGCATCATGTATGTGACGAGCGCGAACGAATGTTATGCGCTCGATGCGGGCAACGGCCGCGAGATCTGGCGCTTTCAACGTCCCCGCACCAAAGGGCTGGTCGGGAACGCCGCCGGCGGCATCAACCGTGGGGTGGCCGTGGCCGGCGATCGCGTGTTCATGGTGACCGACCACGCACACCTGATCGCGCTCGATCGATTCAGTGGCGATCTTCTGTGGGATACCGAGATGGCCGACTGGCGGCAGAACTACAACGCCACGGCTGCGCCGCTGGTGGTCGGCGATCTCGTGATTGCGGGTACGGCCGGCGGCGAGCAGGGCGTGCGCGGATTTCTGTCGGCCTACGATCAGGCAACCGGGAGGGAGCAGTGGCGATTCTGGACCGTCCCGAAGCCGGGCGAGCCGGGATCGGAAACCTGGCAGGGTAGCGGCATCGAGCACCCGGGTGGCGTGACGTGGATGACCGGCGTCTACGATCCCGATCTGCAGCTCGTCTACTGGACGACCGGCAATCCGAGTCCCGACTACAACGGGGACGATCGGCTCGGCGACAACCTGTATGCGAGCTCCGTTGTGGCGCTCGAGGCCCGCACCGGCCGGCTCAAGTGGCATTTCCAGTTCACGCCGCACAACGTCTGGGACTGGGACGCGCAGCAGCCGACCGTGCTCGTCGACACAACGTGGGAAGGGCGACCGCGCAAGCTCATGGTGCAGGCCAGCCGCAACGGGTTCTTCTACGTTCTCGATCGGACCGACGGGAAGTTCCTGCATGCGACGCCGTTTGTGAAAAATCTGACGTGGGCGAGCGGGATTGGACCTGATGGGCGTCCCGCCCTGGTGCCCGGCCAGGAGCCGACGGTCGAGGGCACCCGCATCTGCCCGTCGGCGCACGGAGCGGCCAACTGGTACTCAACCTCCTACAGTCCGAAGACCGGCTTCTACTACGTGCAAACGCTGGAGAACTGCAACGTCTTCGTCAAGAGCGTGAGCGAATGGGTGGCCGGGAAGTCGTACTGGGGCGGGTCGACGCGTCAGGATGCAGATGCGCCGAGCCAGAAGATTCTTCGCGCCATCGACGTGAAGACCGGGAAGGTCGCGTGGGAGCTGCCGCAACCCGGTCCGGGCGCGGCGCGTGGCGGGACGCTCGTGACGGCGAGCGGCCTCCTGTTCTTCTGCGACGATCAGGATCGATTCGTGGCCGCCGATGCGGCGTCGGGAAAGCCGTTGTGGCACTTCGGCACGAACAGCGTGTGGCGCGCGTCGCCGATGACCTACGAGTTCGACGGGCAGCAGCACGTGGCGATCTCGTCGGGGTCGAACATCATCGCGTTCAGCTTGGTGAAGTGAAGGAGATGCAGATGCGTTCTCTTGTGGCCGTTCTGGGACTCTTGCTCGCGAGCATGGCGGTTCTGGCTCAGACGCACACGCAACCGCTCGCGCAGCGGATTTCGCACTACGATGCAGCGAAAAACCGCAAGTCGCCTTCCGTGCATGCCGGGGCCGGACCGATGTTCATCGGGTCGATGTTCGAGAACGAGCACACCGATACCAACCTGTGGTTTCTGCACCGGGGCAACATCCCGCCCAAGGCCGGCATCGGCGCGCATTTCCACAACAACTGCGAGGAGATGTTCATCATCCTCAACGGCGAGGCGCAGTTCACGATCGACGGCCACACGTCGGTGTTGAAAGGGCCCGCGGGTGCGCCCGTGCGGATGGGGCACTCACACGCGATTTACAACCACACGAGCGAGACCGTTGAATGGATGAACATCAACGTCGCGGGCATCAAGGGCTGGTACGACGCGTTCGATCTCGGCGATTCGCGCGCGGGCGCGCCAGTCGAACCGAATCCGAATTTCATGACCCTGCGGCTCGATCGCGCCCTGCTGCGTCCGTTCAACGCCCTGAATGGCGGCAAGGGGGCGGTGCAGGCTCGCCGCGCGCTCGACGTGCAGGTCTTCCAGGGGCCGTGGGGATATGTCGATCACCTGCTGATTCCTCCCGGCGCGTCGCTTGGCCCGGCGACCGATGCCGAGATTGGCGGCTTCTACTACGTGCTCGCGGGTGAGGGCACGGTAAAGGTCGGATCGGAGAGCGCGCCGATCAAGCCGCACGATGCCGTGCCGTTGAATTTCAACCAGACCAGATCGTTCGAGGCGACCGGCACCGCGCCGCTCGAGCTGATGGCGATTGGCATTGTCAAAGACGCCGCGCGACGCTTCCAAATCGTCGGGCGCAATCCTTACATCGCAATGAAGTGAGCTTGTTGGCGAGGACGAATCGCTTCGGACGGTCGCGGTAGGCCTCGCAGCGCGCGTCCGGCCCCGCAGCTTCCGCCTTCGCGAAGCTACGGCGGACGCGCCGAAGCCTTGGCGTAGGCGGGTCGGAT
>Ga0065707_10000579_pt1 | contig 18479 bp, 22 predicted proteins | sample SwiRhicommuniRL3_FD_59094 | JGI IMG/M metagenome (GOLD analysis project Ga0065707, IMG submission 59094) | Switchgrass rhizosphere bacterial communities from Rose Lake, Michigan, USA - RL3 v2 (version 2) | ecosystem: Host-associated > Plants > Roots > Rhizosphere > Soil | place: East Lansing...
GCAGAAGGATTCTGACTAATTTCAGCAAGAAAATATTTTATGCGGGGCACCGTGAAGGCGCTGCCAACTATCTAAAGCTTGGATTAAATCTTAACATAGCGTTAATAGCGATCTCATTGTCAGAATCAATAATATTTATAAAAAAATCAAAAACTAATCCAACAGTCTTTCTGGACATACTAAATTCAACTTATTTTAAGACAGGTCTCAGTGAAATAAAAGGTCCAAAGATGATCAGGAGTAATTTTGAGCCAAAGTTTTTTTTGAAAAATATGCTGAAGGATGTTCAACTGCTCAATGAATGCGCAAAAAGAAATAATGCCAGTCTTTCTTTTTCATCATTGGCTGAACAATATTTTCGCATGGCCTCGAATAGAGGTTACTCAGAATTAGACTATACTGCAATACTGAAACTATTTGGTGAATTTAACAACTTGAAAAGCTACCACTAATTAAATTATTCAACATCTTGGAAAATACGAGGGAAACACAAAAGGCGTAATGAGTCAATACTCATGCGTTATCTANAATTCGCAATACAATAGTTTCAACATCATTGCATCCCATCCAATGTAGTNATCAACCTATCAANCCATCAATCCATCCAATGTAATCACTAGGTTTTTATTTTGCTTAACAGGAATTTTAAGGGAGGTTTTTAAATTAGGAAAGAGAAAAGTACTGAGCGAGTCTGATCTAAAAGAATTAGTAATGCCTCAACAGGGTGAGTTGCTAGGACGTGTGATAAAACTAGTTGGCGGAGATAACATAATTGTAAAATGCACAGACGGTAAAGTTAGAACATGTAGGATTAGAGGAAAGATAAAAAGACGTATGTGGATAAGAGAACACGATCTGGTTCTTATTGCACCTTGGGATTTTCAAACTGAAAAGGCAGACATTGTTTGGAGATACATTTCTGCTCACGCTGAAAAGCTCCAAAAAGACGGTCACCTTGAAGGAATTTAGAAGAATAAGTGTACGAGTATCTAATCGTTGGGATAGTCTCCTATTATTTTACCTTCAAAATCAAGTAGTATGATTTTTATCTGTAATTGAGATTCTGAATATTTACTTAAATGATGATGAACTTCTTGACATAACATATCGTAAAATAAAGCCAATCCAAATTCATCAACTAACTCGCCAGCATGCCTTGCAGTGTTTGCTAACATTATTTTGTTGACAAGTTCCCTATCAGCTCCACATCTGCTTGCCAGCTCCGCAAGAAAATTCATATCAACATGCGATCCTTTTACATGCGTTTGTTTTATTCCCATAGCCATTTTCGTTAATTTACCAATAAACCCTATCACATATACCCTTTTTATTTTCTTCAGCGCACATTGCTTGATGGCAAATCCAATAAAATCTCCAATTTGAATATAAGCATGATCCGCAATTGAATTTCCGTAAATGGATCGAGCAAAATCTTCGCTTCTTCCACCCGTCGTAAGTATAACCGAATCAGAACCCATTGCTCTTGAAACATCTATACTCTGGCGAACAGAAGCTGCAAACGACGCTGTGGAATATGGAATTACTATTCCAGTCGTTCCTAAAATTGATATACCACCAATGATTCCTAGTCTAGGATTATCAGTTTTTTTGGCAATTTCTTCTCCTTTGGGCACGCTTATGATTACTGATACCCCATATCTGTGCTTTAGTTCTCCCAGAACTTCTTTTATAGCCTGATTTATCATCTTTAGCGGAGTAGGATTGATGGCCGGCTTGCCTATTTCGAGCCCCAATCCTGGTTTAGTTACTCTACCAACTCCTTTACCACCATCAATAATGATCTTGTCTGGTGTATCCAACAATGATACTTTGGCACAAATTTCAGCACCATTAGTAACGTCTGGATCGTCTCCACCGTCCTTAATAACAGTCGCAGTGACAGATTTGTCATTATCATATTTAATCCAGGATATATCTACCGTCATCTGTTTCCCCTTTGGAAGTGAAACACTCACCTTTGATAGTTTTTTTCCGTTTATTAACATTGAAAGTGCAGCTTTAGTTGTAGCTGCTGCGCAGGTGCCTGTTGTAAATCCTGTTCTGAGCGAGCTTTTTTTACCAACCGATATATTACTTTTTTTAGTATCATCCGCGCTTTGGAACATATATTTTCACTTTTAAATGATTATTTTTCCCCCATCAATAATAATAGTATTTCCAGTAGAAAAGGAAAAATTATCCCCCGCAATGGAAACTATGCTCTTGGCAATTTCCTCTGGTCGACCCAATCGCTTCATTGTATTCTCTCTTTTTGCTTTGAGTAGTTCACTTCTTGAAAGGGATCTGCGCATACCTTCCGTATAGATATCTCCGAGAGCAACCGAAAAAGATCTAATGTTATACTGACCATATTCTAAAGCTACATGTTTTGTCAGCGTAATTGATCCTGCTTTCGCTATGGAGTAGGGTGAACCATATGTATGTCCAGAAATGGCAGGAGTTGAAGCAATATTGATGATGACTCCTTTTCTTTTTTTAATCATTAGTTTCAATACTTCCTTTGTTACTCGAAAAGTGCCGATTAAATCAACTTGTAGAATATTCATTAATTCCGTTTCGGAAATACCATGTATTTTCTTAAACCAAATTTTCTTTTCGAATGGAAAACCTGCATTGTTTATGAGGATATCTACACTGTCAAATTTTTTTGAAACATTTCCGATGAATTTCATTACACTCTTTCTATTAGAAACATCCAATTCAAATCCGTGACAATTATTGTTTATTAAATTACAGGCTCTTGTCAATTTAGATTTTTTTCTAGAAGTAATTATGACGGTTGCTCCATTTTTTGTCAGTTCCTTTGCAATCTCAAATCCAAGTCCCCCCGCGGCACCAGTGACAATACCTATTTTTCCATCAAGATACAACAATTCTAGATTTGTTGTTGAATATTTTAAACATTATTTGTAACGCAGAGTCTCGCAACAACCTTTTAATTTAATACTGTCCGTAGATGCATCCAGTTGTCTTCTTTTTCAAAGGCGGGACATCTTGTTTCTCTACTGAATAAGAGTGATTTTAAAATATTAAAAGTATTTGCTTCCTCTTTAAAAAATCGTCAATTTTTGAATCTTTCTACTCTGAGTCAATATTCCGATTTGAATCAAAGTTTGATTAAACATCATCTAGAGCGACTTGTTAAATTTGGATTGATAGGTAAGAGTACTTTAGGATATACATTGTTGGTAACAGGACTTGATATTTACGTATTAAAAATTCTCGCATATAGGAACATAATTACTGCTATTGGACCACAAATTGGTATAGGTAAAGAGGCTGAAGTTTATTTAGCTCATGATTCGTTAGAACAAGACAAAATCTTAAAAATGTTTAGACTTGGAAGATCGAGTTTCAAACAAATAAAGAGGAACCGCGATATAAATGCAGGAGTTGGTAATTGGTTACTATTAAATATTGAAACAGCGAAAAAAGAATTTGATATACTAAGTTATCTTAGAGATTTTAGTAGTTCGTTTCCAAAACCGCTATACCGATCCTTTCACTGTATTGTCATGGAGCCAATCTATGGTAGCAGGTTGTCAGAAGTTGAGAATATTGATAATCCACAATTAGTTTTGGAAAGAATAATAGACAGCATGAGAACTGCATATCAAAAAGGATATGTTAATGGTGATCTTAACGAATACAACGTTCTTATAGACAACGACAATATTTTTATTATTGATTGGCCCCAGGCTATTAAAGTTAATACTGTCAATGCAAACACAGTCCTTGCAAGGGATGTGAAAAATATCCTTAAATTCTTTTCAAGGAGATTTGAAATTGATAGAGACATTCAGTATACAATCAACACGATAAAAGGACCAGTCTAATTTATTGAGATTTATTACATCTTGAATAACTTTGATTTGTCGGTTTTCTCCCATGAAAAATCAGGATCGTTTCTGCCAAAATGACCATACGCTGCAGTTTTCTTATATATGGGTCTTTTTAATAGTAACGTTTCTATTATTCCTAGAGGCGTAGTATCAAAAATCTCTCTAACTTGACTTTCAATTTTTTCTTCGTTCATTTTTCCAGTGTTAAATGTATCTACCATAATGGAAACAGGTTCAGCTACTCCTATTGCATACGCCAGTTGTACTTCGCATTTTGAAGCCAGACCTGATGAAACAATATTTTTCGCTATATATCTTGCCATATAGCAAGCAGATCTATCCACCTTTGAAGGATCCTTTCCTGAAAATGCTCCTCCTCCATGTCTACCCATACCTCCATACGTGTCAGCTATAATCTTTCGGCCAGTCAATCCGGTATCGCCCACAGGACCACCAATAACAAATCTTCCTGTCGGATTTACAAGAAACTTAGTAGAATTATTTATAAGATCATCACAAATTGGTTTTATTACCTTTGAAATAATCTCTTCTCTCACCTGGGATATTGATACATCTTCAGTATGTTGAGTCGAAACAACAACTGTGTCAATATTCTTTGGAACCGCATCTTCATAAATAACAGATACCTGAGATTTTCCGTCTGGTCCTATCCAATCTAAAGTTCCTTCCTTTCTTACCGCTGCTAATCTCATAGTTAATTTGTGGGCCAAAGTTATGGGTAATGGCATAAATTCGGGGGTTTCGCTTGTTGCGTATCCAAACATTAATCCTTGATCTCCTGCTCCCTGAACTCCATCCTCATTTTTAGAAACACCCATTGAAATGTCTGGGCTTTGTTCATGGATTGAAGTTAGAACAGCACAGCTGTTTCCGTCAAATCCATGTTTTAGTCCATCGTACCCGATATTTCTTACAGTTCTTCTAACAACGTCCTGAGCATCAAATTTTGCTCTGGACGTCACTTCGCCAGCTACAAACACTATTCCTGTAGTAGTCATGGCTTCCACCGCAACTCTGGAATCCGGATCCTGGGAAATTATTTCATCAAGTATTGAATCAGAAACTTGATCGCAAATCTTGTCAGGATGTCCTTCGGTTACACTTTCTGAAGTGAAAAGATAGCGCCTAGCCATTTTTGCTTACGTCAAATCCCAAAAAAGTCTCTGTTTTTAGAGATCCTTTTCTATTTTGATAAATAACACATTGTTTCCTCGAATTACTACTTTCCCATAATTTGCAACAGGATTTGCACCATTAAATTCTTCGGCATCCAGTAGTATTAAATTCATGTATGAATCCACATTGTTCATTCTACCCCTGTACTCCAACTCATTTTTAAGTCTGACAGATACTTTCATATTTAATGAGCGTTGCAGGATTGTTAACGGTCTTTTTGGTTGCTGTGGGGATGATGACAAATTAGTTTATCACTTGTGGTTTCAAAAAATAAGATCGACAATAAAAAGTTTCTCCCAAGGTCGCTGACATTGTATATAAATAATTGTAGAGTTTAATTTTATGAGTTTAATCACAACGGGATCGCCTTCAATTGATAAAGTACTTGGGGGTGGAATCAGAACAGGTTTAATTACTAATATCCTGTCTGATTCAAGAGAAGCCAGATTCAGTTTATGTTATTCGCTGTGTGTCAATGCGGCCAGACTCAACAGCACGTCAACTGTCATATTTGGTGATACCCAAGGAATTTTTAGACCAGAGAAAATTCTTTCATACCTACGAAACGATCAAGATTCCAATTCCATACTTCACCAAATAAGAAGATTGAGAATATTGTCCACCAATGTCCAAATGATTCTTGTAAACTATGCGTTGCAATTGCACCCTGTACTAATAATTATTGATAATTTTACCTATTTATTTTTAAATGAAAAGAAAAAAAAATTATCAGTACAATTTAGTCTCAGAAAGCACTTACACGATCTCGCTGTGAGCGCAATTAATAATGACGTAGCTGTGGTGATTACTAATACGATCTCTTCGAAGAAGGAAAATAAGGGTACCGAAGACATTTTTGAAAAAAAAGTTATCTCGTTTAATGAATTGCTTAACAAGACAATTACTAATCTTACTCACGTGGTTTTAGAACTAAAAACAGTAAAGGCTGATGAATCAAGATTTTCTGCAACATCTTTGAAACCCATATCATCTGAAAAGACTTTTTTCATGGTCAAACCCGACGGGCTTTATGACTGTTAATTTTTTCTAGTTACAAATTGACTTTTCTCAGAGACTTCTTGCCACGCGAATAAAGATCCTCATGGAATCTATATGTGATATGTAGGATAATCAAACATAATAAGAATTATAATGCGATTTTCAGAAATTATATTAATCTGAGATACTTTGTGTAATTTGTCATTAGGCAATTTCTTCTTTACACTTTATTTACAAGAGTAGAAACATTTATTAAGATTTTTTTTACGATATATGATAAAAAGATGCTAATGGAGAACTTCCATATCTAGAAATCGATAGGAAGCACGACTCCATTCCATCTTCAAGGAAGGTTAAAATCTATATAAACGATTTTTTATGATTGGCAAGTGGACAAACTAGAAAAATTAATCAAAATGCAAAGAAACCTCGCGAATGTTTTAGCTACCACGCGTTATCCAATCAAGAAGGAAGAAAGAATTTCATTTCTCTGCACTGCAATTACACATGAAGCCGTAGAGCTGCAAAGGTTGACAAACTGGAAGTGGTGGAAAAATCCTACCCTTTTTAACGACGAACAGGCCAAGGAAGAACTAATCGATATTTGGCATTTTGTGCTTCAAGCAACTATTGAATTAAACATGACCGCCGATGACATTGTAAAGTACTATTCAAAAAAGAACAAGATAAACAAGAAAAGAAAAAAAATGAATTATTAAATTATTCTTTCTATATACGATTTTACCCGGCTAAAATTTGTCTCTCCTATCAAATTGTGAATAGTACGATTTCTAAAAGTCTGCACATCTTCGTAGGATGAAACTAGATAAGGATGCGGACTTTTTGCCGCAATAATTTTCCCTTCACTTGTAATTCCATAATTAAACAATGCAATTATCGAATCACCAGCCATGTGACCGCTCACATCTTTTCCACATACGACTAAATGCACGAGATTCCTATTTGTGATACAGTATTGTATTATTTTATCTATTCCTTTGTTTTCAGAAAGTAATCTGCCAACTATGGCAATATTACCCATGAATTTAGTATCGTTTGAAATTTCGCTCAATAATTTGATACTAGACAAGGTACATATTGCGATTGTATTTCCTCTCCCAAGATAATATTCATGCTTGATTGGAATCAGGTGCTTACATAACTCTCCAAGATAGTTTTCAATTTTTTCATAAATCAATTTCAGTATCTCTCCATTATGATTTTAATATCAAATTATTGTATGTGTTAATGAAAACAAGCATTCCGTCCTGTATAATTACGGTCTTGCTCATTATTTTCACTCGTGACGATAATCAACGATATGCTCTATTTTTTTCAAACTCATGTATTTTAATGTATTCTGTATTCTGGTCGAATGGGAAATAAATCTGCCATGAAAATATGCGTGAAACGTGAGCTATACGCATGATGCAAGTTTACTGCAAATTGTTTAAGTACAGACCTTGAATTGATAAATTAAGTTTGCTCCCAAACAGGAAGGCATGCCTTTAGCAAAACAGTTTGTTTTAGCCGCATTTTATGATTTCCTTGTTAAAAAGAACACTCAATTACAAAGGCCCCAACTTTTATAGTAGGTCAAATTTGAATAAAATCTAAGTATTCCGACATGAAATGTCACTGTGGTGGTTTTACATGGAAAATAAAAACGGTTCAGATCAAGGCCTTGTAATTGTATACACTGGTAATGGAAAAGGAAAGACAACGGCTTCATTAGGAGTAGCCCTGAGAGCCGTAGGGCATGGGCTAAAGGTTTGTATGGTCCAATTCATCAAGGGCGAATGGTATTATGGCGAGCTTAATAGTCTAAAGAAACTCGAACCAAATCTTGAACTAGTAGTTGCAGGAAAAGGATTTGTTGGAATTATCGATGACGATCATGATTTTCAGGAGCACGTACGGGCGGCAAAAACTGCGCTAGATATTGTTGAACAAAAGATATCTCATAATACTTTTGATATTATTATTTTGGACGAAATAAATTACGCAATTCATCTAGGACTTTTAGATTTAGCAGATGTCGTGAGGATAGTTCAAAATCGCCCAGAGCATCTCTCATTAATTCTTACTGGAAATCATGCCAGTGAAGAAATCATACTGCTGGCAGATCTCGTTACCGAAATGAAAGAGATAAAACATCCATATAAAAAAGGAATCAAAGCCAAAAAAGGAATTGATTTTTAAATAATTGGCGGATTGTTGAACCTAGATTCTAGATATAACAGAATGTACATTATGTCGATTTGACATCCAATGTTTCAATACTGCGGCCTTTAGCGTATTTTCAAACTTGAGTAAAAAAGATAGGCTATTGTCAGCTCAAACATGACAATTTTGCACCAGAATCCAAAGGAGAGAGGAATAAGTATATTCAGCCGAGCATGTACTCCGGATAACCTGACTTTAAATAAGGTCAAGCAAACTTAAAGTATAGTACACAAGTGCGTATGTTCTAAATGGCCACCGATATCAAACAACTTCCAGAAGCAGGTGATTTGGTAATTGCAACTATAAAGGAAGTCACAGGTCATGGAGCCTATGTATCTCTGGATGAATATCAAGAATTAACCGCATTTCTGCATGTCTCTGAAATTGCAACAGGGTGGATAAGGAACATAGAGAGATACGTGAGGCCTAAACAAAAGACAGTCCTTAAGGTCATAAGAGTAGACAAATCAAGAGTTGAAGTAGACCTTTCTTTAAAACAGGTATCGCGTGAAGAGAGAAAATCCAAACTTATCGAAGTAAAGAAGAGTGAGAAAGCATCTGCATTTATGCATATGATTAAAACCAAAACAGGCATGCCCGATGATAAGATTAAAGACCTTCAGGATGTTATATTGCAAAAATTTGACTATCTTTATGATATGTTTGAAGCTGTTGCCTTTAAGGGAATTGACTCTATAAAATCACTTGAGATTTCGGACGAGACAAGAGCAGCGATAGCAGAAGAAAGCAAAAAGATTCAAATTCCCAGTGTTGAAATTCGAGGAGTGATAGAACTTAACATAAACGAACCACAGGGGGTCGAAACCATAAAGAATATTCTTTCATCAGCAGAACTAGATAAGAATAACACTTCAATCGAAATTTCATATATTGCAGCACCTCGCTATCGAATAATTGCAAAAGCAGAAAATTACAAAATTGCTGAAAAAACTCTTAACAACGCTGTTGAGAAAATTTCAAATTCAGTAGGCAAAAAGGTGGGATTATTTAATTTTATTAGAGAAGACACTAAAAAAAATAGGAGGTAGGTGTAGCTATCAAACATCTTTTACGAAAATGTCCTTCTTGCAAAACCTATACGCTTTATGAAAAATGCACGATTTGCAATAATACCACACTCGATCCACATCCTCCAAAGTTCTCCATGGAAGACAAGTACATACGATATAGAATAGAAGAAAAATACTTGAATAAAGATTAATCCTGGATTAAAAAAAGTAAATTTATTTTTTTTAGGAAAACATCTCAAGATGTATTGTTACTTGTATTGCTGGTACTAATATTGGAACTCTGGTTATTCAATACACTGCTTGCTGCATCAATGACTTGCTCCAGAGAAGAAGAGGACGAATTTCCATTACTTGCAGCGTCAATTACTTCTTGCAAAGAAGTAGATTGTCCTCCACCGATTGCTTGAATTACTTGGTCAACAGCCTGCGATTTTGCGTCAGAGCTGTTCGTCAAGTTCAAAACATAAGGTATTGCAATCTTGGTATTTGAGTCAGTAACATTTTGGGTTGCAGTTGCATTTGATATAGAATTTGTATTGTTATCAGATGTATTTTGTGATAGCTGACCATACACCGTAATGTCAGAGTATGTATTTCCCAAATAGCAAATCACAAACAAGGCCGACAGAGAGATAATAGCATATGTAAGATTCCACTTCCTTTGCATATTCATGCAGTATTGAACGATTCTCTATATTATATTAATTTCGTAACAATATGAAATTCCCTTGAGAATAACAAAACTTCAAATCGATTGAAACATTCAAAATTTCAGAATTATTTCCAGACATTTTGTCCCAAGGTTATTTTTTTATTAAGAAAATGCTCAATGATGCTGTACACACAGCCAAAATTAATGATGTGGTATATTGCACATGTGAATATTCTACAAAAACAAATACTAGTGATAGCTGGATTGTTGCGCCCAGAGTACAAAGCGCAAAAAAATGAAGGTATTGTTTCAGGACACGTTTAGAGGATGCTAATTTTTTTAGGATAAGGAAAATCTAAATCAATAACAAGTATAACTGCCCACTTGATGATTCTATCATCTTTAAAATAGCAGAAAAGAAGCCGCCGTCTACCTTGAGGCTATTCAATTGGATTAAATTTGCTATTAGTGCTTTTTGAATTCATAAACTCTGTTCAAATTTGATTTTGAATCAGAAGTAGCTTGAATCACACAAGAGATGTATTGAACTATTAATTGGTTCAATTCCATCCGTAAAGTCATATAATTAAAGATGGTAGTTAATGTACCGGTTCTTGTGTATTAATTAAAATAAAAAAAATAAGGTTTGTGGTTCTTAGTCGAACTGAATGGCTTTGTTCCTTATTGAGGATTGCATCCGCCACTTGGCTGACTGACGAAGCAGTTGTTCTTGAGTAATTCATTTCCGTTAATGTTGAGTGGCAGGCCGTCAGCGTTGTTTATGTCGACATCATTCTTTAGTACATTGTTATACAGTATCGTATTCTTTGTACTTTGTGCATCTACGAATATCCCATTTCTGCTTCCGCCGATAGAATTAGCATCTATTTGCCCTTTGTCAGTATTTACCAAGGTCACACCCGCAAGATCGTTACCGGTCATCATATTGGCATGTATCTGAACTCCTATAGATGAGTGAGATGCCACGCCGATTGTATTGGGTCCGATAAAGTTCTGTTCAATGGTGCTTCCAGTTGAACCTGTCATGAAGACTGCTATTTTATTTCCTTCAAATGTGACTCTGTGGACATTCGTACCGTCAGAACCAGTTATCAAAACTCCTGCTTGGAAACTACGAATAGCGCCAGAACCCTCTATAACTACGTTATCTGAATGAGGTACTGCTATTCCTACTTTGGAACTGTTGTCTCCTGGTCCGCTGATTGAGTATCCATTCAAATTAATGTTTGTGTTATCTCCTCCAACAATTAATCCATCGCCCTCACAGACAAGATTTGCGGTTAACGTGATGTTGCCATGAACTACTTGACCGCATGCTGGACTTGATAATGGTAAGCCTTGTGCTAGTGCTACTTGCATTGAACTCTGTATATTTACTCCACTGATAGTCGCTAGTGCTACCAATATTGTTGCTAAGATGTATGACATTGTTTGTTGCATCCATAATAGGGCTACATAATTAACTATTTAAGTCGAACTCATCTTTCTATTGTAACTAAGTTGCAGTATAAGTAGTCCTTCTACTAGATGCAATAAATATTAAGTACTTTCATAATACTATACTTTTCCCAAATACTCTACATTTAGTTATTCCACAAAATTCTCCAAAATTCAATAGATTGAATCATGAGAGCGNAAACCATAGCATCCATATTCGTCATTTTCGTCAATGAACTTTACGTTGAGATTGTACTCATAATAAAGAAAACTAGTCGTCAACAAGAAATATATTCAATTTTTATCTCAAACATAACGTGAAACTGGCTATCGTTGGTGCAGGAGTTGCAGGATCCTATCTAGGCAACCGTCTGCAGGGAGAAGGACACCAAGTAGAAATCTTTGAGGCTTCAAAAAAGGAGTCTCATTGGCCAGTGTGTGCATGGGGTGCATCAAAGAACATGCTAGAAAATTTCTCTAATAATGCGGGACTAACATTTGATGATTATGTACTACATCGTGGAAAAAAATTGAGAATGGACCTTCCCGACCATAAGGTTGAATATTTGGAGCTTAAGGGCTTGGTTACTTATGATAAATATGGTTGGGAGCGTGACCTTTGCCGAGGATTAAAGATAAATTATGACTTTCATTGCACCCCAGAATCAGAATTTCTCTCACACTATGACTATGTCATAGATTGTACTGGCCTGCATAGATCTCTTCTTCCTAAATCCCCTCAAGATTTCATAATACCTTCATACGAATACCTTGTAGATAACGTTGATGGAGTTGATGAATTTTATGTTATAGGATACAAAGGAGCTAGAGGCTATTTCTGGTTTTTTCCCTTGGGTAATGGACGAGCATACATCGGGGCGGGTGATATTGATCGAAAATATTACGGTATATCAGAATTCTTTGAGAAAAATCCAGGAGCAAAGATGCTTAGAAAGATAGGACGACCAATAAGACTTTCTCCTCCCAAGCGCATGCTACCTTTTCACAATGGTAACATAATTGGAGTTGGTGAATCAATAGGCTGTGTTTTTCCCTTGCTCGGCGAAGGGATCATTCCCTCTCTAATATGCTGCAATATTTTCTTGGAAGTCTTAAATAAAAATTCAAACTTTGATTCAGAAATTTACGAGAAAAGAATTCTCAAGCAATTCGGATATTATGACGATGTTTACAGGATAGTCAGGTTGAAAATGGACGGTAAGCTCAATTCTATAAAGCATTTGAAATTACTAATGAGTATGTATCGAAATATGAAAAGAGAAGAAATGAGATTTGGGTTTGGTATTGATTTTGAACAGATGAATAGGTTATTGAAAGCACTCTGATATTGTAGGGACTCTGATAGTAGATGCATTCAGACCCCATCCTGCCAACTTGATTCGACTTTGTATGTGGTTGACTTGGCTGATAATATTTAGTGTCAAATTGGCGATTTTCCAAGTGGTTGCAAAGTGGATTGTACCTGATACAAATATCCATTTTCTTTCATTTCTATTTTCAGTTTACCATGCTATTCAATAGGTTAAATTGAACGGAATCTATTTGTAAAAGAGAAACAGTAAGTTCAACTATGCCTTATTCAATTAGTTCAGACTGGTTCAGGAGACGCTGGCTTGACTTTCGGAATGGACATAGTATATACCTAGTTTTTGCAATGACTTTTGCCAATTTCATAACAATTCAGTATCAACTGTTAATAGACAGGCTCCCTTATTTGGGTGAGCTTTTTGATAGTATTTTGACTTTTGCGATAGTGTTTATTTTGGCGTATGTTCCGTTGAGTATAGTATTAGGATATTGGCACAGGAAAAGTCAATGGAAAGTCGAACAAGATGCCTTGTTTAGGGAAAATAAAGTTGGAGCTATAATGTGGATGTATGTGATTGATCTTATCGAAGGTAATGTAAGTGAAGAGGACAAGAAATTGATGAAAGAATCTCTGCTTAAGATCACCAGAGGCGAAACACGATTATATGGAATCAAGAAACTACCTGAAAACAAGGTAAATGGTACGGACAAGAAAGACAAGTAAATGAGTGCCTTGATATGCTGAAACTACTATGAACTATCTTTCCAACTCCTGATTGAAGCTATTCCGTTGAATTGTAATTAACAAAAGATGTTTATGGTCCGTTATTTCCAATATACCCGTGGGCAGTTATTATGCAATCGTGACCTGCAGGAATTCTGAAAATGAAATTGAAAATGCAATAATTTCGTTATTAAAACAGACTACAAAGCCAAAATATGTTATAGTTGTCGACGATGGCTCAATAGATGGTACTGCCAGTATCCTGGAAGGATTAAAGTCAAAGCATGATAGCCTCTATGTGATAACAAATACCGATTTGGGGTATGATATTGGAAGGGTAGTTAAAAATTGGAATAGTGCAATTAATCTTGCAAGGAAATTAAATCTAGAAAAAACAGATTATCATATGATAAGTACCGATGACACCAATTATGAGGAACCTTATGCAGAAAAAATAATGAACAAGATGGACGCTGATAACAACATAGCGATATCTTCAGGTAACTACGACAGTAATAGTTATGCTACTCCGCACGGAGCAGGTAGATTCGTCAGGAATTCATTCTTCGAAGAATTTCTCGGGCTCTATCCTGAAAAAATGGGATACGAGTCTGTCATCCTACAAATGTCCTTATATCATGGGTTCAAAAATCAAGTCAACAACGATGCACGCTTTTCACACACCAGACAATTAGGCGCTAATCACCATTTTTACGAATTTGGTGCTAGCATGAGGACACTAGGATATCATCCACTCTTTGTTTTAGGCAGGTTCGCACAATGCTTTCTAACAGGACAACCAATAGGTAGAATGGGCGCAGTCCATATGTTGTATTATTATTTGTCCTATAAACCAAAGCAAGATGGCTATGATAGTATGTATGGTCCAGAAATCAGGAAGGCAATAAGAATGAGGCAGAGGATGCGAATTACGCAGATATTCAGATTGAGGAATACTTATACTTAGGAACTAGTATTGGTAGAATTAAATCCTAGTTTTTGTTGTTGATTCGGGACGGACTAGAGTCAAGATTAATAAAAATTGAACGATGGATCGAAAAACAAGTGGATATTTATATTTTAATTATGCTATTTCTTGAATAAATGAAAATAGCATCCATCGTGGGCGCTCGACCAAATTTTGTTAAATTAGCACCTATTCATAAATCCCTAAAGAGTTCAGGAACCGAGCATCTGATAGTTCACACAGGTCAACACTATGATTATGAAATGTCTGATATTTTCTTTTCCGATTTTGAACTTCCCAAACCAGATATTCACCTGGGAATAGGATCCGGAAGTTCTTGTTTCCAGCTAGGCGAAATAATTAAACGCTTAGAGAATAAGTTAATAGGTAAACAAATTGATCTTGTTCTTGTTTATGGTGACACTAATTCGACCTTGGCTGGAGCCATATGTGCAAATAAGTGTAATATTAAATTAGGGCATATTGAAGCCGGGTTGCGTAGTTACGATCCCTCCATGCCAGAAGAATATAACAGAATCTTAACGGATCATCTGAGCGATTATTTATTCACACCAACTAGGAATGCTGTAAAAAATCTGAAAAATGAAAAAATAAGAGGAAAAGTATACTATACTGGAGATTTATCAGTCGAAATTATAGACACGACTAGATCAATCTCTAGAAACTCAGAAATACTTGACGTATTGAATCTGAAATCAAAATCTTATTTACTCCTTACAATGCACAGAGCCGAAAATACCAGTTCAAGGGATTTCTTTATTCAGCTCTTAGAGACATTTGAAGTACTCAAGGACAATATCATAGTCTTTCCTATACATCCTAGAACGAAAAAAATGTTTGAAACATTTGGGCTCTTAGATAGACTTTTAAATTGTTCCAATGTTAAAACGTTACTGCCNGTAGGATATATAGATTTTATAGCGCTGTTACANAATTCCTTAAAAGTCNTTACTGATTCNGGGGGAATACAAAAAGAAGCGTACCTACTAAGGGTGCCTTGTATCACNATGAGAAAGAACACCGAGTGGNTTGAAACCATCAAAGGACAATGGAATGTCCTTACGGGAGTTGATAGCAAGAAAATAGTTAAAGCCATCAGAAGACCATCGCCGATTTTTAAATACTCAAAATCGGTTTTCGGAAATGGTAGGACATCACAAGTTATTAGTGACCTAATTTCTAGTATCATTTCGCATTGAAATTTTTGTTCGACTATAAAGTTGGAAGGCTATATATTCACATGTCACAGGTAGAAATGTGTCTATTATTTTGTTTCCTTTAATGCACAGTGTGTACCAATTGCAGATCTTTCGTTTAATTGATTGAATGACCCATCAGTATTATTTGGTCCTATCTAGGGAACTCATATTCTTGCTTTTGACAATATAATTTTTCTGTCCAATTTTTCGGTTTTTATATCACAGAATCGTAAGCTGCGAAACTTAAGTATTCTACTATAACAATCTTCTCACAATGAAATCAATACTTTTGTTTGTAGCAGCATCATTGATGCTCATTGGTGCGAGGATAGCAGTTGTCATTCCAACCCTGTTGGAGCGAACCCAAACTTTACATGATGCCAAGATACTGGTAGCGTTATCGGCCCTTGCTTCGACAAAAAAGTCGAGTGTAAAAGATCCCTAGAGGGCATTTCGGGCGATGTGAAATGCAGTAAAGTCCTCAAATAGTAAAACTAACCAAAATTCATAACTAGTCCTCATTTTTTGACTCCCTTGGGGATTACAATGGTAATAAATACCAATAAAAACCAACATATATATGCCGTTGTGTCTAATATAATAACATGGCATCAAACAAAGAAGTAAAAAATACAGAAAACATCAATATCGCTCTCGACGAAACAAAATCAAGTGTCAAAAGGACTACAGATGAAGCAGTAAAGGAAATTCCACGGTTTACTAAAGCCGTTAACGAGTATCAACAAGAGACCATTCAAGCAACAAAAGATATAGCAGATAATTTTCTAGATTCACAAAAAGAGGTTATCCACTCAATGCAATCCTTATGGGTTCCGTACATTGAAAATGTGCAAAATTCATACGCTTCATATTGGGTTTCACCACAAAGAGTCACAGAAAATTATGCAAGAGCAGTAAGCAATATTACAGACAGTACAATAGTCGCAACCAGATTAGCAAATAATTACATATTTGCATCTATGGACGCATGGAAAAATTCAATACAGCACGCAAGAGATAACGCAAAAGAATTTTCACGGCTGAATGCTAATGTCGCAAATACATTCGAAAACGCTGCAAGAGACAATTTAAGAGACTTTTCAAGAGAAGTAGAAACACATTCAAGACGACAATAAGCACAACATTGTGATAGATTAATAAAAACTAATCTACCCACTCTTAATTTTTTATAATAATAAAACCCAATATTCATCATTTTTCCGTTTTCCCTTTTTTTCACATGCTTCAGAACATGATCCTAGACAAGTGAGTATTTAGGAATGATTTGGCCACACATAACACATTTCCATTTGGTCGTTTTTCTTTCATCAATCTTTCTACGTTTATCATGATTTCAATTGATTCAAGTTTTCTTTGACCCATTTCAAGAGTTATCTCTCGTTTTGTTTGTTTTTCCTTGTCTTGTTTCTCCTTAAGCGATTTGCATCTTTCTTGTGTATGAGGAAGACCTCCTTTAGTTTCAAGAAGGAAACGTCTTAATTTGTCACAGCGCGACTGGAAACCCAGCACAATCGCAAACATTCAGACTATCTCAAAATGCAGCGAACAGTCATTTAGCAAACCATCCATTCGATGAGAAAGGTCCTTGCCCTACTACATAAGACTAGGACAATAGAGGAAATCGGTCTTCGGGCACAATAAGCACCGATGTGTAAAGTTACTACTCATTTTACTTTTTTTATATTTATAGATGCAATATTTTGCCAATTTACGACATTAAACGACATAAAACTAAAGTAATCAATTAATCAATTAACAAAATCTGATATCGATGTCTGCTTTCCTTTGCTACTTTTTCTAGCACTAAAATTAAGTCTGTCTAATTCCAACTCTCGAATTATTTTTGGAATGTTTACATTTTCAAAAGATAATTTTCTCATATCCATATTTTGTCGGAAGATATCAACAGTTCCTGGTCCATAACCACCATAATGGTTATTTGCTGCCACTATCGCTATCTTGACACCTCTTTCGTTTTGCTTTACTTCTTTCATTTTATTAGCCCAATTTCTAATCTCTTCAGTTCTGTCGATTTGTATTTTACCAAATTGATTTTCATTTAACCTTCTATCCCCGATTAATCTAAGATAGACAAAATCAGATGTTACTACTGGAGGGGTTTGTAATCTGTCCATTTGACTCCAGACCATTGCAATATTATTATTTTTAAAAAAGTTGTATGCCAAGTCATTAAACCATGTTGAATGTCGAACTTCTACAGCGTATCTAAAATCACCTTCAAAGAAAAAATCATGACTACTGAAATCTTCTAATCCTTCCTTGAGTTTGTATGAAGGAGGTAACTGTATTAGTAACGCTATTATCTTGGCTTTAAGCGGTTCCATTCGTTCATAAAATAATTCTAAATCCTTTTGTACATTTTTGAATCTTTTTTCATGTGTTATTATTTTAGGAAACTTAGCTGTAAATCTAAAATTATCTGGTGTTCTTCTATTCCAGTTTTTTACCATCAACTCACTAGGAATATTATAAAAAGTGGAATCGATCTCTACATAGTTGAAAATCTGAGAGTAGTATGGCAACCATGCCTTGTTATCCATATTTTGAGGATAAAATGGGCCATGCCAAGAGGTATAACTCCAGCCACTGCAGCCTATGAAGAGTTTCAATACTAATACTGAATAATACTTTTTTCAATATAAAGAATGATGAAAGTTACGTTATTCTACGATATCAAAAAGCGACATAAACTGACATATTCTTAATATTTGTTGCTCATTCATATAATAATGGCGGACGGCGAAAATAAAATTAAAAAATGGATTAAAAAA
>Ga0065707_10082236_pt1 | contig 18470 bp, 9 predicted proteins | sample SwiRhicommuniRL3_FD_59094 | JGI IMG/M metagenome (GOLD analysis project Ga0065707, IMG submission 59094) | Switchgrass rhizosphere bacterial communities from Rose Lake, Michigan, USA - RL3 v2 (version 2) | ecosystem: Host-associated > Plants > Roots > Rhizosphere > Soil | place: East Lansing, MI...
CTAGACTCGAACTAGAATTATTATTTTTATCTTGAATTGATACTGTTCCAAAGCCTAATTCTTTTTTTATATAAAATAATACTTTGAAAAGAATACAAATAAACTAAAGAATAATATAAATACAAATACAGTAATTAAATCTTTGAATAAGAAATAAGAATGCATGGAATTGAACCAATATAATGGCTTAAAAGGCTATTGTCTTAACCATTAGACTACTTCCCCTCCTTTTTATTTATGCCAAAGTCGAGATTCGAACTCGCTAAAGCTAAATTCATTAAACTAAATGAAGTAAATATTGGTCAAGGTGAAGGACCAACTAAACGAAATGGGTGTAATTGGTGATGTGTAGTTTGGAGGAGAAGTCGAACAATTATATGGTAACTATGGATAGACAATCCCAGAGCGAGCTCGTGACTGTAATCTTATTGTCTTATCATAATACAGAATTGCTAAAATCCTTAATTTTCTGAAGTAATGAATTCTGAATCATAAATTATAATTTTGATTATACGCTCCCCTCAATTTGGAGGGTTATTCACCAACCACCATGATGTAGTGCGAGAGTCAATGTATACAGTCATTAGAAGTTAAACCAAGCTCCCCACTAACTGAGCATGTCCCACTAAATTGAGTGATTTTAAACTGATTGTGAATAGGGCTCATAAAATTGAGGTCTTTAAATTAAATAAAGGTCCCAAATTGAGTGTCTAATTAAAGAACACCAAAACTTTGTAGAAGGCTAAGAATCTTTGTTGTATCTAGAGAATATTCAGCCATGTTTTAATGAAATATTCAAGAGTGATTCTTGATTATTAGAGAGTATTGATTATTTCATTTCTTTTTGATTATTTCACTATTTGATTAATTATTTGGTTATAGATTATTTGGTTATAGATTATGTGCTTATTCGCTTTTTCACAAATTCTATAATTCTATATAATTCTGTATGTTCTAAAGCAATACTCTTTTGATATTCGCTAAATCCACTAAATCCACTAAATCTCTACTAAATGACATTAAATACCACAAAATGTCCAAATTCCACCAATTCTACTAAATTCACTAAATCCACTAAATTTCACTAACTCCACTAATATTCACTAATTCACTATTCTCTTATAGAATACTTCGCTTCGCTTAGTATTTACTAAGTATTTAGCCCCAATTAGGAACCCTTCTGATGTTTCAAGATGGTTGCTGTTTCACGCGCTTGTAATTGTGATTATATTCCAGTTTGCTCATTGGTTGCGGAATCTGGCGAACTTTAAGACATCTTAAACACCTTTAGTTTAGTACTGCTTTTCTTCAGTATACTTATCATGACAGATTCCTGGTTCGATCCCCTTCCGTTAAGAGAATTTGCTGAATTAAACAAGCTTTCTGGTGAGAATGTACCTGAAGAGTGTCCCACCACTGATCCTTCGATAGAAGGCATAGATCTTAGATGTGGTCCGATTCTTAGACTCGCTGGGACCTTGGAGAACAACGAGAATAACTATCGTGGAAGTGCAATGATTGTGGTCAAGGGTGAAGATATTCCGGTGATGGGTTATAAGATTGGACCCGCTGAGCAAAACAAGACTAGCGAGAAACCTCAACCTTCAATCTCCCTGGGTGAATTCCCTGGTACGATTTTCTACCAACAAGATGGATTTTCTTTCATCAGATACACCATTGAGCTTGAACTAGTTTCTTATGGACAACGCGTCCAATACTACATCAACAACCAATACAAGAAGTCGTTTCAATTCTTTATCCCTGCGGTGGATGAATCGATGAATATTATGTCGTTCTCGTGTAACGGGTTTTCTCTAGGGACCGATACCTCTGAGTATAAGTCGTCTCTCTGGCTTGATGTGCTCAACAAACACGATACTCAGCATTACCATGTTATGCTTGGAGGTGGAGATCAAATCTATGCTGATTCCGTCAAACTTTATTCCGAACAGTTGCAAAAATGGATGGACGAACCAAACCCCATTCGTAAACGTGGGATGAAGGCGCTGGATTCGTTAGTTTCAGAACTTTCCGACTATTACTTGAACCATTACTTGGCTTGGTTCGGTAAGGGTTACTGGAAAGGGAAGGGCGGAGATACGCTCCAGGCACTTTTCCCCCTTGCTATGTCTCAGATTCCGTCTGTCAACATCTACGATGATCATGATATTATCGATGGGTTTGGATCGTACCATGATTCGACAATGGCCAATGAAATCTTCAATTCCGTAGGAAATGTCGCCTACAAGTACTATATGCTCTTTCAGCATCAAATCAACCCCGAAGAAAAACTCCACGGGTCAGATCCTAGTTGGATAGCCAATACTCAGAAAGGAAAGTACATCAAACAACACAACCACTCCAATTATTTACGTTTGGGTCGTGAAATCAGTTTGTTGGGTCTTGATTGTAGAACTGAGCGTGATTTGAAGCAAATCATCTCTCCAAAGACTTATTCAGCAGTGTTTACTCGACTTAAGCAAGAAATCACCCTGACTCCCGAGGTTAAACATTTGTTGGTGATGTTGGGAGTTCCTATATTCTATCCACGTTTGGTGTGGTTGGAATGGTTGCTTACTTCTACTCTTTTTAAGCCTCTTCGTAAACTTGCTACCAAGGGTGTGATCAATAAGGGTTTGGTGAATGAGTTTGATGGAGATGTCGAGGTTTTGGACGATCTTAACGACCATTGGTGTTCCAAACACCATAAACGTGAGAGAAATCAACTTGTCAGAGATTTGGTCAACTTCGGCGCAGGCCACGGTGTCAGAATCACCATTTTATCGGGAGATGTCCATTTGTGTTGTATTGGTAGGTTGAAATCAAAGTACCACCACCATCCACATACCCATGCCACCCTCAAAGGTGAGGATATCGATGATATGAACTTGGAAGTGACGGACTATCCCGAACGTGATCCTCGTCTTATCTTTAACGTCATCAGTTCGGCCATTATCAACGCTCCACCTCCCGATGCCATGGCGACATTATTGAACAAACGAAGTAAAATCCACCGTTTTGACAAGGACACCGACGAGGACGTGCTTCCGATCTTCCATAATGAAGTCGACGGCTCCAAACGTGAAAACCATCGTTTCCTCAATAAGAGAAACTGGAGTGATTTGATCATTGCCAAACAGTCCAAATATGCGCTGAAGTTGCCAGAACTCGACGAGGGCCAGGATGAAACCAAAACTGATGTAATCAGAAAACTTCCCCAGCCAATTTTGGATTCAAAAGCCGAGGATTATGTCAATCAAAAGAAGACCGACGATATCTACGTCAAATATCCACTCTTTTCTGACTCTCTCGTGACCACATTGCACGTGGAGCAAGATCCATTGAACTACGATGCCCCAACTGCTTCTTACGAGGTTCTCATTCCAAAGTTGATTGGATCTTACGAATTACAACAACAAAACGTTAAACATTTAGGTAATAATTAGACTTTTGTTGAGTCTATTAAAAATGTTATATTTATTCAAACTAAGAATCGACCAACAAGAGCATCATAAAAAGTTGATTAATTGAAGTGGAGTAATTGAAGTGGGCTCTTGAAGATTCTCGAAGTGGACCCATAAATCAAGAATTCTTGTTAGTTTCACTGCCATATTCATAAAAGAAGAATATATAATCTGAAGAAAATAGTTAAAAAAGCTCATAACATAGTGAATTATGTTTAAACGGTTAATTATCAATATCCTTAATGCGTTATCGGACTACCTATATATGTAGAATAATATCTCTGACTATTGCACTACCGGACTATCTCTGACTTTTGCGGACTATTTACGACCATCTCAATATTTCCGACCACTACTCTTTCCGACCATCTCACTATTTCCGACCATTTCCCCTACGGACTATCTGCTACTCTTCTATTATTTCTATGTGCAGGATCGCATTATGTTGTTATCGAAAATCCTATTACCCCTAAATAAACAACTCTTCAACCATGATAAAGAAAAGAAAGATATCCAAACCTGCAAAACCAACCCAGGTCAAGAGAGAGATCCTGCCGGGTACTGAATCTACGAAAACTTCTGCGTTTCTTGGGGTATCGCGATCGATTTCGGCGTGTCAGAGATGTAGAACCAAAAAGATCAAATGTGACCATCATTTTCCCAAGTGTCTGAAGTGTGAAAAGATCGGCGTTGAGTGTATTGGATTGGATCCGGCCACGGGTAGGGAAGTGCCGAGGTCTTATGTGATCTACCTTGAAGATCGAGTCCAGATATTGGAAAAACGTCTTCAGGAGAATGGGATAGAAACAGAAACAACCCCGATCCTATTGAACGTCGACAAGACAGAAGAAAGCATGCCAATTAAGGTGCCGATTCTACGCCCTACGCTCAACGGTATGGGAACAGATATCACGTGTGACATTTCGTTTTCCAAGTTGATGACCACAGCGTTCCGTATCAACAAACGATCAATAAACAGCCATTCGTCTTCGGAAAACCCAACGACATTTCTTCCAGCGATCCTTCCGCCCAAAACCACAGCGCTACAATTCATCCAAGTATATTTTGCTCAATCAAACAGTCAAATCCCAATTCTCCACCGAGAAGAATTCATCAAAAAGTACTTTATCCCGATCTACGGGCTGTTTGACTTTGAAAACCTTTCTTTGGCGTCGAATTACACTCCCATAAACACAAATTTCTTCAAGGCCGAAAATGACAGCCTGGAGTGCTGGTTCGATGAGTACAAACAAATCTTGCAGGAGAAGTTGGGAGACAAACGAGTGGATTCCAACACCGAAATCAAGAGAATCTCCAACAGCATCGTGCCGCCGGAGAAGTATCAGACGTGTCTCTACTTTTTGAACTTGATCTTTGCAATTGCTTCGTCGGTCAATCATCTTCAATATCCCATAACGATCTCTGAGTCCTTCAGAATGGCGGGTGTCAAATACTTTGACGTGGTCAACAACTTGCCTGACCACTTGGAATCGCTCGAGGCAATTCTATTATATGCTGTGTATGCAACAATGAGACCATCTAAGCCGGCAGTGTGGTATATTTTGGGCACAGCTCTAAGAATGTGTGTGGATATTGAGCTCCACAACGAAACCAACACTACGGTATCCAAAAATCTAGACGCATTCACAAAGGATAAGCGAAGACGATTGTTCTGGTGCACATATTCAATAGATCGACAAATCTGTTTCTATCTAGATCGTCCGGTCGGCATCCCCGACGAATCCATTAATACTCCGTTGTTTTTGAAATTGGACGATAGTCTTATATCTCCAGGTGAGATTCCACCTCCTTTGAATGATGCATCACCGTCTTATAAAACAATTTCATTATCCATCATCAAAATCAGACAAATTCAATCGGAAATTCAACGGATTTTATATACAAACTGTGAAGTTCCTCGGAAATACCAAACATTGAACGAATGGAAACTCCAAATCCTCAACAGGTTGGATCAATGGAGAGAAGAGTATCCAAAATCAGTTACCGAGATGAATTGTAACTTCAACCTTTCGTTTTTGGGCTTAAATTACCATCACTCACTCTCGATGATTCACAATTTATCCTTGAAGAATTATAAGCTTTCAACGCATGACTTTTTGCAAGTATCATCCGCATCCAAGGAGGTTATCAACGCGTATCATCAGTTATTTATCACCAAAAGTATCAATTATACCTGGGCTGCCGTGCATAATCTATTTCTTGCAGGAACTTCATATTTATACACCATCTACAATAGTGAAGACGTGCATCAACAAAATTCTGTTTACGAAATCAAGCAGGTCACGTCAATGTGTCTTAGTGTCCTCACTTCCTTGATCGATCGATGTGATGCTGCAACCAACTGTTGCGAGATCTTTCTGAACCTTACCATGATCATCATCCAAATCAGATATAACGAGACTGTTCAAGGGTATTCGAATTTGCGTTTGCCAACTGTGAATGAAGTGAAAATCATCTCAAACTTATCAAATCTTGTTGAAAATTTGAATAAAGAAAAGGAGAAGGAGGAAAAGGAGTTCATGAGTTCTTACCCTATTCAAGATAATCTAAATCCGTTTATCAATGAAATTGGGCCCAGTGATTTGATCCAACAATCAGAAATATCTCAACGGAATTTTGATATGAAGCCTCCCGTATATCAAAATCCAGGGAAAATTAGAAATGTTCCTGGGATGAACACAACTTTTGAATGGAAGGCTCCAGTGGAAAACGGGAACCAACTTTCACTTGAAGCCTACAACTCACAGTATGATTTGGATTCGTTTTTGAAGGAATTGGAGGTCGAAGATATGTCTCCAGAGTCTGTATCATCAAAGAACGACGTTGAGAAAGGTAACTTTGGAGAAGCGGTCTCACCGAACTCTTCTGCCCTATTATTTAACTCCGTGAACTCCCAGGAGGGAAGAAAGACGTTTGAATTAATGCACCAAATGCCCAACGAGATCATTTGGGATCAGTTTTTTGGCTCAAATTCGGGAAGTTATGCTGAGCAAGGAGAGAATTCCGAACATGAAAATTGACAAGAAATATCTGGGTAATTGAGCCACTTATCTGAGTTGTATCCATATTCTTCTTAAAATCACCAAGAACTGACGGAGTAAATCTATTCGAATATTCATAGGAGGTCTTCATCAAGAAGTGTAGCGGTTTGTGACTTCTTAGTGACTTCAGAGTGACTTCAAGATTAGAAAGCAGGTAAGAGGGAATTGAACTCTTGAGGAAATTATCTCTCGGAAATTATCTCTGGGGGAACTGTCACAGAGCACGCACAAGCAAATTCGCTTCGCTCAGTTACTTGTTCTATCGCTCCGTAGTAACTCCAATCCATACCTCTCGTTTGTAGATAGTTACCAGGCACTTCTAGCCATCAATTATAGACATGAACTATCACAAACACTTCTTCTCTGTGTATTAATAATAAATTATAATTGAATTTAAACCATTCTCCATTTAGAATTATTATCAAAACCATGGTGGGTCAGATTGTCTTAAATCAGGTTATAAAAATCCTAGTACTGAACCTCTTTTAACAAATATAGTATGATCACCTAAATATGTGACCAATACCATTTGGTATATTTCACTCCAAAAATCGTTTGGCGATGCTCTGTATAGATACGATGGTTTTTAACTCCCTCGAGTACAGTATTCAAGTCGACTTTATCACGATATCTATGAGTTAATAGCAGGAGTGAATGAAGAGACCAAGTCGTTTTGATTTCGTCGTACTTTGACTTGTTCGTTGTCGAGATAAGAGGTTCAAACCTTGAATATTTCGAGTATCTGGGACGAGATTCAATAAGGAGCTCTCCCTCAAATTTTAGTCTAATCAAAAGATTCTAGTTCAGTCATACCGACCAATGTCGCTATATTTTCCTGTGGCTGCATATTGTTCACATTAATAGCATTACATTCAACAGCTGTTACGTCAACTCCATCGTAGAACGCGGTGATACTCACAATACTGCCATAGTGGATCATTTCAGGATTAAGGGAGCTGATGATTTCTGATACCCTGATACGGACAGTAGCTCTTGAAGGCGCTGTTACTTGTCCCGTTATTGGCATTTGTCGTACCACCAAACATACGCGTTCTCCATCATACTCCACCACCTGAACAATCAAGCGAATCTTGTATACTTGGGAGACAGAAGCCTTCGGTAATAACGAGGGTAATGAACACGGATCTAATATCAACCTTGTCATTATATCATTCTATGTAGAGTTTCTAGAATTTGTTTCTTGAATCGGTTTCTTAATATCTCAGAATGATTTCAAACTGTTTCTAAATTGTACTAAATTTTATCTTAAAATTCCACTAATTTATAACTCTTCTTTAAATTTACGACTCTCCTAATTATATTTAACTCTGGATGGTTCTCTCAGTACCTCGTTGCATTTCTCTAATGAGTTCCTGCTTGCAGTCACTGGGATCTCATTTTACAACCACTTATTTGTGTCCTGCATACTGGTCTCATCATTTTCACAGCTATAAATTTTACCAGGCCAAATCTAAACTAAACCAACACCACTGGATCCATAAGTCAATAATGAAGATATTAAACGAACGAGAAAGTTTTCTCTCCAATTACGAGGTGGCAGAACACTTGAAAGATATTAAAAAAAAGTACAACTGGACCTTCACTCAGCAAGACGAGGAAGAACAAGGCAGAAAGAGATACAACAAGAGATTCACAGCATGTGGCCTAGACTTGGAAGTCATTACCAGAGATATACTAGCATATGTAGCGAACAATCCAAATGCATCAATTGACTCTTCGACAAACTTCACTGAGTTGGCAAAATTCCTCAACCAGTTTGACTTGATGAAGGTCGAAAAACTCCAAATAATCAACTCGTTACCAAGATCCATGGTACACTTATATGCATTGGTTGAAGAGTGTGATCAGCGTTTTGATGAGGACTCGTGTGAAAGCATTATTGGGAAAATCAACGAGTTGTTCCCTGTGGAAGAAGAGGAAGGAGAAGAAGAAGAAGAAGTAGGAGAAGAAGCTGAGGCCGCTGTAGAAGAGACTGCTCAAGAAGAGACTCCTCTAGAAGTCATATAAACATCATATCAACATTTATGTTCTGTATATTAGTTATCTACATTAATTATTTGGTTCCTGTTATGGTTCCTCTATAAAAATCCCCCCATGATTCTTTTTGCTAGACCCAAGTCACCGTTGGAACTTTCGAATTCTTGAGAGACTGAGATTTCAGTTGTTTCTTCAAACTCGGATCCTCTTTTGAGACTATAGTTATTCCAATGGTCTCGCAAATTGCCCATCATTTCCGTAATATCGCAGAGTAATCCAGTAGGTCCCACTGCAAATATGGATTCAGCATTATCCTTTGAGTTTACCCAGTAGTGTTCGACACTCTCGGATCCAAGGGTTTGCTTATCAATCTCGTTGTTTTGTTCGGTTATTAAGTCACGTCCGATAATACTACTCAAATCGGCTTCGCGATCCAACGAGTCGGTACTGCCAATAGCCTTAGCAGTTGTGTTCTCTTCTGGGCTTTCAGACGAGTCTCGGAAATGGTTTTCGACCAAGTGTTCCATGACTGGCCATCCATATGCATTGGCAAACCTTCTTCTTACTATGATATTGTTATGGGCATCTGGTTTTAATTTGACAATCACTTTCCTCCAGCTCATGTTTTTGTGGTATTCTCTGGCAATTTGTTCTTCCAAATGTTCGACTTCGTAGTCAAGGGTATTCAAAATACGCTGCTTGATGTTTGACGGGTATAAATTCTCAGTGATTCTTGATGGATATATGTTCTCACCAACTCTCGTTGGAGTAGTTGTGGTTTCGGTTCCAGGAGGAAGATCTTCATCATAATATACTTTATCATGAAGAATAACATTATCTCTTGATTCGGGGTCCGTGATGTATTTTAATGTTGGCAATGGCGGCAAAATTGCAGTGGTGGCCGATTCCAAGAATGATGTGCTTGGGAAATTCCCCTTCGATTCGTCGTCAATTTCTTCTGGCGATGGTTCGCCTTCGTGGATCCCCGTTTGGAATCTATGATACTTACTATTTCCTTGCTGTTGAGGCAAGAAATATGAAAGCATGGCTTGCACTGGCGAAAACCCTGCGATCGACTCTCTGCAATTATCGCCAAAGCTTGTTTGTTTCGGGATCTTGCCCGAATTTATTGTCTTGGTATCAGGAGAGTTTATTATTTGCGATAATCCTTTATAATCCAAATACAATAACGAAGAAGTTCTTAACGGAGCAATCCCATCGTTCATAGCATTGGCATATAAAGTTCTCCTGGCAAACTTCTTAAGTGCTTGGTGAGTTGGGCCAGTAGGCAAAAGAAGCAACAACGGTTTGGAGTCATTTTCCACATATTTCAATCCTAAATCTTGACCCGTTTTACCCACTATCCCAGCCAGCAATGCAAGCTTGACATAAACCGGGTTTTCATTGGCTACTCCTAAAAGCGGCGTTGACAAAGTGATGAAGTTTATAGGTTTGATCTTTGTGAAGAACCATGGAAAATTGCTATGCAAGTAAGCAATTGCAAACGTCTGCACCAAACCTCCTAATGAATGTCCCACGAAAGATATTCTATCGACCTTTCCGTTGCTGTACGTTTCATTATTAGTCACCAAATCAACAACATACTCTGCGACTCTGGATCCAAGGTATTTAATCCCTCTTTCAGTCTTACCGACGTTTCCAAAGAATCCTTTCACTACGATATTATCTCCGACCCTATCGATCTGTTCTTTTAGATAGAGTAAATCAGCACTAACATTCGAATGTAGTCCATGGCTCACTATCACTAGGTGTATAGGTTTTGTAGGGTCAGGAATTGGAAGGTTCCATAAATCTAGAGTATCCTGATTTGTTACTTCCAACATCGTTGATGGTGCAAAGAGTCCAAAGTTATCAGCATTCACTATATCTTTTTCAGGGAACGAGCTCTCATGCAAAATGGATTTCGAGGTTCCAACAGACATTTCAAAATCCACAGTAATAGTATTGTTAAAGATGATTTGTGAGATAACATCTACAATCCAACAATAACTGTCTTTGATCGTGTGACACGACAACTCAGCATAGAAAGATTGGCCCGGTAACAACTGAGACTCGAAAACTGGTTGGTCTGCCGTGATAAAACACTTTTCATTATGGTCATAATCTTCCAGCTTACAATCCACATATAAAACATAGGGTCCTGCCAAATAAGCAGCACGTAAAGCAATCAGCTCAACATTTTTGATTTTGACCCAAATGCTTGGTGGAAGTATCGTCGACTTGTCGGGTGTATAATGGATCTTAAACCGTTCGATCTGTCCTATTTTAACAGACTTTACTTGTCTATATAGAATTTTCTCTTCCATAAGTGCTTAGATTTATTATCACAATTAAATCGGCGGCAATAGCGATAATTCAAATCAGAAAAATAGACTAGCAGTATGATTGGCAGTATATTCTGTGGTATAATCAGCAGCTATATCTAATTGTAGTGATATAATGAATTTGTGGTGGAAATATATAAAACGTCAATTGTTGTAAATAAATAGTGACGTGAGGAATCAATGCATTTTTGAGACATGTGATTTTGGTGAGATACGCGAAGATGCGAAGCATCGCAGTTCCAGAATGTTAACCGTGGCTCGAGCTATATGTAGTGGGTTGGTAATTGATAGGCATGAATACTCTGACTACTGTGAAGAATCTGATTACTTTCTATTCGTTATACTCTCTACATTCTTTTAGATACCAAATCGTCTATCTCTGTGACTATAGTAATATTTAGCTACGATTCATTCGAGATTAAGGCTAAGCATATCCAGCAATATTTATCCACTAATCAGTATTCATCACTATATTGGTGATGGTATGTGCTTAGATAACCAATACTGTGATTTTGTGCTTGCTGATGTAATATTTGTAGGGTATATTTCTAGGAATATTTGTAGGGTACTTTTGTAGGGTATATTTGAGCCCTTAATATTTCATCTATTGATACTTCATCCATTTAGATTTTATGCATTAATATTTCATCGTTTTGACTTATCTTATCATAAATTTGCAACTATTCGAACCTGTCTTAGTTTATTTATGAGACCATTTTAATAGTATTAAACTCACTGGATTGTGTATGGTACGAACTCGTACCTTTACATAGTATTGCATATTATTGCGGTATGGATCTTTCTATTGTCAAATCCTAGAGATCCCAGTTAATTACCTTAATTAGTGTGAAATCAATAGTTTAGTGATATCAGCCCATTATGCTATTCACTCATCAGAATGAGTTCGTGTTGGAATAGATTAAGAAGAGCTGAAATAGTTTTACTCGTTTTTGCACCCCTTTTAAGAATCTCCCAATAGATAAGATAAATTAACTTATAAAAGAAGAATCAAACCTCTACAAATTATAGAAGAATATGTAAATATGTAAATATGTAAAAACCAAATAGATAGAGTATATGGCAATCTAGATTTCGTAGCTTTTCATAGATTTTCATAGATTTTCATAGGTTACGTGGAGTTTCAACTCTAAGTAGGGAGTCTTTTATTCACAAATCATCGTAAAATTTCATCAAACACGGGAATCAGCGTGACAATCAATAACTAATATCAATTCGTATCTATTGCAGAGCTTACTATTCTGGTACCACTAGAGAGTTGAAGATTGTGATCTCTAATATAGTTTATCTCTTGTTTAATAAAAGTGTGTTCGCACCATATTGAGATCACAAATAATATCGACTGTCTCCAGCAATACACGCTTCAAGTACTGCGTTGCTAGGTAATTCTAGTGGTAGTAGACAATCTTGCCCGCATATAATTGAGTGGTATTTGCAATTGCTGTCATTACTAAAGAGTTCCATATCATATTTAATGAGTTCAGACGACCTCCATCCTATAGAACTCACCGCCCACACATTACTTTCTGGATCGCTTGATAATCTTAACGACAACTTTGAAATCCTTAACCAGTCACAATTGATCTTATTAACAAGACTCAAATTTATAGAGGAGAGGTTGCTCAGTTTCAAGAATGTGGCTTTGGATCAGAGTGGTATAGACGACAAAGAAGTAGTCAAGAATTTCAATAAGATCAAGGAGTTACAGAAAAGATTAACTGGCGTGGGAAAGGTGTTGGAGAAAGTAGAGGAGAGAGTGGAAAGGATAGAAAAACTAGTGGAAGATGAAGATGACTCGTCATGACTTTTGGTTAGAGATAAACAATTTACTATTGAGTAATATTCGTTAATATCCAGAAATATCCAGTAGTATTCACTAATATTCACATACCTCAACTAATCTCCACTAATTTCAGTAAAGAATGCTTCCTATAGAGATTTTTACGTCATAGCTCTCATCAATGATCTATATATCATGTATATTATGTAATACCAGTACGTATCTAGCTACACTAACGACTTTATGAATACCTCCATGTTTTCGTCTAACAGGACAATACAAATGGACTAGATTTAGTAGTTCATAAACCTCAGGGTGATGATATCTCATCTAATCCATAGTGTCAGATTATGATATCATATAATCCCAATTGGTCAGGCTATGTTGCCTCATATAACCCCTCTAATGTCAGGTTGTGATACCTTAACTATGCTGTTAGTCTTTAATCAGTCTTTGATCGAAAGTCTCAAAAAAATTGCATAAACTTATATGGGTATCCTGTTCCCTTCATGTCAAAAATCGAGAGATAAATACTGTAAAAGACAAAGATCAACCCCGCGAGAATACCAACAGTAATAAATTGAATAGAAGGGGATTTGATTTCAGGAGCTTTCTTAATCAAAACAACAACAAGTAAACTCAAGAACCCATAAATGAAAGATAAAATTTGGGTTTCGACACCAAATTGGTTTTGCTGGCCAGGCACAATATATTGGATGTTGCCATTCCCCAGGTCTCTAACATAAGGCACGCCTCTGATTTGGTTGAACATGTAACCGGTAGTCAACAATAATACGGCAATTAACGAGAACGCACTCCATAAGTAACGAGAACTAATAAACGCAAGTGCTTGTTTGTGGAAAATCTTCAACGAGACAACCAAGATAAAAGTAGCCACGGCATTGATAATGATTCGGGAATAGTCTGGAGGAATGAAGATGTTGATTTGATTGCCTGTAAGCTCGGTGATCCAGTTCTTCACAAGCTCCTTGTGTTCCCCGGAAAAGAATTGATACTCCAGTTTTTCATTGATAAAGTTCTTTGGGGATGTACTTTGAGATGGTGGGAAGTAGTAGACTTTTGGAATATTGTTCAACTGGAAGATTTCAAAGAACGAACGGGACTCCATAAACTCTGAAGACAAAAAGTAAATGTTCTTTGGAGTCTCTTCGTCGACACTCACACCTTGTGGATGTTCCTTGAACCACGAATTGCTGACGATTTCGAAATCTGGCTTGAATTCTCTACATAACGCACAATTGATCTGAGGCGAATCCGAAGTCAACAACACAAATAAATGATAATCTCTTGGTCCTCCTAATATCTCCTGGTAGTTCTGATCGTTCAAGGTGATCACTTTATTTCTGTGACTCTTGGCCATACCGAGCAATTCGGAGTTGGAAAATCCAGCCAACACATTGGTCACAAGTGTCGTCACGACAATTATATATGAAAGAAGGTCTGCTCTCATTGTATTGTTGAATTGATATGGTTTCGATCTTGGTAGTATTTGAAAAATCGTCCCGAGTTGAACACACGTCAGGGAACTATATGCAGGACGCAAACGGTCAATACTAGAGGTACACGATATTACTTGATGAAGACGAATCTAGATGTTTAGAAGACGATATTACTTGATGAAGACGAATCTAGATGTTTAGAAGAGGATCCTATCTAGGGAAGAAAGTATGAGCATATATCGGTGTCTAATAACTACGATGGTGGATATGATGGAAAACGATGATTTGAATTTTCGCAGGGCTATGGTCTCCATCAAATGAGTCAAGAAACAATAATCTTGTTATGATATAAACCACAGTCGTCTTAAATATAAATCACACTTAGATATAATTAGTATAAGCTGGAAATAACTAGTATTTCAAAACATCTGTAGTTTCTTGTGATTTTTCTTGATATTTTGCAACTATAAGGTCAGAGCGCGATCCACGGGTCCAACAAAGAAGTGTTTAATATCTGAGTATTTGTCAACAGATAAAGATAAAGATAAATATGCTCCGACACCGAAACAGTTAGCTTTAATATAAAGGTCCTCCATTTTGTTAGCTTCAATCTTCAATATAAGGATACTCCAACATCTTAGCTTCAAGATCTTCGGATCATTCTCTTAAGGTATAAAGATATTCCATCGTAAGTGTTAGCTTTCCCTTAATGAAGTTACTCCTCTAATATAAAGATACTCCATCGTAGGTGTTAGTTTCAATATAAAGATAATCCATCGTCTTCGATATAAAGATACTCCATTCTGTTAGCTCTAATCAAAATACTCCATTGTAACTATTAGCTTTAATAAAAGACACTCCAATTCTTAGCTTAATATCTCGGATCATTCTCTTATAATATAAGAAACTTCTTATTGCAACCAATGTTGACAGAACATCTTCCCTGGCCGATTTCAAATCTCTCTACTAAGAGAATATATTCTCCCGGATTGCTTATCAAACAATCAACAAAAACTCCATACAATGAATCGTTCCATATTTCATTAATTTGAACTGGTTTGGTGGAACTGGCACAAAAAACTGAGGCTCTGATGGCCGGTCTATAGTCCGATGAAGTGTCATACTCTAGATCCTGATGGTTGAGGTGACATATTTGAAAAGAAAAGTTGGAGTTGTGCTTCTCCACGACAAAGTTGAGTTTGAATCTGTTGGCATTATTCCATTGAAACTGTTTCCTGTCCATGAACAACCCCAAACTATTGGAGATCTTGGATACGTCCAATGCTTCGCGATTGTTGGAGTAGTTGAACAAAAGATTCAACTTGCCAAACACATTACTTTCAAACGTTGATACAATCAATTTGTAGTGTCCTGGTTGTAGATGTTTGTTGATGATTTGAAATCCTTCATTATATTTTTCATTAAAGATCAACTTGGACTTGTCAAAGTTTCGTAGCGGTAAGTCCTTTCCATTTCTATCACAATGGAACATATGGAAGTTTAAAAGGGTATTATTGGCTTCACTGAAAAGTACGAGAACCAAGTCGAGTTCTTCGCGAACTTCTAGACAGAGCTGAGGATTATTGATGAATGTAGACATAGCCCAGCTTCCGCCAGCGTTGGATTTTGTTGGTTCCCATGCATCTTCTAATTGAAGGATCCATGGATACAAATTCTTAGCTTTCGTAAGTACCATCTCGTCGGAAATGTTATTGTAAAGCGTCAACGTAAATGTACATGGCTGACCAGAACTAATCACAAGTGTATGAGAAGTTTTAGGCTTTAAAACACATTTGATTAACTTGAACCTATTATTGGTGCTTGTGTCATTGGCATTAAGACACTTGTATTGAGTATGAGAAAATACCCTCTCACCTTGTTCAGTCTCATAAATGCATAAACTGATGGTAGAGTCACCCTGCTTGATTGGAAGATGCTTTTCAAGCATGATCCATACTTCCTGGGATTCGTTGGTGTGATTTTGAAGCGAAAACTGCGGTTTATCATTCATTTGTGGCACGATGGTGTAGATAGAGTTCAATTTGCTGTTGTATTTGAATAGATAGTCAACTTTCCAGTTGACATATAGAAATTTGAAGTGGTTCATATTGTTGGTGGAAATATATCGATTCAGATCGTTATTATTTTCTATCCATGGGTTCTTGATTGTGATTTGTTTGGACTTGTCGTCATACAGATTTATACTGTAATCATGTTCGGTGACCAAATTTAATTTGCTGGACAACTGTTGACTGAGCACGCCAGTCCCGATTCCAAGCAATACAACTCCCTCTTGATTGAGCTTCCATAGCTCGTTAAAGTTAGCGGGCAAATCAAAGTTCTTCAAGGTTATAGTTTCTGGGATCCAGCCCGTCAAAATGTAGGTGTCTATAGACATATTAGACCCAATAAACCGATATCCATGACCCATAATTTTAAGATACGCTTTTTCTATCAAAGCTGGCCACATTAATTTGTCATTATTTAAGGATTTCACAAAGAGATTCCGATGCATATTGTTTGATAGGATGGGTAGTCTATTATCGATGGTAACTAGACGTGGACATCCGTTAAAATTCAAGCACACTTTAAACTTGCTATTGTTTTGACCGACTACTATGAGTTGGAATAGTAGTGACACATCTTGTAGCGTATCAGTGATGGAAAGAAACGAGGAAACAAACGAACAATTCGCCAACACATCCTGGTACAACGTGGTCAAGTCAGAAAGATTTGTAGACCAGTCGGAAATCTCTGTCTGGTCATAGCTAACAGTCATTGAATCCGGGAATTGGGTTATCGAGGCGTCTAAGTCTTGGAAATTACCAGCTTCTATGAAAAGTCCATTTAACGAGGTAATATCACCACACTCTCTGGAAAACCTGATTACCGGAGAATACATCTGATCTCCTAGTTTGGAATTAATCCACTTCAACTTGTCTGTGAATGAAAAGACCGACTTCTGGGACAACGATTCGTAATATTCAAGTGTAAATTGAGATATCGACCGGAAAATGCCTGCATCATCTTTCTTGGAAACAGCATTCAATATTTTAACTGCCTTTAGACAGTCTCGCTTTGCTTGGGCGATATTGCTGAGACATGCTTGGAAATGGCTCGTTTCTATAAGGTCTAGATATTCATCCATTGTACAGAGCAAGAGTTTTAAATTGTCGTGGAATGTCAAAATTTAGGCACTTGTTCTTCACAATGTCACAAGTAAGAAGGAGACGCGGCGAGAAGAATCAAGCAAACGAACCCCTACTGGTGGAAGATGAGGTACAGACTGACACAGGATCACTGGCATTGTCTCTACCAGGCGTGATCATCGTGGTATTCTTGTTTCGGTTAGTAAATGCGCTAACTACTCGAACATTCTTTCAAGCCGACGAGTACTACCAAGGATTAGAGCCTGCTCACAACTATATATTCGGGTATGGATATGTTACATGGGAATGGCGGGAATATTTACGGTCGTCTATTCATCCATTGGTTTATGCCGTAGGCTATAAAATTGTCCAGGTTGCATTTGGAGATCATTTGAATTCGGTGATTGTTGCACCCAAGATTATCGGAGCAATATTGGCCACAATAGCTGAAGTATACTTATATAAATTTGTCCAAGTGTACAAGAACGAGAGGGTGGCAAGAATATGTTTGGTGCTTTCATTAATAAATCCGTTCAATTGGTATTTTATAACCAGAGCGTTTTCCAATAGTTTTGAGACGGTTCTAATCATAATTGCCTTTAAATATTGGCCATGGTCAAATACAAAGGGCAGATACTATATCAGTTTAATATTTGCTATATTGAGTTGTATCGTTCGTCCCACCAATGGGATGATTTGGATGTTTTTGGGTCTCGAGTATATTTTTAGGGTGGGAATATCGACCAAACTTGTTTTAGGTTCGGCCATCGAAATTATAGGAGTATTGGGTATAAATACACTCTTGGATTATCAGTTTTATGGGAAACTAACCTTCCCCGTCTATAATTTCCTTGAATTCAATGTTTTTAAGAACTTATCGATTTTTTACGGTGTTGCACCATGGCATTTTTATCTTGTGCAAGCTGTACCGATAATGACGATGACCCTGTTGCCGTTTTTGATCCTTGGTCTTAAATGGCAGTTACGAGACCCATTAGTTCAAGCAGGACTTGTTATGTTGGTGGGATTTTCATTTATTGACCATAAAGAATTCCGATTCATCTATCCACTTCAACCAATCATGTTAATGGTGGCTGCGAAAGAAATCGACAAAAAGTGGAGGGTACGCATAAGGTGGATCGCTTTGGCGATGTTTGTCAATGTTCCCATTGCGTTTTTTCTAACTCAAGTCAA
>Ga0065707_10082240_pt1 | contig 18466 bp, 17 predicted proteins | sample SwiRhicommuniRL3_FD_59094 | JGI IMG/M metagenome (GOLD analysis project Ga0065707, IMG submission 59094) | Switchgrass rhizosphere bacterial communities from Rose Lake, Michigan, USA - RL3 v2 (version 2) | ecosystem: Host-associated > Plants > Roots > Rhizosphere > Soil | place: East Lansing...
AGCCTCGATACGGCTCCTTGTTTCGCGGACGCATCCGGAGCGGCCGCAGCAGCAGGCGCGGCTGCTACCTGGATGTGATTTTCGCGAGCACGCCTGGCAAGCGCTTCGACGATGGGTCCGTGCGCCGTGTCGGCGCCGTTACGAGCCGAGCCGTTGGCTCCGGCTTTGAGACCGCTGAAGTACTCCCGCCATTTCGGCTCGACCGACGCAGGATCCGCCAGGAAGTCTTCGTAAAGGGATTCGACGTAGGGGGCATTGCCCGCCCCCAGAGGCGTAGAGGCGAGCAAAGCTCGCAGAGAGTCGCTCATTGCGCTCGCAAGTTCCTGTTCGGGAAGAGGAAGGTTCGTCTCGGCCGGGACAAAAAGGGCGGCCAAAACGGCGGGTAGTGTAGCCGAACCACCTCGTGGATGAGAAACATAAGATGCGATTGAATCACCACTTACGGAGAATTTTGCGCTATTGCGGACGGATTCAATGGCCGTAACCCCAGCGCCGGGGCGAAGAAAAAGGCGCACATCGTTGCCGATGTGCGCCTTCCATCACGTCTACGACTCACCTTGCGCCAATGGCGAAGGGTGCCTGCGTGCAGTCGCGAACGACCGGTAGCGACCGGTTCTGGTCGCGCTCGTCAGATTCTCGCGTGTCCGAGCCCTTCCTCGATGCGCCGGACCAGATCGACGAGCCGCGGCCGCACGTCGTTCAGCAGGTACTCGGACGACACCTTGAACGCCGGGGCGCCGCAATTGATCGACATCGGCGGCAGGCCATTGCCTGGCCGGAACCCCACGGCGATGCCGTTAACGTCGGGCTGCCATTCGCCGAACGAACCGGCGGCTCCCAGGGTCTGGTACATCGACAGCGCCTGCTCGATGCCGTTCTTCAGCGCCGGCCAGGCGACATGGTCCAGTTCGCGGATCTGGTCCATCACGTCGGCGCGTTCGGTCTCGCTACAGACAGCCAGGTAGGCACGGCCGATGGCGGACGTCGCGATCGGATATCGCATGCCGACCTCGGTGTTGAGCGACAGCACTGCGTTGCCCTTGCACACCTCGATGCAAACCATGCTGAGACGCTGGCGTGCGCCCAGCGCGACCGAAGTCCCGGTGGCATCGGCCAGTTCCTGCATCAGCGGACGCGCCAGGTCGCGAACATCGAACCGACCGAGTACGGCGCTGCCGAGGGCCAGGGTCGCGGTGCCCAGCCGATACTTGCCCGACTCCTTGACGTAGTGCAGGTAGCCCAGCTTGGTGAGCGTGTAAGTGAGCCGCGATACGGTGGACTTGGGCAGCCGACAGCGTTCGGAGATGTCCTGGTTGCCGAGCAGCCGGCTGCCGCTTCGAAAGCACGACAGCACATCGAGCCCACGCGACAGTGCCGTGACGAAATGTCGATCCTGTTTGCCGACATGCACTCGCGGTGGCGGCGTAGCCGCCGTGCTGGCTTCGACGAGTCTGCTGGTTTCCGCTGCTCTGGTCGCCATAAAAGTATCCGCCCTCTGCAAAAAATTGCCCTTGCCGTTGCCCGCTTCGCCCCGAGAAAAATCACAGAAAAAAATCAGGCCCGCGCCATCTCGGCTTCCTGCAGTTGCCGCCACTGCACTTTGCCGGTCGCCGACTTCGGGAGCGCGTCGACGAATTCCACGATGCGTGGGTGCTTGTACGTCGCCATGTTCTGGCGTGTCCATTCGATGAGGTCTTGCTCCGACACCTTGTCTTTGAACCCTGCACGCAGCACCACGAATGCCTTTACCGTTTCGCCTCGATGACAGTCTTTTGCAGCGACCACGCACGCTTCCTGCACCGCCGGGTGTTGATACATCTGCGCTTCGATCTCCGCGGGCCAGACCTTGAAGCCCGATGCATTGATCATGCGTTTGAGCCGGTCGACCAGGAAGAAGTAGCCCTCGTCGTCCTCGTAACCCAGGTCGCCGGTGCGGAAGAACGGCTTGCCGTCTATCTCGATGAAGGCGGCCTTGGTCGCCGCCTCGTTGCGCCAATATCCCCTGAACACCTGCGGTCCGTTGGTGACGATCTCGCCCACTGCGTTGGCCGGCAGTTCCTTGAATGTTTCCGGGTCGACGATGCGCGAGTCGGTGTTGAAAATCGGCACGCCGAGGCACTGCCGCTTCGGACGATCGACAGGATTGATGTGCGTGGGCGCAATCGTCTCGGTGAGTCCGTAGCCTTCGATGTAAGGCGTGCCGATGAGTTGTTCCAGCCGTTCGCCGACTGCAACCGGCATCGACGCACCGCCACCGTTCACGCGCCGAAGCGATGACAGGTCGTATTCCCCGAGCTTCGGATTGGCGAGGAAGTCGATCACCATGGTGGCGATCGCGGTCCACGACATCACCTTGTAACGCTGCATGAGTTCGGCGGCGACGTCGCGATCCCAGCGGCACATCAACACGACGGTGCCGCCCAGGAACAGCGGCGCATTCATTCCGCCCTGCATGCTCGTCACGTGAAAGAACGGCAGCACCACGAGCTGGCTCGAATCCTGGCAGGCGCCGAACCATTCGGAATTCGTCATCACCGTGTGCATCACATTGCCATGCGTGAGCATGCAGCCCTTCGGACGGCCGGTCGTACCCGAGCTGTAAGGAATCACGCAGAGATCGTTCGGTCCCATCAGCAGCGGACCGGGCTGACGATTCATCGCGAGTGCATCGCTCCACAACGTCACACCAGGCGCGGCGAGTTGCTGGCGCGGAGCCGACGCCGCATCCGGCATCCGCAGAGTGGTCGGTCGCTTGATGTAGTCGGAATAAGCAGCGACGATGACCCTGTCTACCTGCTTGCCCAGCAGCGGTTGCAGCTGAGGGAACACTTCCTGTGCGACGAGTGCGGTCTGCGCTCCGCTGTCTTCGAGATAGTGAGCAATTTCGCCGCTCACGCTCATCGGATTGATTGGCACCACAACCGCGTTGGCGCGCAGTATCCCGTAGTAGCCGAGGATGAATTGCGGGCTGTTCTGCATCACCAGCAACACGCGATCGCCCTGCTGTACACCGCATTCTTGCTGCAGGAAGCCTGCGATCTTTTCGGCCTGGGTACGGAACTCTGCGAATGTCAGCGGCGTGTCGAAAAAGATCAGATACGGCTTGTCGGGATAGCGGGTGGCAGAGACCTCGGCGTTGTAGAACAAATTGGTTGCCGGTGAAGTAAGATCGTGCGGCAGCTGTTTCGGCCAATGTGCGAAGTGCTTGCGGGACATGCTCCCGAATCCCCCTCATGCTCGACCCGGTTCAAGACCAGTGACGCAGACTGTAGATTCGACGCCTGCCGCAGTTTTCGAACATTCGGAATGGATTCCGCGATGCGGGCGTCTGTTCTGACCGGAACGTATCACACCTCAACTGGCGGAACCAAGGGTGCCGCTTGAAAAAGCGGGCAGATCGAGCTGTTATGACAAGACACAATGCTTCTTTCTCAGTGCTTGAGCGATATTCCAGCATCGCCACTGCAGCGTGCGGAGAGTTGCGGGCACGAGCACGGCTGCCTATGATCCCCGACCGAACTGCGGCTCGTTGTTTTGCATAGCGGATCGTTGACCCCGAGATCGTTGCTACAGGGTGGCTTCATGGACCTCAATTTCACTGCCGAAGAAAGCGCTTTCCGCGATGAGGTACGGACCTTTCTACGCGAGCAACTGCCCACCGACATCGCTGACAAGGTCAAAAACGGGCATGCGGTCCAGGCCGCCGACTACCGGCGCTGGCAGGGGATTCTCTACCGCAAAGGCTGGGGCTCGCCGAGTTGGCCGAAGCAGTTCGGCGGCACCGGCTGGGGTCCGGTGCAACTGCATATCTACGATGAGGAAGCTGCCGCTGCCGGCGCGCCGCGTACGATTCCGTTCGGACTCAAAATGGTTGCACCCGTCATCATGGCGTTCGGCAGTGCCGAGCAGCAGAAGAAATACCTGCCCGGCATTCTCAGCGGCAAGGACTGGTGGTGCCAGGGCTATTCGGAACCGGGTGCAGGCTCCGATCTGGCTTCGTTAAAAACTCGCGCCGCACGCGAGGGCGATTACTACATCGTCAGCGGACAGAAGACCTGGAACACGCTCGGTCAGTATGCCGACTGGATTTTCTGCCTGGTGCGCACCGATCCGAACGCACCGAAACAGCAGATGGGCATCTCCTTCCTGCTGATCGACATGAAGACTCCGGGCATCACCGTGCGTCCCATCATTACTATGGACGGCGCGCATGAGGTCAACGAAGTCTGGTTCGAGAACGTCAAAGTGCCGGTGGAGAATCGCATCGGCGAGGAGAACAAGGGCTGGACCTACGCCAAGTTCCTGCTCGGCCATGAACGCACGAGTATCGCAGGCGTCGGTGCTTCGAAGCGCGAACTCGGTCGCTTGAAGAGCATCGCCAGGGCGGAAATGAAGAATGGCAAACCGCTGATCCAGGATCCTCTGTTCGCTGCACGCATAGCAGAGGTCGAAATCGACTTGATGGCGCTGGAGATCACCAATCTGCGCGCCCTGTCGGCCGAGTCGGAAAAGAAGGCCCCGGGACCTGAAGCCTCGATTCTCAAGATCAAAGGCACCGAGATCCAGCAGACGCTGAGCGAACTGATGATGTATGCCGTCGGTCCTTACGCCTTCCCCTTCCTGCGCGCATCGCGCGAAGAAGGCGATCTCAAGAGCGTTGCAGGTCCCGAATATGCTGCGCCGCTGGCCGCCGCTTATTTCAACCTGCGCAAGACGTCGATCTACGGCGGCTCGAACGAAATTCAACGCAACATCATTTCGCAGATGATCCTGGGGCTGTAGGCCCCGATGTGCCAGGGCTGTAAGGAATTCTCATGGATTTCAATTTCACCGAAGAGCAGCAACTGCTTGCCGATACCGTGCGGCGTTTCGTTCGTGAGAATTACACTTTCGACAAACGACGCGAGATTCTCACGACGCCCGCAGGCTGGAGCCGCGAGATCTGGAATGAACTGGCCGGCCTGGGATTGACTGCACTGAACGTTCCGGAAGAACACGGCGGCCTCAACGCCGGCCCCGTCGATACCATGCTGGTAATGAATGCGTTGGGCGAAGGCCTGCTGCTCGAGCCGTTTCTGGCTGCAGCCGTGCTGACGCCGGCACTCATCACTCGCCTCGGCGATGCCAAGGCCGCAGGCGAACTGCTCCCCTCGATCGCCACGGGCGAGAAGATCGTCGTCGTTGCACACCAGGAACCGCAGGCCCGCGGTGAACTCGCCAACGTTGCCACTCGCGCGGAGCAAAGCGGTGACAGCTACGCGATCGATGGATTCAAGAATGTGATCGTGCACGGCGGCATCGCCGACGAATTCCTGGTCACTGCACGCACCAGCGGCAAGCCCACCGATACCGATGGCCTCTGCGTGTTCCGTATCGCCTCGGGCACTCCCGGCGTGCAAGTGAAGAGCTTCCGTACGATCGATGGGCAGCAGGCCGCCGACATCGAATTGCAGGGCGTGAAGGCGCCCGCCTCCGCCCTGGTCGGCACAGCAGGCAAAGCCTTCGCCGCCATCGAAGGCGCCCATGAGATTGCGTTGAGCGCTATCTGCGCCGAAGCCGTCGGTATCATGGAGGCGCTCAACGCAGCAACACTCGACTACACCAAGAACCGCAAGCAGTTCGGACAGCCGATCGGCAAGTTCCAGGCGCTGCAGCATCGGATGGCCGACATGTTCATCCAGGCCGAACAGGCCAAGTCGATGAGTTACCTCGCCGCGATCCACTGCCTCGAAGACGATGCGACCGAACGCCGGCGCTCACTCTCTGCAGCGAAGGTCGTCATCGGCCAGGCAGGCCGCTACGTCGGACAGAACGCCATCCAGCTTCACGGCGGCATGGGCATGACTGACGAACTCATGGTCAGCCATTACTTCAAGCGCCTGACGCTCATCGACCTCACCTTCGGCGACACGGACTTCCACACGCAACAATTCATCGCCGTGACGCAGGCTGGCTGAGTCCCGTTCGATCGAGCACATGGCGATGTGCAGGACCCCCGCCAAGCGGGTAAACTCGCGGCCGGGCCCCGGTAGCTCAGTTGGATAGAGCGCGCCCCTCCTAAGGGCGAGGTCACAGGTTCGACTCCTGTTCGGGGCGCCATCCAGGCATCTGACGGCATCCGATACCGTCCGCCCCACCGCCTAAAACCCTACGTTTCCCGATCTTTCAGCCCGATCACATCGCGTGCCGTCCGTTGACAGCATAGCACTGGCGGGGGTATTTGTGGGGGTATCGTAGGTTTCAGGGATCCCGATACCCCCATGTTGACGGAGACGGCGATCAAGGCTGCCAAGGGTGCAGACAAGCCCTATAAGCTCTTCGATGAGAAGTCGCTTTTCCTGCTCGTTAACCCCACCGGCGCACGTCTTTGGCGACTCAAATACAGGCTGCACGGCAAAGAGAAGTTGCTGGCGATTGGAAGCTATCCGGACATCACGCTGAAACGGGCACGCGAGAAGCGAGATGACGCTCGCAAGCTGATCGCCGACGGCATCGATCCGTCGATCAAGAAGAAGTCGGAGAAGAACGCCGCGCTGGACACTTTCGAAGTGATCGCCGCCGAGTGGTTCGGGCAGCAGAATTACAAGCCGAAGACTCGCAAGAAGGTAGAGTGGCTGCTCAGAGACTGGCTCAACAAATATCTTGGTAGCCGACCGATACGGACGATCACTGCACCAGACATCCTCGCTATCTGCCGGCGGCTGGAAGCTCGTGGCAAACGCGAATCTGCGCACCGGGTTCGGGGCTTGGCCAGCCGAGTATTCCGTTACGCCATCGCGACCGGGCGCGCTGATCGAGATCCATCCCAAGACCTGCGCGGCGCGCTCGCCCCGATCGTTGTTACCAATCATGCTGCGATAACTGAGCCGAAGAAGATCGGCGAACTGCTGCGAGCAATCGACGATTACCAAGGACAGCCAGGGACTTCCGCCGCGTTGAAGCTTGCACCGCTGACCTTTGTCCGTCCCGGTGAACTGCGAGCGGCACACTGGTCGGAATTCGAGCTGGATGGCGACACGCCGCAATGGAGGATTTCCGGCGAGCGCATGAAGCTGGGCGACCAGCACCTGGTCCCGTTGTCACGGCAGGCTGTAGCAATCCTTCGCGACCTGCATGCAGCCACCGGCTATGGGAAGTTTCTGTTCCCTTCCCTCCGCTCGTCACTGCGATGCATTTCGGATAACACGATCAATGCTGCACTTCGCCGGCTCGGGTACGGGAAAGAAGAAATGGTGGGTCATGGCTTTCGATCGATGGCGTCGACCTGCCTCAACGAACAGGGCTGGCATCCGGATTTGATCGAGCTGCAGTTGGCTCATGCAGAGAGAAATAAGGTGCGTGCTGCATATAACCGGGCCGAACGGCTGGCGGAACGGAGAAAGATGATGCAGGCGTGGGCGGATTATTTGGACGGTCTGAAGGCTCGTGGCGACAAAGTCGCGCTGAACGATGCTCCCGAACCCGCGGTCGCGGCGTCCAATCCATAGACCAAGCCGCATAAACCTAGCGGCTCGCAGTGTCAAGCAACAATACGATTCCCCGGGTTTCGTATTCCTCCGCGACGCGAGCCAGAGCCGTTCATAGCATCGCCGTCGCCATCTAAAGGCCGCGCGAAGCATCCGCGTCGTGCGCACTGCTGAGGAGTTGCGATGCCCACGAATCCCCTGTCTACACCGAGAATGCTGCGCCTGCCGGAAGTGATGCGGCTGACCGGACTGGGACGAGATGCGATCTATCGTCTTGGCCGGGAGGGGCAGTTTCCTCGGCCGCGGAAACTGAGTGCGAATGCGACTGCGTGGAGGGAAGATGAGCTTAGGCAGTGGATTGAGACGCGGCCAGTGAGCGATAACGCTTCGCCCAATCCGCGAATTGCAAAAGAGTAGTTCCGACGGTGATATGTTTAGGACAGGTAGTACAGGTTCAAATCCTGCCACTTGCCCCATTCCACTGAAGGTCGCCACGTTCCCGACTGTTCCGGTTGCAGGGTCGCGCAGTTGGCATCATCATTTTCGTCGGAGTCGACGAAGCCGTTCGAACCTGGCATTAGACAGTTAAATTCCCTCTCTCTTTGAAGCTGCATTGATGTGTATACCGACTCACTCCGAGAAATGTCGACAATTCAGGAAGCCTGTGCGGTAGCTTGCTCTTAACCCGCTTAGGAGAGATTGAATAGCCAGAATTGGCGACAATCCCCGGCGACGCACTCAAATCGAGTGAGATGATCGGGCTGTTCGGCACAGAGAAAATACGCATAAGCGTAGCATCGTGCTCATCCGCGCAATTGCCTTCCGTGGGGCTTTGACATGGACATTGCGTGGCCAATGATCAGTTTCCTTGCGGTTCGTCGCTTATGGCCCGCCCACGCATCCGACGGGTTGACCGTGCGTTTGTACGCGTTAAGAAAGCAAAGACCAAACAGAACTCATGTCGATACTGCAGGAAATATTGAGTTGGACCCAGGGGCTGCCAGCGTGGCAAGGCGATGCCATTGCGCGCTTGCTGGCTAAACAAACACTGTCCGCGGATGATCAAGATGATCTGTTTGCGCTGGTCAAGCTGTCGCATGGCATTCCCGATCCGAAGCACCGAAAGCCGAGGCCCCTGACTGCCGACCAGATTCCGGCAAGGCTCAAGGTGACGAAGCACGTCGAACTGCGTGCAATGAAGAACATGCGTCACGTTAACGCAATTGCAGACAACCAGCGTCTACCGTTCAGCGCCGCCGGTTTGACTGTCATTTACGGCGACAACGGTTCGGGAAAATCTGGATATTCTCGTGTACTCAAGCGCGCCTGCCGTGCCCGCGACCAGATGGAGCCTATTCTTCCGAATGCCAACTTGCCTGAAGGGAAGGCGGGCACTCCAGAAGCCACTTTCGAGATTGCTATGGACGGCGCTGTGAAGGACGTGCACTGGAAACAGGGTAAGTCAGCGCCTCCCGAGTTGTCGTCGCTCGCAGTCTTCGACTCACGATGCGCACGCGCCTACCTCGACAGCGAAGACGATTTTTCTTATGTGCCATACGGACTGGATGTATTTGAAGGACTGGCAAAGGCCTGCAAACAATTGAAAGTCTCGATTGACACCGAGCATGCTCAGTCGGCACCCGACCTCACGGCATTTGCTCCGCTGCATGGCGACACTCTCGTTGGCAAGCTGATCGCATCACTGTCCGCTAAAACGACCAACGCGCAGATCGATGCGCTGGCCACGCTAACGCCGGAAGAGTTGGCTCAGTACGCGATACTGGGCAAGAGCCTGAAGGAGAACAATCCGAAGGAGAAGGCGACTCAACTGCGCTTGCGCGCCCGCCGTGTCGCAGCCATTGCGAAAGATGCCACCAACAAATGCGCGCTAGTCGATCAAGCTATTGTCACCAAACTGCGCGGCTTGGCAGATAGTTACCGCACCGCTCAGGCGGCAGCCGCGCTCGCGGCAAAGCAGTTCAATGAAGGCGAAAACCTTCTGCCGGGCACTGGCGGTGAGGCATGGCGTGAGTTGTTCGATGCCGCTCGCAAGTTCGCGGTCTTATCTCACCCGGACAAGACATTCCCGAACCTGGGCGCAGAGGCACCATGCCCGCTATGCCAGCAACCCCTCGCCGAAGGCGCAGCGCGCATGTTGCGCTTCGAAGCATTCATCCAGCAGGAGGCAGAGAAAACGTCGCAGGCACGTCGTTCGGCCCTCTACGCCGAATATAAACCGTTGATCACCCATATCCTGATGTTGAGTCTCGACGATGTGACCTACGGTGAGATCGAAGTCCTAGACCCGCAACTCGCAGCTGATGCAAGAGCGTTCGGGCCATTGCTGACTGCCCGCCAAGAAGCCATTAAGGCGGCGATACTCTCCGATCAGTGGGACGGTATCGATCAAGCCATAGTCAACCCGGCAGTGCGGCTCCAGACGCTGTCCGACAAGCTGGACGCCGAGGCAGAAACCTTAGAAAAAGCATCGGACGAGAAGGCACGCGCTGCGCTACAGAAGCAGTTCGGTGAACTCGATGCTCGGGTGAAGCTGAGCCAAGTCAAGGATGCCGTCGTCACAGCAGTTACAAAACTCAGCCATCAAGCAAAGCTCGTTCAGTGCCTCTCCGCGGTCAAAACCAATACCATCTCGTTGAAAGCATCAGAGTTAGCTGAGAAAGTCGTGTCCAAGGATCTGGCCGAAGCGCTAAACCGCGAGTTCAAGGTGCTGGGTGTCGGAACGTTAAGTGTTTCGCTCCAGAGCCGCACCGACAAGGGTAAAGCCCTGCATAAATTAAAACTGGAGCTGCCGCAGAGCCGTAGTCCCAGCGACATCCTGAGCGAAGGTGAGCAGCGCGCCGTCGCCATAGGCTCCTTCCTAGCCGAGGTCGGGTTGAGCGGCGGCAAGGGTGGTATCGTGTTCGATGACCCGGTGTCATCGCTAGATCATCGCCGGCGTGAACGTGTGGCAAAGCGCTTGGCTATTGAAGCTGCACAACGACAAGTTGTTGTGTTCACGCATGACATCTATTTCCTTTGCCTTGTGGCGGAGGAAGCGAAGTTAGCCGGCGTGCCGATTGCTACACAAAGCCTGATACGACGGGGCGAGGGATTCGGAGTTACCGATCCAGAGTTGCCGTTCGAGGGCAAGAGCGCAAGCAAGCGGATTGGCGCTTTGAGATCCCAACACCAATCTATAGCCAAACTGTTCAAGGACGGCGAAGAGCAGGAATACCGGAAGCAAACCGTCGACGCCTACTTCCGGCTGCGCATGGCGTGGGAGCGTGCCGTCGAGGAAGTCCTGCTGCGCGAGGTCATTCTTCGGTTTCGAAAGGGCGTTGAAACACAGCGGCTCGCCGGCGTGGTTGTTGAGGACGACGACTACGTCCAAGTGAATGCCGGCATGACAAAGTGCTCAAACTATACGCATGACAAGGCGCTTTTGGGCGGCGTTGCTATCCCCGAACCTGACGAACTGCTTGCCGACATCATGGCGCTGGAGACGTGGCGCACACAGATTGACCAACGCGGTGGGGAAATAGCTAAGAAGCGCAAGGCCGGCCCGATTGTTGCGGCACTCGCCACTGCGTAAAGGGGGGCAAACGAGGGATGGATGAAGTTTAGTTACGACGAACTTGGCAGCCATTCCGAGGGCGAAACAGTTGAAGTAACGTTGTCCAGTAATACGGCGAATGTATTTCTGGTTGATAGCGAGGATTTCGGCGCCCGCACGGCTCGACGTCAACATCTTTCGTCAGTGCCTCGATGATCTATGAATGACGACCGAATATTTCAGCAAAGCCGATTCTGGCATTGGTATGCCGCACATCAATCATTCAATCCTGACGAGGAGGAGGCACTGCGACTGGAGGCGCTTGGTGTTCTAGTCGATTCCGTCAGCGCCGGCGAGATCTTGAGTCTGGATGGAGTCGACTCGCCTTTGTCGCAAAGGATCAAGGCGCATCATCAGTTGCCGGACTTCGAGATGAACAGCCACTGGATAGGCTCGGCGCAGACATGGACGTGTCCGTGTTGTGCCAGGTCGAAATTCCTGATCGCACGCGTCGGCAGAAAAAACCAGATTCTTGCAAAGCTGGTCATCCATCACGACCATATGGGCGAAGCGTTGAGTTCGGCTTTCCATGCGGCGTTCGAGAAAGCCGGCACCGACACGGCGCAGATCGAAGGGCAGCGCTTGGTCGAGCGCATGGGTAGGGCTTTCGCTGCCTATGAAGAGGTGCTCGTCTGCGAGGACTGCAACAACGCAGACACCGAAGCCAAAAGGCTCCTCTCCACGCCGCCGAGCTTCTCCTTCTCGATCGGCCAGATTCGGCAATTCATCCGCTATGGCGACCACCGGGCCCACGAGGTCGATGCGTCCCTCGCTGCGAAAATCTGGCAAGCGGCGCGACCTGCATACGAGTTGCGAATGAAGCTGATCCGAGCCGTTGCTCATGCCGCTGCTACTGATACCCATTGGTACGAACCCCATGCACGTCGCATGGACGCAATCCCAGTGCTGGGATACAGACGACGTCAAATGGACGATGACGCCATCCAGAAGTGGGTGTCGACCGAGTCGCTGGTCGATGCGCTCGGACCCAAGAAGAAACCAGCTCTGCGTAATCTGTCGCGCTGGCGCACGACAATACCTCCGGCCGGCCGGCCACTACCCCCCAACTTCCTGGCGATGCTTCGCTCCGAGGAATCGCGCGCCAGGATTTGGGACTTGGTACCCGATGATTGGTCCTGCCCGATCTGCCGGCGTTCGAAGCATCAGTCCACCTGCGTAGGCGATCGGGGCAAGATTGGTTTCTATATCAGAACCAATCGTGGCCATGGTCACTGGGCCGGTGCAACAGAGATTTGTAATCACTGCAGCTCAATTCTTATGAGCCTCAAGCTGGAAATTTCCTATCGGGTCGGCTACACACTAAAGGACAGCTACAGCTTCGTCGGCCCGGGCGAGCTGTCCCGCATCATCGTGGCTCGTCCACATTCGCCACATGTCATCCGGTCCGCGGAAGCCGAGGCTCTCGTCGACACCATCGTTCAGCGACTCGTATAGTGCTGACTGAGTCCAACAGCGTGATTACAATGCCTTTGCAATCTTCGCGAGTTGAATCAGATTCAGCCGACGGTTGGCCTTGTCGTCAGTCGACCCGAATTTCTCTGGCGATGGCTTGAGTCGCTTAGGTATCGAGTTCCCGAAAGTCCAGCATCGCCTGATCCAAACCCTCCAGCGCATCCCCAATCATTTTCTCTATGACCCCTGCCACGTAGGAGTACTGCGGCTCTCCTGCGTCAGGCGAGAAAGTCTCGTTCAGTGACACCCGAAGACAACCTGCAACAGCCTCGGCTCGAAAAAGCCGTGCCCGCTCTTTTTCGATGGCCGCCTTCAAGGTATCGGGTATCAGTTGTGATCTGGAAGGCTCCGCGTCGACTTGAGGATGATGAGGTGCTGCAGGCGCTCTCTGCATCTTCTCCGGCCGCTTGGCACTCCCCTCCCCCTGGCGATTGGAATGTGGCGCAGCCATAGGGCAACCTCGCAGAGTGGGGCATCAAATCGATCCGAGCCATTTCCGGTGATCGGAATGTGCTTACGTTTTATAAGCACTCTTTGGATGCTATTCTATACTCGCTGTCCTTTTCAACTGTCTGCCTCTAAAATATAAGCGCATGACCAAAGGAACGATCAAGCAGCAGCTGGCGATCATGAAAGCCATCGCAGACGCGCGGCAGCGGGCGAACCTGTCGCAGCGAGAACTGTCGGCCAAACTGCACCAGGGCCCGACCTTTGTTCAGAGGATTGAAAGCGGTAGCCGGGATGTCACCGTTGCGGAGTTCATCGTGATAGCACGTGCCCTTGGCATCGAGCCTGGGGAATTGCTGAACGACGCAGTTCGTTAGCACGGAAGCGTGCGGCAGCGAAGGTCACTTGGTAGGTGGCGCATTCGGATCCGTGGCGTAGATCAGACAATTATGTCAGTGACATAACTTTCTGCCGCAGTGGTCCAATCGTTCAAGCTCGCCGCAAGATAAGTCCGGCTGCTGCGGTCACCCGAGGCACAAAGAAGCACGGCGACGACAATGCCCTGTAGGTCGGGGGGCAATCTCTGCCCAGAAGAGCCCGCTTCGGAATCCGAAGACGGCGGCATGCTTGCCAGCTCCGCCACTCGAGGATGGCACCGGATGGTGTTCCCCAACTTCGGATTCCGAAGATGGTTCCGTACAGTACAGTACGTACTAAGAATATATATAAATTCGATCCGTACAGTACCGCGCGCGCGTGGACAGGAATCTCATTCGGAAGGAGTGCATCGCATCGGATGCCTTCGGAATAGTTATACCACTGGCATAATTTCTCCGGTGCTGAACTCGCACCTGCGAAGTCTGCGGAACGACGACGAGAAGCAGTTCTGATCCACGCACCAGCCTGCCTTCGCAGATCCGGAACAGACGGCCTCCCTAAAAGGCCTTTTAAGGGTAAGGGGAGCGTTGGCAATCGCCTTTCTTCGAGTTCGACCCACCATGGTCGAATTGCCAGTACGAACGGGCGGCTTCAGGAGAATCCGCTCTCCCCCTTCCTGCACAGGCCTTCGTCAGCCTTACAGCAAACCCAGCGCCGCTCGGTGGCCCCGGCGTCCGTAAACAAATCGGATGAGCCGCATACCCGTTTCTTGCTTTCGACGATCACGCGACATTGTCATCGTCGCCTCACTAGATTTGCTTCAGCCACAAGACCCGGATCCACAGCCATGAGCCGAGCCATATTCGACGCGCAGGGTTCTGCCGAAACGCGTGCTAGCGCCTTTCTCCATCCGGAACTCAGCCGTGGAAAGACCAATGAATGACTTGGTGACAAGAGGCATCCTGGAGAAACTCGGAGAGGAAGGCTTCAGGCATACGGGACCGGACTTGACATCAGCCAGCGATCCCATCGCCGACACGCCCATGATGGTTACACTGACCCAGTTGTCGCCCTACAGTCTGAATCCGCGGATCATGCGAAATCCGCGATACGATGACATCAAGGCGTCCATCCAGCAGCGCGGTCTCGACGCACCGCCAGTCATTACCCGACGCCCAGGTGACCCGCACTTCACCATCCGCAACGGCGGTAATACCCGCCTATCGATTCTCAAGGAGCTGTGGGCGGAGACCAGAGACGAGCGCTATTTCCGTATCCCCTGCCTGTTCCGTCCTTGGTGTGCGCGAGGCGAGATCGTTGCACTGACTGGACATCTCGCAGAGAACGAACTTCACGGCGGACTCACGTTCATCGAGCGAGCACTAGGGGTCGAGAAAGCAAGAGAGCTGTATGAGCAGGAGTCGGCGGATTTTCTTTCGCAAACGGAACTGGCGCAGCGGCTGACAGCCGATGGCTATCCTGTCACGCAACCGCATATCAGTCGGATGCAGGACGCTGTTCAGCACTTGCTGCCCGCCATCCCCACTTTACTCTATGCAGGCTTGGGTAAGCCGCAGATCGAACGCCTCATCGCGCTACGCAAGGCCGCCAATCGCAGCTGGGATCGTCACGCGACCGATGGGCAATTCGGCTCCGATTTTGATGGCTTTCTTGAGGAGATCCTGTCGTCATTCGACGGAACTAGCCTGGCTAAGTTTGCGGTGCAACTCGTCCAAGACGAACTCGTCCATCAACTCTCAGCAATGACTGGCATGGACAGAGAGGCGCTTGCTCTCGACCTCCTGAACGTCGACGCTCGACAGGCTGTACGGGACGCGACTCCCCCAGAGAAAACTTCCAATGGGGGCGCCGCAGCTGCGCTGGCCTCAGCACCGACTCCAAACCAGCTCAAGCCAGAGACAGCCGCGGTTGAGTCGCGCACTTCACCGATACCGCCACCAACGGCTGCGCCAGCCAAGGCCACGAACAAGACCCCACCTCCTACCGCTGCGCAACTCGATGAGAGGATTCAAGCCCACATCGTTTCGCCAGTGGAAACGACCGAGCGATTGGAAGACATCAGGCGCCAGATAGCAGCCGCGACAGGAGAACGGCTTGAAGATTTCCGTGACAACGCGGTGCGGGCCATTCCCGTTCAGGCGGGAGGTCTGTATCCCATTTCCGACGTGTGGTACATCGAGCCGGCGCTTGATGCACCCTTCGCCCTTCGCCGACACATCGCGCAGCTCGTGCTGGAAATCGCCGACGAGGTGAATCTCGCCCGTCGGATAGAAGAGGTAGACGATGGAGTGGGCTTCCGCTGTGACAGTTCCAGTTCGGCTCTCCGCGAGCCGCCACTTTCTTCGTTTGAGCAATCTGTCCTTGAACTCTTCGACGCGTTAAGCGGCGACTATGCCTCCGCGGGCCACAACTCGATTGCAAGCCGGCATCCGGGCCTTCGACTTGGATCTCTACTGCTTGGTGCAGCGCGTTCTCATCAACTGGCTGTGCCAGTGCCGCAACGCCTGAGCGACCAAGCAATTGTGAAGCTATTTCGCATTGTGCGGTTGGCGCGGAGGTTGGTCGATGTAGACCTGCCAACGTAGTAAATCGACGATCACTCGGCAGATGTAAGTTTCGTGAACTGGTCCCAGCCAGCGATAGTGGCGAGAATCCAAGACACTTCTGACCATTACTGGCGGTCTCTGTTCCTTGACGCGGTGCTGTCTACTTTCATGCGTGATGAGCACGGGGATTTTTTGGCAGCGGGATAGCCCCGAAGGTTCGACCTCAGTCCGTAAACGGACAACCCCGTCCTTCCGCCGCTGACTTGATCGGCCGAAGCTGTCCTCGCGGCAAGGTGCCGCGGATGGGAGAGCACGATTTCCGAAGTGATCGTTGATGATCTGAGCGAGAAGGATCGAGCGTGCCTGGCACACACCGCCAGGCGAGAGCGCTGGGGGTCAGTTTTGCCGAGTACTGCCGCAAGCGCGATCTGAAGGTCAACCAGTGGTATTGGGTCAGAACCGGATTGATACGTCGGGGCATCATTGCCGGCCACGGGAAGACTGAAGCAAGCAAGCCGGCCGGATTTGCACCGGTGCGTATCGCGCCGTCGACATCGCAGACCACCGCCTGTCGGATTCGCCATCCTTCTGGATGGGTGATCGAGTGCGCCAGTGTTCCGCAGGCGCAGTGGCTGTCGGACTTGATATCGAGGGCGGCGCCGTGATGCGGCCCAGCGCAGAGGATGTGAAGGTGTACCTGTACCGCCGACCAGTGGACATGCGCTGACAGGAGTGCTCTGCCTCCAGCGTCTGCTTCATAAACATCGACAGCGTGACCGTCGGTGGGTACAGCCGTTCGCGATGCTCAGGCAAGTGAGCATCCGTCATCTCCAACAACTGCCGCCCAGTGAGGAGGTTGAAGAAATCCGTAGCACCGAGGTCGGACGCCTGGCGTCGGATGCGACTTCGATGTTGTTGCGATTGGAGTCCGACACTACGATGGGTCAAGGCCGGCCTTTGGGGTGGTTGGGCTGATGTGCGGTAACAACATCCTACCCATTCCAGGACCAGCCTTAACCTTCAACTTCAATCTCTTAGCCTCGTGGATAAATCCGCTGACCTTACCTTATCTAAGTGCATTGGGATTAGACCTGCCGTCGTCAGGCTGGCCTCACCTACGCAGGAGGCGAAAGCGCCCGTCCGGCCAGCGGCCAGGTAGAATTAGGGGGACTGCACGCTAGATTGGACATCCACTATGAACGACGAAGCATTAACAAAGAACGGCTTGCCCGTATCCAACATGGAGCTGATCGAAAAGCTCGTATTCGGCGAGATCGAGGGGAAGAATAAGGCTATTCATGCGTATGACGATATGACGTGGAAGATTAGAACGGGATTTCTGACTTTGCTCTTTGGTGGATGGGGAGTTCTTCTGAAGGCCATCGTGGAGGCGGACGCGGTGCCACCCTCGCCCACCAAATACGCCGCCCTTGTCTCTGGAATGCTGGTACTTAGCTTCGGATTTGCGGCCGGCGCGTGGTTCATCGACCGCAGCTACGTTCGCCGAAAATTCCGGGTGATCCTTGCGCTCGATCATTTGGAGACTGAAATCAAGGAGTCTCACGGAGACATAAGAAAAATATCGGTGAGGCTGCTGCATGTGGCCGGCGACAATGCCGAGATGCCTTACAAAGGCTCAGGCTATCGAGAGGCGTTGCGGACGGAACTGCTGATTTACCTGATTCCGCTCGTGGCTCTCGTGCTCGGGATTGCGTTGGTCGTGCCGTGGTGGCGCTAGCGGCAAACGACGATGACTCCCTATCAAATAGTCAGGTCCGATCCGACAGAGTTCATGACTTCAGAGCGCTGTTGGATCGTAGAATCGTGGAATGATGGCAGCGATACGCATGTATCGGTCGCCCGTGCCAGAGTCGAACCCGGCGTAACGACGCAGTTGCATCGCCTGCGCGGTGTAGTCGAGCGTTATCTCGTCTTGAGCGGCACAGGGCTCGCGAAGATTGGGGACGGTGATCCCACAAGAGTTGGTCCTTCTACCGTTGTCTTGATTCCGGAAGGAACCAAGCAGCAGATCACCAATGACGGTGCGACCGATTTGATCTTCTACGCGATTTGTACACCTCGTTTCACTGTGGAATGCTACGAGTCATTGGAGTGATCGCAGACCGACTGCGGATCGCGAGCGCATCACGCCAAGATCAATCGAGTCGATCGAACACCGCGAGCTGTGTTGGCGGCCCCCATGAAGTGTGCACGCTGCCGACCGGGTTCATGCGAACCCGATAGCGATGGGCGCTCGCGATCCTCGTCGCCCACTGGGCGAACTCGGCACGGGACCACTCGAAACGGTGATCGGGATGACGGCGACCGTTCGGTCGCCGTGTGAACCAGACGATGTTGTACTCGGCGTTCGGCGTCGTAAGAATCGCACGCGCCGGTCGCACATGGTCGAACACGACACCGACAAACGCCGCCAGTTGGGTAAGCGCTCAGGCAAACACGTAGACACGGACGTGGGTGGATGCGCCCGCACCCCGACAGCGATCCAGGAAGGGCTCGATGAA
>Ga0065707_10082242_pt1 | contig 18446 bp, 13 predicted proteins | sample SwiRhicommuniRL3_FD_59094 | JGI IMG/M metagenome (GOLD analysis project Ga0065707, IMG submission 59094) | Switchgrass rhizosphere bacterial communities from Rose Lake, Michigan, USA - RL3 v2 (version 2) | ecosystem: Host-associated > Plants > Roots > Rhizosphere > Soil | place: East Lansing...
GCCTATCTCTTTCGAACCCAGCCGTTTGCCTCATCACTCGTGACTACCCCTGCTGCCGCTGTGGCAATAGCAAGCCGACAGTGCCACCTGAAAGGGCTTCAAGAATATGGCGCGCGCAGAACGCGGGGAACGCGGAGCAGAAAAAGAATGGGCCAGAACTCGGAGAAAGTTCAGCGACGGGAGATCGACGACTTCGCGGCCGGGCCTGCCGAGCCAACTACACGAGAATTGTCGAAATCCCTCCATCTCGCGCGTCTTATCATTGACCCTCGAGATCACCCGGAGCGACCCATGCTGTACGCCATACTCATCTACGAAACACCCGATGCCTTCGGCCAGCGAGGCGGCAAAGAGACCGACGACTACATCGGAGCCTGGCGCGCTTATTACAAGTCGGTGGTGGAAGCGAAGATTTATGCCGGCGGGGATCCGCTCGACATGCCGGAGACGGCGACTACTGTCAGGCAGCGGGACGGCAAGCGCCTGATCCAGGATGGGCCGTATGCGAATACCAAGGAGCAGTTGGGCGGCATCATGGTCCTTGACCTGCCCTCGCTCGATGCGGCGCTCGAATGGGCGGCACGTTGTCCTGCTGCTTCGTACGGCGCAGTGGAAGTCAGGCCGTTGTCTCCAGGCACGCATCGCAAAGTGACCGGCAGTGACCAGCGCTGAGGATCCGGCACATCGCACCGTCGAGTCGGTGGCGCGAGCGTCCTACGGCAAGCTCGTCGCATTCCTGTCGTCGCGGACGCGGGATGTTGCGAGTGCTGAAGATGCTCTATCCGATGCACTCATTGCAGCGCTGACCGCGTGGCCCCACACCGGCATCCCTCGTAATCCGCAGGGATGGCTGATTGCGACCGCTCGCAATCGGCTGATCGATCGGGCGCGCCACGACCAGGTACACGCTCAAAGCATTCCGACGCTCGAACTGATTGCGCAGGATGCCGACCCGGTCGAGGACGAGCGGGTATTTCCGGATGAGCGCCTCAAGCTGCTGTTCGTCTGCGCTCATCCGGCGATCGATGCCGACATGCACACGCCTCTCATGCTGCAAACCGTTCTTGGATTGGATGCCGCCGAGATCGGGAGAGCATTTCTGGTCTCGCCGCAGGCGATGAGCCAACGGCTGGTGCGAGCCAAGACCAAGATCCGCCGCACGGCCATCGCGTTCGAAGTCCCTGAAGCGCAGCACCTGCCGGAACGCATGGACGCCGTGATGAACGCGATCTACGCAGCCTACGGCAGCGGCTGGGAAGACGCTGGCGGCGTCGATGCACGTGCCAACGGATTGACCGAGGAAGCTATCTGGCTCGCACGACTGCTATGCGATCGCATGCATGACGAACCTGAAGTCAAAGGACTGCTGGCATTGATGCTTCACTGCGAAGCGCGCCGCACGGCACGAAGAGATGCGGACGGCCGGTTCATCCCGCTGTCGGAGCAGGATCCGGGTCGCTGGAATCTCGCCATGATCGACGAGGCCGAGCGGATTCTCAGCAAGGCCGCGGAACAACGACGCGAGCCCGGCAGGTTTCAGTTGGAAGCGGCAATTCAGTCGGTGCATGCAGAGCGGGCGCGCAGCGGCATCACTCAGTGGCCTGCCATTGCACTGTTCTACGACCGGCTGGTCGAACTGTCACCGACGCTCGGTGCACGAGTCGCCTGTGCGGCTGCCCGTGCAGAAGTAGAAGGTGCGGCAACCGGCTTGTCGCTACTCGATGCAATCGATCACGACGCCGTCGCTGCGTATCAGCCGTACTGGGCGGTACGGGCGCATCTGCTACAGCAACTGCGGCACGACGACGCTGCTGCCGCTGCCTTCGATCGCGCCATCGGCTTGAGCGAAGATCCCGCCGTGCGCCGCTTCCTGATCGAACGACGCAACGGTCCACCGGCACGTTGAGGCGCCCTGTCGAGCCAACGCTGCCGAGATGGATGACATCTTCTACAAAGAGGCCACTGCAAGGTGGGGCTTCGGCCGCTACGCGCGTCTAGCGTGTACCGATTCCTCCAACGCCGGAAGCCTCTCATGCCGAGATCCCCGACCCGCATTCTCACCCTCCTGGCGGGCGCCGCGCTCCCCTTGCTGTTGACTGCGCATATCGCCCACGCTGCCGACAAGACTACCTTCAACGTCGAGGAAGCCACCATCGCCGACATCCAGTCGGCCATTCTCAAGAAGGAGCTGACCAGCACCGAGCTGGTGAAGCTCTACCTGGCTCGCATCAAGGCGTTCAACGGTCCAGGTGTCGAAGAGCCCGAAGGCATCCTCGGCCCCATCAAGACCATCCCGCATGCGAAAGGTATCAATGCGCTGGGAACGTTGAACCTGCGGCCCGCGACTCGCAAGGCCATGGGCTTCGACGATCGCAAGGCTCGCAGCATGACGGATTCGGTCGATGCGGATCCCGGCATGCCCGACGCTCTCGAAGTCGCTGCCAAGCTCGATGCGCAGTTCGCGAAGACCGGCAAACTGGTCGGTCCCATGCACGGCGTCGTGTTCGCCATCAAGGATCAATACGACACCGTCGACATGCGCACCACGTCCGGCGCCGATGCGTTCTATGCCAACGATCGACCGCCGCGCGATTCGACTTTCGTCAAGCGTTTACGCGATGCCGGCGCGATCATTCTCGCCAAGTCCAACATGGGCGAATACGCGTCGGGCTTTCGCAGCGCGTTCGGCGGCACGGTCGTCAATCCCTACGACACCGAAAGAACTCCTGGCGGTTCGAGCGGCGGATCGGCGACGGCCGTGGCGGCCAACTTCGTGACCATCGGCATCGCCGAAGAATCCGGCCCCTCGGTGCGTGCTCCCGCTCAATACGCGAACACGATCGGCATCGCACCAACGCAGGAACTGGTGAGCCGCATCGGCATGGTCAACATCGGACTGAACACTCGCGTCGGACCGATTGCACGCACCGTAGAGGATGCCGCTCGCGTGCTGACGGTGATCGCCGGCTACGATCCCAAGGACGAACTCACCGCGTTCAGCGTGGGTCGCACGCCGTCGCAGCCGTACGAAAGCTTCACGCATGACACGAGCCTGAAAGGCGTGCGTATCGGCGTGGTCCGCGAATACATGGACCGCAAGGTGTTCGCCGGTCCCCTGTACGTGAATATCGATATCGTCGACAAGCAGATCGAGGAGCTGCGCAAGCTCGGCGCCACCATCGTCGAGCCGCCGGCGGAAGGACTGTTCACCAAGTACATTCGCCGCTACAACCCGGCGCTGCAGAACACGTCGTGGACGAAAATGTATCCGGAACTGTTCCCCGTCGATGCAGCCGGCAAGCCCACCAAGGACCAGGTGTCGACGTTGCTGGATCTCGCGATGGACCCCGCGAAGGTACCGGGCAACATCACCCTGCGCGATATCGCAGCCGCACCCATCGTCGGCGAGAGCAAGTACGGATTCGATCTCTACCTGCGCGAACGCGGCGACGCCAACATCAAGTCGCTCGACGACCTGATCAACAAGGCACGCTTCTTCAAGGATCCTTACGAAGGCGACAAACGCGCCACGCTGATCAACACCAACAAACCGATGGTGCTCGACTCGTCAGCACGATTGCAGCGCCGCTTTGCCGTCCAGCAGATCGTGCTGCAAGCGATGGCCGACATGAATCTCGACGCCGTGGTCTATCCAACCAGCGTACTCCCGCCTCGCAAGATCAATACGCCGCGCGATCCGAGCTTCAACGGCGTCGGCAACTACGGCATGTGGACCTTCCTCGGCGTGCAGGGATTTCCGGCCATCACGGTGCCCGCGGGCTTCACGAAGGAAGTCTGGGATCGCATTCCCGATCCGAAGGCGCCGAAGCCGGCGCCCGGCGCTTCACGTGGCGATGGCGAAGCCGAACCGGCGGGTCCGTCGATCCTGGTGGGACCCGTCGCTGCAAAATTGCCGGTCGGCATCGACTTCCTGGGCCGGCCGTTCTCCGAGCCGACGCTGCTGAAGATTGCAGCTGCCTATGCGACCGCAACCAAGCACCGCGAGCCGCCGGCGGACTACCGGGCGTTGAAGCACTGAGATGACCGGGGACACTGCTCGCGGCAGCGAGCTGTGTCCCCAATCTTCATCTTCGGGCCACTGCGCTGAATGCGGAAGACCTCGGATGGAGATCGGGGATGACCAACGGGAATGGTCTGGACCATGACCAACGGAAATCCCGCGGGACACAGCTCGCTGCCGCGAGCAGTGTCCCCAGAGAACGTCACGCCTCCCCGATGTCTTCATTCCAGACATCGGGATGGGCGTGAATGAACGTGTTGAGCAGCTGCACGCATTCGGGCGAATCCAGGTCGATCACGTTGACGCCGCGTTCGCGCAGCCACTCGATGCCGCCCTGAAACGTCCGCGACTCTCCGACCACCACCGTGCCTATCTGGAATTGCACGATCAAGCCGCTGCAATACCAGCAGGGCGCCAGCGTCGTCACCATGATGGTGTCCTGGTAACGGCGCTGCCGGCCCGCCTTGCGAAAGGCATCGGTCTCGCCGTGCACCGACGGATCGTTCTCCTGGATACGTCGATTGTGCCCGCGTCCGAGCAGCGATCCATTGCGATGAAACAGCGCGGCGCCGATGGGAATCCCGCCTTCGGACACGCCGGTGCGTGCTTCTTCGATGGCGGTCTCGAGCATGGAGCGATAGTCGGGAGTGTCGGCCATGTCTGGGCTCCGGCAGGATCAGAAGAGGAGTGGCGGGATCATAGAACAGCGACGAGATAAAAATCGCACGGCGAACACGGCGAACACGGCGAATGAGAAAAATGTCGCCGGATGAAGCCAAAGGCCGAATTCCGTCCTTGATCTCTTTCCTGCGCCGTGTTCGCCATGTTCGCCGTGCGATTCACCTCTCGGAACCACCGTCCCGTCCCCCTTCGCTTGACACCGGTCGACCGCTGCCGCGACAGTCCGGCGATGAACAATAATGCCGCCGGCCGCAATCCCCTGATCTTCATTTTCGTGACGCGGCTGATCGATGCCATGGGATTCGGCATCGTCATGCCGGTCCTGCCGCAACTGCTGTTGCACATGGGAGCGCCCAATATCGCGTCGGCGTCGCAGACCGGCGGGTTCCTGCTGGTGACTTACTCGGCGATGCAGTTCGTGTTCGGGCCGGTAATGGGCAACCTGAGCGACCAGTTCGGGCGGCGGCCGGTCATCCTGGCATCGTTGTTCGCTTACGGCGTGGACTGCCTGTTGATGGGGTTTGCGCCTTCCGTCGGCTGGTTGTTTCTCGGACGCGCCATCGCCGGAATGGCAGGCGCCGTGTACGTACCAGCGAATGCGTTCGTCGCCGACGTCACGCCGCCGGAGAAACGTGCCCACGCATTCGGCGTCGTCAGTTCGGCGTTCGGCCTGGGCTTCATTCTCGGCCCCGCCATTGGCGGATTGCTCGGTGAACTCGGAGCACGCGCGCCATTCTTCGTCGCGGCCGCATTGGCTGGCCTGAACCTGCTATTCGGCTTGATCGTGCTGCCCGAGTCGCTGCCTGCCTCGCGACGCCGTGCTTTTTCCTGGCGTCGGGCCAACCCGCTGGGCGCCGCCACGATGTTCAAGCAGCACCCTCACGTGCTGATTTACGCCCTGGTGACCATGGCATTCATGCTCGGTAACAATGTCTATCCCAGCACCTGGGCGTTCTTCATGACGGCCAAGTTCGACTGGTCCACGCGCATGATCGGTATCTCGCTGATGGTTACGGGACTGGCGATGGCGTTCGCACAGGCGACTCTCACCGGCAGGCTGTCGAAGCGCATGGGCGAAACCGGCGCAGCCTTTCTCGGCCTGTGGGTAGCCGTCGCTCTCGCAATTCTCTATGCGTTCGTGCCGTATCCGTGGCTGGTGTTCGCCTATACGACGCTCGGTGCGCTGCAAGCCGTCGCCTTCCCGGCGCTGAACGCGATGATGTCGAAACAGATGCCCCCCGATGCGCAGGGAGAACTGCAGGGCGGCGTGGCGCTGTTGATGAGTTTCGCGAACGTCGTGGGTCCGCTGGCGATGACGCAGACGCTGGCTCACTTCACCGCGCCGGATGCGCCGGTCTATTTTCCAGGCGCGGCGTTCATTCTCTCCGCCGTCATCAATCTGCTCGGTATCGGCCTGCTGTTCATGACGGTGACGAACGCCCGCCGTTCGTCACCGTCACCCATTTCCTAGGTGCCTACTGGAACCGGATGGCCAGGCCGCGCAAGGTCGTGGTGCCGGCCGGACCGATCGCTCCGATCGAGGTGAGCGCACCGGTCTTCAGGTTGACCCGGTACAGCGTCGACTGCGTGGCGTCACTCGCCTGCAAGGCAGCCACCGCCAGTCCATCGTCGCCGCCGCCGATATCGAAGCCGCTCGCGGGAGCGAAGGTCGTTACGGTGCGATCCAGCGGGCCGACCGATACCAGCACGCCGTCGTTCGGCGGATTCTGGATCAGCAGCGTGCCGGTCGCAGTATCGATGTCGTAGAGAGTCGTAGCCGTGCTGCCCGCGAAGCTGCGAGTGTAGGCTGCGGCAGTGACATCCGGTGCGAGCACGTTCAGATCGCCGTCCGTGGTCGTCAAGCCGGTATCCATGTTGATACGCAAGCTCGATCCGGTATCGCTCACTACCCGCAGTCGATCCGCGACCGGATTGACGTCGACGCCGAAGTTCATACCGGCCAGCGCCGTGAACGGTACCGTAGTGTCGGCCGGATCAGGAGTAAGAACCGCCACTTGGGTAGCCGCGCCCGTTGCTACGTTCACCGTATAGAGCCTGCCGGCGCTGCCGACTGCGTAGAGGGTGTTGTTGGCCGGACGGAAATCCGCTCCGATCAGCGTTTCAGCAGCCTGCAGGCCGGTGATCGGCAGTGCTGCGCTGACCGTGCCCGGGGCATTTCTGGCGAACGACACCAGCGATGTGCCGTTGAGGATCGCGTAGACCGTGCTGTCGACCGCGGGCGCCGCCATGCTCGGCAGCAACGACAGGCCGGTCACCTTGTCGGTCTGTGCGATGCCGATCACGCCTACCGCTGTCGCAGCGCCTGTCGTGAGGTTGATCGTATAGAGCGACGGCGCACCGGTCCCGACCTCGAGAGCCGCCAGGCCCGTATCGGGACCGACGATGTCGAAGCCGCTGACGGCAGTGACGTTGACCCCCAGCGCGCCCACATCGTTCAACGTACCGTTGTTGGGTGGGTTCTGGATCAGCAGGCGATCGGTCGTCGAGTCGATGACGTACAACACGGTCGCCGTAGTGCCGACGAAGCTGTTGGTATAAGCAGCCGCACTCACCGCGAAGCCGGTGCGAGTCAACGACGTATCCGTCGTGGTGAAGCCGCTGTCTACGTTGACACGCAGGCTCTGCTCGGTGTCGCTCACCACTCGCAGGCGGTCCGGTACCGGATTGAAGTTCACCCCGTACTTGACGCCGCTGAGCGCCATGAACGGCAAGGTCGTGTCAGCCATATCGGCTGCAAGCAAGGCACCAGCCGTCGCCGCGCCGCTCGTCGCATCGATAGTGTAGATACGACCTGCATCCGTCAGCGCGTAGAAGCGGCCATTGGCCGGTCGCACATCGAAGCCGATGATGTTCTCGCCACCTTGCAAACCGCTGATCGCGACGCTGGTGTCGAACGTTCCCGGCGTGCCTGGTTTGAATCCGACGAGACGATTGTCGGCAGTGATGCCTACCAGCGAAGCCTGCGGTGCAGCCGTGTAAGTGAGCCCGCGAATGCGCTCCCCACCGCCGATCGTGTTGACGCGGGTAGCCGCACCGGTGGTGAGGCTGATGTTATAGAGATCCGAAGTCGTCGCCGCACCGACATTCAGAGCGGCGAAGGCCGTGCTGTTGCGACCGTTGATGTCGAAGCCGCTGATCGCCTGCACGTCGCCCACGCCCGCAAGGCCCAGCGTGCCGACGGCTTGCAGATCGCCGTTGTTGGGGCTGCCCGAGACGGCACCCTGGATCATGAGCTGGTCGTTCGCGAAGTCGAGCACGTACAGCGTCGTCGTGCCGGCGCCGGCAAAGCTATTGGTGTACGCAGCGCCCGCAATCATCGGTCCCACTGGATTCAGCGTCGCGTCGGTCGTCGTCGCACCGGTATCCATGTTGATACGCAGATCCTGTCCGGTGTTGCTCACGACGCGCAGGCGATCCGGCACTGGATTGACGTCGACGCCGAACGCCGTGCCGTCGAGCGCAGTGAATGGAGCCGTGGTGTCCGCTGCGTCCGGAGCCAATGCAGCCGTGAAGGTCGCCGCGCCGGTGGCCGGGTCAACTGTGTACAGGCGACCCTGACTTCCCAGCGCGACGACTTTCGAAGTGGACGGCCGCAGGTCGATGCCGAGGACGGACTCGTTGGCCTGCAAGCCGGTGATGGTGGAAGTGGAGCACAGCTTCTGCGGCGTGCCGTTGCTGAAAGAGACGAGCTTGTTGGTTTCCGTGAGCGCTACGAGTTCGCCGACTGCCTGCGATGGCGTCGTCGTCGGTGCGCGTGTTGCCATGCCAAGAACGGATGCGGTGGCCGAAAGGCCCGTGATCGCGCCCACCGAGGTCGCCGCACCGGTCGCAAGATTGATCGTATATAGACCGGTCCTGCCGCCGACGGTCAGCGTGGCATAAGCGGTATTCGCGCCGTCGTTGCCGGTCGAGATGTCGAAGCCGCCCGCGGCGCTGGCGTCGACTCCGAGAGGTCCGACGGCGGTGAGTATGCCGTTGTTGGGATCGGACGTCGTCAGCAGCCGATCGGCCGTCGTGTCAAGGTAGTAAAGTGTCGTGCGGCACGCAGCCGCAAAGTTGTTCGTGTACGCGACTTCGGTAACGCCGCTGACCGCAGCACCCGACAGCGTCAGCGCGCCGTCAGTGGTCGTCGCACCCGTATCGACGTTGATTCGCAGATCCTGGCCGGAGTCGCTGACTACGCGCAGTCGATCGGGAACCGTGTTGACATCCACACCGAAGCGCGTGCCGCTCAACGCGGTGAAGCGGTCCGTGGTGTCGGCTGCGTCGGCAGCCAAAGTAGATTTGAGCGTCGCCGCACCGGTACTGGCATCGATGGTGTAGACGCGTCCGGCACTGCTGAGTCCGTAGAGTTGTCCCGCGGGCGTACCGCCGGCGCGCATGTCGATGCCGACGATGCTCTCGCCGCCGGTCAGGCCCGTGATACTGAGGGTGCTCCTGATGGACAGCGAGTTGCGATTGAAGCTCACGAGCTGGTTGCCGCTGGTGAGAGCCAGCGTGTCCTCGCGCGAAGCTCCGTTGTTGTTGTCGTCGTTGTCGCTGCACGCCGCAAGTGTGCTTGCAATGGCCGCGAGCACCAGCCAGTAACCTGGATTGCCCTTCCGCATGTCACTCTCCGTATTTTCCCTGGCGTTTGCCCGATGCAAAGTCAACGGGCGAATATGTGTAGGCGACGCGGGCACCGTGGCTCGAACGAGCACGGGCTGCGACGGCTTGCCGACGTATTCGGGCGAGGCAACGAAATTGGATGCAGAGAAACTGCGGAGCCGCGATTTTTTATCGCAACTGACGCCGTTCCACGACATTCGGGGCGACATTTTCAGGGCATTTCCAGCGGTTGTGCCCATGGATGCAGGCGTACGTTAAATTTTTTATTCCGGCAAATCCGGTTAACAGGCGAGTGCGAACAGGTCACCGGCAGAGACATTCATCTCTGCCTGCGGGCAGCCATGCCCACAGTCACTGCCAGATCTCACAGCTTTAAGGATGGCTTCCCCATGAATCTGCAATTGTTGAAAGCACCCCGGGTGCGCACAGCCGTATCCACCGCCTTGCTTCTCGCTACTACCGTTTCCGTCGATGCGCAGGACGTGCAGTCATCGACTCTTGCCGCGCAAAGAACTAGTGGCGTGGCCGCCGGCGTCACGCTCCCGAATGCCAAGATCTATGCTCTCACCAGCGACAATGCTATCTATGTTCTGAAGCCCGGCGCCGCCCAGTACGTCCGCCTGGGCCGCGCAGATTTCTCGGACGCCGGTAATCTCATCGGCATCGATTTCCGTCCCGCCGACAACGCGCCCACCAAGTTGTACGGCCTCACCGATAAGGGCAATCTCTATACCATCGACGTGTCGGAACGGAATTTCGGCGTCACCACCTTCGTCAGCACCATGAACCCGCGCTTCACCGGTGGCTTCGAGAACCTGATGGACTTCAACCCGGTAGCGAACGCGTTGCGCGTCACCGGCAACACCGACCAGAACCTGGCGGTCGTCAACGGCACCGACGGCAGCAATCTCTCCACGACGGTCCAGCAGACGACGTTCGCCTATGCCCAGGGCGACGTGAACTTCGGCAAGGATCCGGAAATCAGCGGCGGCGCATACACCAACAACTTCGCAGGTGCGACCACCACGCTCTTCTACGTGGTCGACCACAACCAGGACACCCTGGTCACCATCGCGGACAAGACCGCAACCGGCAGCTCCAATACCGCAGGCGGCAAGCTGCAGACCATCGGCAAGTTCGTCGACGAAAACGGCGCCCCGCTCAACATGTCGCCGACGACCGATTTCGACATCTATACGGATGCGAACGGCATCAATTACCTGGTGGGCCAGACCACCCGCCTGCTGTTCTCCATCGACCTGTCGCAGATCGATCCGAAACTTCCCGTAGGCAAGACACAACAGATTGTGGTCAAGCGCGGTCGTGCAGCACCATTACCGGGGTCGAACGCCCCGCTGACCGGCGGCGTCTTCGATATTGCGATCCCGCCTCGCCAATAATCCAACCATTCCCTCCCCCGGTCTCCCGCGGGATTCCCGTTGGTCTCCGGGGGAGGGTAGGGAGGGGGCGTCTCGTCATCTCCCGTTACCTCTTCCGGTTATCGAAGCTCCCCCATCCGGACCAGTCCCTCGCAATTCAGCTTGCGGAACGGGTATGCTCGGCAATACGTTGTATTCCAAGCCAAGTATCCCGCGGAATTCGCTTCCGCCAGCGCTGAATAAAGAGAGGACATCATGGCCGCGCGCTCACTGGGTTCGCTGACGATTTCATTCGGACTGATCGCCATTCCGGTGAACCTGTTCTCAGCCACCCAATCTTCCGGGTCCATCTCCTTCAACCTGCTGCACAAGGGCTGCGGCTCGCGCCTCAAGCAACAGTACGTGTGCATCAAGCACGAGACCGTGGTCGAGCGCGACGAGATGGTGAAGGGCTACGAATTCGCCAAGGGCCAGTACGTGCAGTTCACGCCGGAGGAGATCAAGGCGTTCGATGAAGTCGGCACCCACTCCATCGACATCGCCGAGTTCGTCGCCATCGACGCGATCGATCCCGTCTACTTCGACAAGGCCTACTACCTCACGCCGGACAAGGGCGCGAGCAAGCCATATGCATTGCTCACCGAAGCACTGCGCCAGACCAATCGTTGCGCGATCGGCCGCTGGGCCTCGCGTGGCAACTCGAACATCGTGATGCTGCGGCCAATCGGCAATGTGCTGGCGATGCAGCAGCTGCGCTTCTCGAACGAAGTGCGCCCCACCAGCGAGATAGAGATCGTTCCGTCGGAAGTGAAGAGCGCCGAACTCGCCCTGGCCAAGCAACTGGTCGAACAGCAGTCCACCGACAAGTTCGATCCGACCGTCTATGTCGATGAGGTGAAGGGCCGCATCGAGGCCGCCATCCAGCAGAAGGTGGAAGGCAAGGAGATTTCGATCAGCGATACCGCGCCGGAAGCGGTCGCCAACAACAACATCGTCGACTTGATGGAAGTACTGCGGCAGAGCCTGCAGAAGACCCAGACAGCCAAGACGACGATCACCAAGCTCGGCGCGCGCAAGCCGCCGAAACGTGTCGAACAGGCCGCCGCCAAGACCAGCGTTGCGGCGAAAACAACGCGCAAGACCAGCAAACGGTAGTGCGGGGCTGCGCCGAACGGCTGACTGCTGCTTTTGATGAATGATTACAACGTCCGGGACGTCGAACGAGTCCTGCGCCTGTCGCGCAGTACTTTGCGTGGGCTCATCAATTCCGGATTCGTCAAACCTTCGCGTGGACCGCGCCGCGAATTTCGTTTTTCGTTCCAGGATCTCATCGTGCTGCGTGCCGCACGTGCACTGATCGATGCCGACGTCCCACGCCGCCGCATCAACAAATCGCTCGATGAACTGCGGCGGCACCTGCCGCTGACCATGCCCCTCTCCGGCCTGAGCATCAGCGCCGTCGGCGATCGCGTAGTGGTTCGCGAAGGCAATGCTCACTGGCAGGCGGACGACGGCCAGTACGTACTGGGCCTCGACGTGAAAATAGAAGACGGCCTGCTGCGTGTGATCGATCACAAGAGCGTGGTGCCCGCCGCGGCGCCCACATCGCTACCGCAGTCACTGAATAGTGAAGACAGCGACTGGTTCGAACAAGGCCTGGAACTGGAGGAAACCGATCCTCGCGCCGCCATCGAGGCTTACGAAAAAGCCGTCCACGAGGACGCCGGCAATGTCGCCGCCTGGACCAACTGGGGACGCATGCTGCACGAACTCGGCGACCTGAAGAACGCCGAGAAGATCTATCGCCGCGCCGTCGCGGAGTGCGGCGCCGATCCGGTCCTCATGTTCAATCTAGGCGTACTGCTCGAAGACGCCGGCCGCACGCATCCCGCGATCGAGGCCTACCAGAGCGCCATCGAAGCCGATCCCACGCTCGCCGACGGCCACTACAATCTCGCCCGCCTGTACGAATCGATCGGCCGCCCCCAGCACGCGATCCGCCACTTCGGCCAGTATCGACGGCTGATGATCAATACCCAGCACTGATCCGGGACATTGCTCGCTGCTCCCCCGCCTTGTCCCTCATCGCGGTAGCGACACTCCCGCCTTGTCATTTCTTTTTCCGGCAGTCTTTTTGCCGCGCCGCCGCAACACGTGCAGAAAAACGCGGAAGTCGCTGCGTAAATCGTGAACCAGTGCGACTTTCCCCAGTGTTTTCAGGGTTTTTCCCAACATCGAATCAGCTTGCCCGGACCTTAAGAATCGGTTCCGCGCGACCGTTAAACGGATAGGTCACCGAAAGGACAGTTGGGCCCATCCCTTAACTATTTGAGCACTCATGAATTGCGGCGCACCGAAGGCGCCTGCGCGACGCCAATGCAAAGATTCTTCCATCAATTCTTCGGATCCGCTGCTGCGACCAGCACTCTCACATCGGAGTCGGCAGTCGCTCCCCATGCAATCAACGAGGCATTGCGAATCTGGGCGGCCCAGATCGAAACGTCCCGCCAGCACATGGAGGAAGCCGTCGTCGATCTGACGACGCGGTTCGGCGGGATCGTCAGCCGTCTCGATGCGGCCCTGCTCAGCGATGGACTCGGCGAAGGCGATGGCATCGCCAACGATGCGAAGCAGGGACAGCAGGACCTGCTGCAGGTCGTCAATGCGCTGAAGGCGATTCAACAGAGCCGCAAGGCGCTGGCCGACGATATCCGCTCGGTAGTTACGTATACGACCGAGCTGCGCAAGATGGCCGACGAGGTCGGCATGATCGCCTTCAAGACCAACATGCTCGCGCTCAACGCCGCGATCGAAGCAGCGCATGCTGGCGAATCCGGTCGCGGCTTCGCAGTCGTCGCTCACGAAGTCCGCGCCCTGTCGGATGCCTCGCGCCAGACCGGCAAGATGATCACAGAAAAAGCCGGCCTGATTTCCGAGACGCTCGATCGCATCGCCGACAGCAACGAATCCATCGCGCTGGAGGACAACCAGGCCATCGTGAATTCGGAAGCGAAGATCAGCGCCGTACTCTCCCGCTTCAGCAACCGCACGGCCGTCATGGCCGATGCCATGCATCGCGCTCACCAGCAGAGTTCCGAGATCAAGGAAGAAGTCGCCGGCTCGCTGGTGCAGCTGCAATTCCAGGATCGCGTCAGCCAGATCATGACGCAGGTCTGCTCGTCCATGCAGCAATTCCAGAGCGACCCGCAAGCCGCCGCCGCGGGTGAATCGCACGACGAAATTTCCCAGCGCCGCCTCGAAAAAATGGCGGAAAGCTACACGACCGACGAACAGCGCCGTATTCACCAAGGACTGGAAGCGCAGACCGTCGCGCCCCAGGAAGTCACTTTCTTTTGACGATTCATTATCGATGACGACGAGGCGGGTGCCGCATGACGAGTAAGAAGATCCTCCTGGTCGACGATTCCGCGTCGGTCCGCAAAGTCGCGGGCATCGCTTTGACCAGTGCCGGCTACAACGTGATGGAAGCCGCCAACGGCCAGGAAGCCTTGAGCAAGATGACCGGTGAGAAAATCCACCTGATCATCAGCGACGTCAACATGCCGGTGATGGACGGCATCGCCTTCCTCAAGGAAGTGAAGCGCCATCCCAACTACAAGTTCACGCCGGTGATCATGCTCACCACCGAAGCCGGCGAAGACAAGAAACAGGAAGGCCGCGCCGCCGGCGCCAAGGCATGGATAGTCAAACCGTTCCAGCCGCAGAACATGCTGGATGCGGTCTCGAAACTGATCCTCGCCTGAAGACGACACGACGATGGAATTCCAGCTCGAACATCGGCCCGGAGACACGGACGGGCGCCTGCGCGCCAGCGGCGACATGAATATCTATTCCGCCAACGCAATGAAGCAGCAGCTGCTCGCTCACATGCAGGGTGCGGCAACCATGGACAAGACTGGCGAGCTGCTGCTCGACCTCTCGGAAGTCGTCGAGATCGACACCTGCGGCTTGCAGATCCTGCTCCTCGCGGAGCGCATGGCCACGGCCAGCGGTCGCACGTTCAGGATCGTCGATCCCAGCGCGGCGGCAAGTGAAGTCCTGGCTTTGTGCGGCCTCGCTCATTTCTCCAGGACCGGTCCGCGGACCGGCGCCTCCTCCGGACGGGCCGCCTAGTGGACGCCGCACTCCAGACATTCTTCGATGAGAGCCACGAGCTGCTGACCGAGATGGAGGCAGGCCTGCTCCAGTGCGAACGCAACGCCAGCAGCGCTGAAACCATCAACTCGATTTTCCGCGCGGCGCATACGATCAAAGGCTCCTCGGGACTGTTCGGCCTCGACGCCATCGTCTCGTTCGTGCACGTAGTGGAAACTGCACTCGATCGCGTCCGCATCGGCAAAGTAGCCATGGAGCCGGAGTTCGCGATCCTGCTGCTGAGCTGCAAAGATCATATCGACGCTCTCGTTGCCGCAGCGGCCAGCGGCGAATCTGCGTCGAACGCGGCGCTCGAAGGCCGTAGCGCCGAACTCATCCTGTTGCTGCAGGCACGCGCGGGCTCGGTGAACCAGGTCGGTTCGTCCACGCCCGTCGCAACGGTCGCCGCCGCTGCTTCGCCCAACGCGGCGAACTCAGCGACGATGGATGCGAAATTCGCGAGCACCGATCTGTGGCACGTCTCCGTCCGCTTCAAGCCCGATGTGCTGAGGGGCGGCATGGACCCGCTCTCGTTCATCCGCTACCTGACCACCTTCGGCGATATCCGCGGCATCCTGGTGATCGGCGATGCGATCGCCGCCACGGAGGGTTTCGATCCCGAAACCTGCTATGTCGGGTTCGAACTGTCCTTCGCCACCGAAGCGGATGACTCACGCATTCGCTCCGCATTCGAGTTCGTCGCCGAGGATTGTGTGCTGGCCGTGCTGCCGCCGCGTGCGCCCGTCGTCGACTACCTCAACGCCATGCCCGAGCTGAAGACGGACATGGAACGCGCTGCCGACATTCTCGTGCAATGCGGATCGCTCACACCGGCTGAAGCCCTGCGCGGCCTGGGTCAATTGAGCGGGAACTCGCGGGAAACTGGAACGGCCGGGCCATCCAACATCATTCCGGAAGCTACCGCGACATCCGTGCCGCGAGCCGCATCGCCCGAAGCAGCCAGCCCCGAAGTAGAAAAGCGGATAACTGCCGCCGAGCGTTCGGTGCGCGTCGACGCCAGCAAACTGGATCACCTGATCAACCTGGTCGGAGAACTGATCACGGCCGCGGCCGGCGCGAATCTCGACGCTCGCCGCATCAAGAATGTAGAACTGCAGGAAAGCACCTCGAAGCTCTCGGAGCTGGTGGAATCGGTACGCGACAGCGCATTGCAATTGCGCATGGTCAAGATCGGGCCGACGTTCACTCGCTTCCAGCGCGTCGTCAACGACGTGTCCCGCGAACTGGGCAAGGACATCACGCTCATCGTCAGCGGAGAGGACACCGAACTCGACAAGACCATCGTCGAGAAAATCGCCGATCCGCTCACGCACCTGGTGCGCAACGCCATCGATCACGGCATCGAATCGGCGGCCGTCCGCGCCGCCGCCGACAAGCCTGCGACCGGCACCATTCGTCTCAACGCCTTTCACGACTCGGGCAACATTGTCATCGAAGTCAGCGACGACGGCGGCGGACTCAAGCGCGATCGCATTCTCGCCAAGGCCATCGAGCGCGGCCTGGTAGAACCGGGCAAGACCCTCAGCGACAGCGAAGTGTTCGCACTGATTTTCGAACCCGGCTTCTCGACCGCCGAAAAAGTGACCAACCTGTCCGGCCGCGGCGTCGGCATGGACGTAGTGAAACGCAACATCACCGCGCTGCGTGGCGACGTCGAGATCCATAGCAGCGAAGGCAAGGGAACCACCGTGGCGGTGCGATTGCCGCTGACGCTCGCCATCATCAACGGCTTCCAGGTCGGCGTCGGCGAGTCGGTCTTCGTCGTGCCGCTCGATATGGTGGACGAATGCATCGAATTCAGCGCCCAGCAAGCCGATGAGACCGGGCACGACTTCTCCAACGTACGCGGCCAGGCCCTGCCCTTCATCCGGCTGCGCGACTTCTTCGGCGTTCGCGTCAAGACAAGCACTCGCGACAGCGTCGTCCGCGAAAACATCGTCATCGTCAAGCACGGCGGCGTGCGAGCCGGACTGGTGGTGGACGCGCTGTTCGGCGAATGCCAGACCGTCATCAAGCCGCTCGCCAAGATGTTCAACCGGGTCAAGTGCGTCAGCGGCTCGAGCATTCTCGGCAACGGCGAGGTCGCGTTGATCCTCGACGTGGCCCAGCTGATGGAAAACGTTTTGAGCCGCCAGGCGCGCAGCGCCTGACCGCATGCAGGCAGGAATGGGAGAGATGAACATGTTATCGAACCTCAAGATCGGACCGAGGCTGATGCTGGCCTTCATGGTCCTCGTCGCCATCGGCGGCGTCATCGGGCTGGTCGGCCTGGTAGGCGCCAGCAAGATCGACGCACGTGCGGAGGAGATGTATTCCGGGGAGCTGCTCGGGCTGTCCTATATCAAGGAAGCCAACGTCAACCTGGTCTCCGTCGGCCGGGCGCGCTCGAACCTCCTGCTGGCCACCAGCCAGGAGGAGCGCAAGAAGCACATGGAAACCATCGAGACCGAAACCAAGCTGCTCAAGGAGTATGTGGAAAAGGCGCGTCCGCTGTTCGTCTCCGACCGTGCCAAGCAGATCTTCAGCGAATTCGATCGCCTGATGACCAAGTACGAAAGCGAAATGGAGAAGGTACTGCAGCTCGCGGCGGCGGAGAGCCTGCAGAAGCGCGACGAACAGCTGGTCCAGTCGCTCGACACCGTTCGCGCCCACGGCGAGCAGATGGACTCGATGATGGATGAGCTGGTCAAGCAGAAGGAAGATCGCGCCAAGCTGGCAGCCGACGAAACCACCGAGGTCTACGAGAACAGCCGATTCTGGATCGTTCTCACGCTCGTTGGCGGCGCCCTGATCGGCATCGTCATGGGAACACTGATCAGCCGCAGCGTACGCCAGCCGCTCGAAATCGCAGTTGCCGCCGCCGGCAAGCTCGCGAACGGTGACCTGAACGTCCAGATCGACGCCAGCGCCAAGGACGAAACCGGCCAGATGCTGCGAGCCATGCAGGAAATGATCGCCAAGCTCAAGCAGATGATCGAGAGCCAGGGGGTCCTGATCGAAGCGGCGAATCGCGGCGATTTCTCGGCCCGCGTCGACACGACCAGCATGCAGGGCTTCCAGAAGGACATGGCCGACGGCCTCAATCGACTGGTGTCGACTACCGGCCAGAGCATCGACGACATGGTGAGCATCATGCAGTCGATCTCCGAAGGCGATCTCACGCGCACCATCGACAAACAGTACGAAGGCTCCTTCGGCCAGCTCAAGGACTATGCCAACGACACGGTGCTCAAGCTGTCGATGATCATCAGCGAAGTGAACGGCGCCGCCGATTCGCTTTCGAGCGCCTCGGAAGAAGTCAGCTCGACGGCACAGTCGCTCTCGCAGGCAGCGAGCGAACAGGCTGCCGGGGTGGAAGAGACCAGCGCCTCCATCGAACAGATGACGGCGTCGATCTCGCAGAACACCGACAACGCCAAGGTCACCGATACCATGGCGACTCGCGCTGCGACCGACGCATCCGAAGGCGGCGCGGCAGTACGCGCCACAGTCACTGCGATGAAGCAGATCGCACAGAAGATCGGCATCATCGACGACATCGCCTACCAGACCAACCTGCT
>Ga0065707_10000605_pt1 | contig 18390 bp, 21 predicted proteins | sample SwiRhicommuniRL3_FD_59094 | JGI IMG/M metagenome (GOLD analysis project Ga0065707, IMG submission 59094) | Switchgrass rhizosphere bacterial communities from Rose Lake, Michigan, USA - RL3 v2 (version 2) | ecosystem: Host-associated > Plants > Roots > Rhizosphere > Soil | place: East Lansing...
GCCGCGTCCACCAACACGTGCAGCAGCGCGGCATTGTCTTCGAGCGTCTTCTCGCTGGCCGGCGAACTCCAGTCGGCGGAATCCGCGTAGCGGCAGAAGCCGCCAGCCGAGGTGTCCCACAAGAGCTGCAGGCGGTCGAGCGTCACACGGGCGATCTCACCCATTTCCGCGTCGCCGTCGGCGGCCAGCGACACGGCAAAAAGCAGGGCGTAGGGATGCGGCAGCTTCGCAAACGACCCGAACCCGCCGTGCACGCGATCGAAGCGTTCGATGAGGACCGACCGGAATCGCCCGATCGAGTCGCGGACCGGTTGAAGGTTGTCGCGAACCTCGGCGTCGCGACGGTCCGGCTGAAGGCGATCACGACGAACCCTGGACGCGCGCGAGGCCAGCTCTTCGGCACGATCGCGGTACGCTTCGGCCACCTGTCGAAGCATCGCCAACAGGTCCGGTGTATCGAAATAGGTCCCGCCGCACAACACATCTCCCGCACCGGTGAGGAACACCGTCGAAGGCCAGCCGCCGAGGTTGTAGCGTTCGTTGAGATCCGGACGCCGATCGGCGTCGACACGGACGGCGACGAAGCGCTCGTTGACGATCGACGCCACGTCAGGATGCACGTAGGTAGTGCCGTCCATCGCCGCGCACCCGTCAGACCAGCTCGTCACGAGCGACAACAGCACCGGTTTGTGTTGTTCGGACGCCTGTGTGAAGGCGAGGGGCGACCAATCCTGCCATCTGATGTGGGAAGGCATATGCGGCGCTTCGGCGCCAGCCAAATTATAATGAGCGGGTGCTCGCGCTGCGGTACGTGTACGTGCTCGCGCTTTCAACCTGGTTCGGCGGCATCATCCTGGTCGGAGCGATCGTCTCGCCTGTGTCGGACGTCACGCTGAGGCGTTTTCTTCTCACGTCGTACATCGCGGCGGCGCTGGTACTGACGACGCTGCTGGGGATGGCACTGCTCGGCCCTCGTCCGTCGGGGTTCTTCGCACGGCTCGCTGTCGCGCTGGGCATGCTGGCCGTCACGTTGTACGCGGGCCTGCATCTGCGCACCCTGCCGGTCAACCTGCTCGCTCTGACCGCGGTCGGCGGCCTTGCGCTGTTGTTCTGGGAAGCTCGCGACGGCACCCGCGCGGCATGACCGCCAAACACACGATCACTCTCATTCCGGGCGATGGCATCGGACCTGAAGTCACCGAGGCTGTCGTCCGCATCGTCGAAGCCTCTGGCGTCGACATCAGCTGGGAGCGTCACGACGCGGGCGTGAAGGCCGTCGAAACGCACGGCACTCCACTGCCCGACGATCTCATCGAGTCGATCCGGCGGAACAGGGTCGCGCTGAAAGGCCCGGTCGGCACACCCATCGGCGGAGGGTTTTCGAGCGTCAACGTCGGCTTGCGCAAAGCGCTCGATCTGTACGCGAACCTGAGGCCGGTCTCGAATCTCCCGCACGTCGGTTCCCGCTTCGACCACGTGGACCTGGTCATCGTGCGCGAGAACACCGAAGATCTCTACGCGGGCCTCGAACACGAAGTCGTGCCCGGNGTGGTCGAAAGCCTGAAGATCATCACCGAGCGGGCGTCGACGCGGATCGCGCGATTCGCGTTCGAGTACGCCAGGGCCAGGGGCCGCAAGCGCATCACGGCGATCCACAAGGCGAACATCATGAAGATGAGCGATGGCCTTTTCATCCGGTCGGCTCGTGCCGTCGCGGCCGGGTACCCCGATGTCGCTTACGACGAGCAAATCGTGGACGCCGTCTGCATGCACCTCGTGATGAAGCCGGAAACATTCGACACGCTGCTCCTCCCGAATCTGTACGGCGACATCGTCTCGGACCTGTGTGCCGGCCTCGTCGGTGGTCTCGGCATCGTCGGCGCCGCCAATCTGGGCGAAGGTGACGCGGTCTTCGAGGCGGTGCACGGCACCGCGCCGGATATCGCCGGCAAGAACCTGGCAAACCCGACCGCTCTGCTGCGCTCGGCGCTGCTGATGCTCGATCACATCGGCGAAACGGCGGCCGCGCGGCGTATCGAATCGGCACTGTTCGCAGTGCTGGCCGCAGGGGGGACGACACGGGATCTTGGCGGGAAGGCGTCAACCACCGAGTTCGCGCATGCTATAGTGCTGGCACTCAATGAGCAGGCATGATTCCTGACGATCTCGCCCAGGCTGTCCTCTCGCGCGAGGATGTCGTCCGGTATCTTCGCAGCGCTCAAGGGGGGTCCGACGGGCGCGAGCGGGTCTTTGCCTACCTCGAAGAGCTCAGGACGACGCAGCGGTACCAGTTCTATCGGGCGCTCAAGCACCCGCTGTATCCGATTCTGCGGAAGATCGACCGCCAGGTCGAGCACCTCGAGATTGTCGAGTCGGCCACCCGTGCGGGACGCGTCATCTACGCCTCCAACCACAAAAGCCACACCGACTATCTCGTCGAGCCGCTCGTGCTCGACGACAACGGCGTGCGGCCGCCCATCATCGCCGCCGGCATCAATCTCTTCGGCGGGCCGCTCGGCCTCATTCACAAGCACGTGACGGGCGCGATTCCGATTCGCCGGAACACGAAAGACAAGGCGTATCTGATCACGCTCAAGGCCTACGTCGCCGAAGTGCTGCGCAGCCAGGATCTCCTGTTCTATCCGGAAGGCGGGCGCAGCTACAGCGGCGAGTTGAAGCCTCCGAAGACCGGCCTGCTGCACGCCGCGCTGCTCTCGGGAACGCCGGGGCTGAAAATCGTGCCGACGGCCATTGCCTACGACCTCGTGCTCGAGGATCACATCCTGGCGCGGCAGCGCGTGAAGCGCAGCCAGCGCCCGTTCGCGCGCGAGCTCGCCGAGATGGTCAGATACGCCGTCGGCTATCGGTCGCGCGCGTTCGTCACCTTCGGACGGCCCATTCCGCTCGACGGCTGGGATCCGGAATCGAGGCGCGACGTGCTCGAGCTCGGCAAGCTGACGCGCACCACGATCGGCAAGCTCGTGAAGGTACTGCCGACCTCGGTGGTCGCCACAGCGATGCGGCCCTCGTTGAGCAGACGCGATCTCGAGTCGCGCGCGGAGGCGATCATCGAGACGTTGCGCGCCGTCGGCGCGAATCTCGGCGTTTCGACCGGGCGCCAGGCCGTCGAAGAAGCTGCGGAACCCCTCGAAGCGCGGGGTATCCTCGTCTACGATCGCGGGCGCTTCCGCGTGCGCGACCGCAATGTGCTGAGGTACTACGCCCGCGGCATCGAACACCTGCTCTCGGCCGGATCCAGCCGTACGCACTGATGCTGGATGCCGCATCCAAGGCATTTTTTCAGACGCTCTCCAACAGCCACACACTGAAACGACTGGCGTCGCGCCATGGCATCTCCGGCCCGCACGCCTTCGCGCGCCGGTTCATCGCGGGAGAGAACCTGGACGATGCGATCGCCGCCCTTCGCGAGATTCAGGCGCAGGGTCTGCATTCGACGCTCGACTATCTCGGCGAGAGCGTCGCGTCGCTGGCCGCCGCAGAAACGGCTACACAGGAGTACCTGACCCTTATCGAGGCCGTCGATCGAGCCGGCGTGGAACGGAACCTGTCGCTGAAGCTGACGCAGCTCGGCCTGGACGTCGACCGCGCCATGTGCGTCGACAACCTGCGGAAGATTCTCCACGCCGCTGCCCGCTGTGGGTTTTTCGTCCGGATCGACATGGAGGGCTCCGCGCACACCGAGGTGACGCTCGATATCTTCGAGACGCTCTGGAAGCTCGGCGATCGCAACGTGGGCGTCGTACTGCAGTCGTGCCTGCATCGCACCGAGCAGGATTTCGAGCGGGTGAACGCCCTGGGCGCCCGGATCAGGCTCGTCAAAGGCGCATACCGCGAGCCCAGGAGCGTCGCGCATCAGCTCAAGTCCGATGTGGATGCGGCGTACGTGCGGCTGGCCCGGCGGCTGCTGACCGAGGGGACGTATCCCGCCATCGCGACGCACGACGAGGCCATCCTGGCCGAGGTGAAGCGGTTCGCGCACGAGCGCGGCGTCGGCCATGACGCCTTTGAGTTCCAGATGCTCTACGGCATTCGCCGCGATCTGCAGAAAGCCCTTCGCGACGGCGGCTACCGGATGCGCGTGTATGTGCCGTTCGGCAAGGAGTGGTTTCCGTACTTCATGCGGCGGCTCGGCGAGCGGCCTGCAAACGTCGCGTTCGTGCTGCGCGCGCTTGTCACCGAGCGGTAGACTCGACGCAGAGGCGCAAAGACGCAGAGAATTCTTTTCGAAAACAAAACTCTGCGCCTTTGCGGCTCTGCGTCAAAGAGACGCAAAAAGCGAGCCTATGTATCTGCAGTAGGCCCGTAAATGTTGGGGATCGGCACGTCGAGCATCCTCAGATACACACTCAACTGGCCGCGATGATGCACGGCGTGGTTCAGGATGAAGGAACGGAACACGGCCACGCGCGGCAGGCTGAACAAGTGCTTCCCTGCGTTCTTCAGCGTCCACTGCACCAGGAACTCGCCATCGGTCGTCCGGACGAGCAGGGCCCGGGCCGCCTGCACGTTGACGTCGTAGGTGCGCAGCAACTGCCGGGACGATTCGAATGGCGGCGTGACGATCGCGGGACCTTCCGGTGGATTCGTGTCGAACTCCCTGCGCTCCAGCGTGATGGATGCCCAGATCGGAATGTTCGCGATGTGCATCGCCAACTGGCCGAGCGATCTCGATCGTGCGTGAGGCGCCCAGTCGGCGCTCGCTTCGGGCACACGCTCGAGCAGGACGCGAGTGGTCGCCGTTTCGTGATCGAACTCGGGCAGCAGCAATTCCGCAATCGGCATCTGGCTAGGCATCGCGATGGACGGTGTCGATCGAAAACGCCGGCAGGCAGACCGCCACGTACTCGGCGCCGTCGGGCCCCGGCGAGCTGTAGCGCACCCATTCGCCCGGATGGGTCACGACCGCCTGGCCGGCATGCACGTCCGTCACACCCTGCTCGTGCTCAACCCGCACCATCCCGCGCAGCACGACCGTAATCTCCTCGAACTCGGGACGCTGCCCGGGCTCCAACCATCCCGACGGTGACTGCATCCGCGCGACGCTGACGCTGGCATGCGCGGAGTTCACGCGTCCGGCGTACTCCTCGATGCGTTTGGGCGGATGACCTGCGGCTTGAATCACTGACGGCGCGGCAATAAGTGTAGGCATGGGAGAATCTACCATGTCTTTTCGAAGCATCACGACGGCGCGGCGCAAGAACATTGCCCTCATCGCCCACGACAACCTGAAGAGAGATCTGCTCGAGTGGGCGACCTACAATCGCGGCACGCTGGGCCGTCACGACCTCTTTGGAACCGGCACGACCGGCGGCATGCTGAATGCCGAGCTCGGCTTGACGGTCCATCGATTCCGCAGCGGTCCGTTCGGCGGCGATCAACAGGTCGGCGCAGGCGTCGCCGAAGGTCGGATCGACTTCATTATCTTTTTCTGGGATCCGCTGGCGCCTCATCCGCACGACGTCGACGTCAAGGCGCTCCTGCGCGTGGCGGTGGTCTACAACGTGCCGATCGCCTGCAATCGCGCGACGGCCGACTTTCTTCTCTCGAGCCCGCTCATGGACGAGGAATACGAGCGGCGCCTGCCCGATCTGGATGGCCTGATCTGAAGTAGTTTTCAGTTTTTAGTTTTTAGTTTCGGTCCTCTCATTGCCTCCCAGATCCGCTCCGGCGCCAACGGCAGGCGACGAATCGCGACACCGGCGGCCTGATTGATCGCCGCGCCGACCGCGGCTGCGACGGCAAGCGTGCCTCCTTCACCGGCGCCTTTGGCGCCATGCGGACCGGGGCCGTCGCCCTGCTCGATAAAGCTCGTCTGCAGTTCCGACGGCACATCCTTGATCGAGGGAATCCGGTAATCCAGCGATCCGAGATTCAGGATGCGCCCGTCGTGACCAAGGACGAGCTGCTCCATGAGCGTGTGACCGAGGCCCATCACCGCGGCCCCCTCGTCCTGCGCGTGCACCTGGGCCGGATTCAGCGCCTTGCCTACGTCGCTGACGAGCACGAGCTTGTGGATGACGGTCTCGCCAGTTTCTGGATCGACTTCGACCTCGCACGCCGCGCACATCACCTCCCAGAAAGCGGCGCGGCCTCCAAGCGGATGGGAGGGGTCGAACGCGTTGCCGGATTCGCCGATGCCGATGAGCTCTCCGCGCGGCGGCCCGAACCGCGCTCGGAGAAGGTCAGCGGGATTCGAATCGGCCGGGAGGCCGTACGACGCTGCCGTACGCGCGAGCTGTTCCTGGATGTTGCGGCACGCGTTCGTGACGGCGCTGCCCATGAAAACGGTCGAGCGGCTGGCAGACGTTGAAGAGTCATAAGGCACTAAAGCGGTGTCGCCCATGACAATCGCGATCCGATCCGGCGTGACCCCGAGCTCGTCGGCCGCGATCTGCGTCAGCACCGTGCGCGCGCCTTGACCCATGTCCGATGTGCCGCAGATGACCGTCGCGCTCCCATCGAAGTGGAGTCGGACCAGCGCCACCGAATTCGATGCCGTGGACGAGCTCTTGAGCCCGACCGAGATGCCTCGACCCCGATTCGGTCCAAGCGGTGTGGCCCACCCGACGGCCGACGCCGCGCCTTCAAGTGCGAGGCGCCAGTCGCCATCGGCCGGCGTGTCCCCCGGGATGAATGCTTCGCCTTTCGCGGGCAGGTTTCGACGCCGGATCTCAACGGGATCGAGTCCCAGCAAGGCTGCGGCTTCGTTGAGCTGCGACTCGACCGCCCACGAGGCCTGCGGCGTGCCGAAGCCACGAAACGCAGTGGACGGTGTCGTGTGCGAAAGCAGGGCCTGCGCGACGATGCGTGCATGGGGCGTCCGATACGGCCCGCACGCGGCATAACTGGCCTTGCTGACGACCCGCGTGCCGATGTCGGCGTAGGCGCCAATCAGGAAATCGGCACGGATGTCCTGAAAGGCAATGCGGCCGTCGCGGCTGAATCCCGTGCGCGCATGAATCGCAGCAGATGCCCTGCGTGCCGCCTGAAACGATTCCTCGAGCGTGAGGACGAGCCTCACAGGTCGTCCCAGCTCGAGCGCGAGCCATGCCAGGAGCGGCTCGAACTTCGGCCATCCTTTCCCGCCAAATCCGCCCCCTGGATCGGGCGCAACGATGCGGACCGAGGCGATTGGACGCTGGAGGGCGGCGGCCACGACCCGCTGCAGCACATACGGGTGCTGAGTGGGGCTCCAGACGGTGACGCCGTTGCCGTCGGGCGCCGCGAGAAAGGCATGAGGTTCGATGGCGAAGTGCGTGACCATCGGGAAGCTGTAGTCGTGTTCCACGACGATGTCTGCGGAGGCGCTTTCGGGACTGCCCCAGCCGAATTGCCAGCGCCCCATCGTGTTCGTGCGCGCCAGGGGATCGCTTCCGCGCAGGTCCGGATCCTGAACCAGCAGCGAAGCAGGATCGAGCGCGTCGCTCACCGACAACACCGCGGGAAGTTCGGCGAACTCGACATGCACCAGCGAGGCCGCTCGCTCGGCCGCATCGTCTGTTTCGGCCGCAACCACGGCCACGGGCTCACCTGGAAACTTCGTCTCGCCGATGGCAACAAGCGGCCGATCGGCAACGACCGGTCCGTAGCGCGCAATCGGCTGCGGCAGATCGCGAGCAATGACGATGGCGCGCACCCCGGGCACCTGCGAGGCGGCTTCGCGATCGACGCCGACGATGCGCGCATGCGCGCAGGGAAGGGTGACGAGCTTCAGGTGGAGTACGTTGTCGAGCCGGATGTCGGCTGCGTACTGCTGCAACCCGGTGACGCGCTCGACCGCGCCGATTCGTGGGAGTGAAGTGCCGACGATGTCCATGCGCTGCCTGGTCTTCGGTTCGTGGTTCCTAGATTCTAGTTTTTAGATTCTAGTTTCCAGTTTCACATTCCTACGTAGTGCCCGACTTCAGCCGGACTGAATCAGCTATGTTCTTCACCCGAAGCTCGGACGACGGCTTCGACGATGCGGCTGTAGCCCCCGCAGCGACAGAGATTGCCTGCCAGACCTTCCAGAATCTCGTCGCGCGTCGGGTGCGGCGTCCGTGCGAGGAGCGCTGTCGCCGCCATGATCATGCCGGGGATACAGAACCCACATTGCACGGCGCCGGTGCGTACGAACGCGTCCTGCAGCCGGCTCATTGCACCGGGCCGCCCAATCCCCTCGATCGTGACAACGGACTCGCCGTCGCATTCGACAGCGAGGACGAGGCATGCATTGACGGCTCTACCGTTCAATAGCACGGTACAGGCGCCGCATTCTCCTTCGGCGCAGCACTCCTTGGTTCCGGTCAGACCGAGGCGATCGCGCAGCAGGTCCAGGAGCGTGCGATGCGGATCGACGTCGATCGTGTGTGGGCTCCCATTGACGTTGACGCCGATGATCATCGAACCCCTCGCGCTTTGTGCATCCGGGCGACGGCCGCTCCGAGTGCACGGCGGGCGAGCACAGGCAGCATCGCCGCGCGGTAGCTGTCGTGCGCTCGTAGATCGGAAATCGGCGACGCCGATGCAAAAAACCGGCCGAGCATCGCATCGCGCTCTTCGGAATCGATGTTCGGTTCGAGGAGGTCCGCCTCATTCCGGACGACAACGAACGGCCGTGGTCCGACGGCGCCAAACGCGAACCGGATCTCTCCGGATCGGCTCGCCAGACATGCCACGCTCACGATCGCAAGATCGACCCCACGCCGGCGCGTCAGCCTCGCGAAGGCGGCGCCCGACCCCTCGGGCGGCCATTGAAGATCGATGGCCGCGACCAGCTCGTCACTGCCGAGCGCAGTCCGCCCCGGCCCCGTCAGAAATTCGTCCAGTGGTAGTTCGCGAGTTCCGCGATTTCCAACCATCGTCACGCGCGCGCCGTACACGAGAAGGGCGGGCGCGGTATCGGCCGCAGGCGAGGCATTGCAGAGGTTGCCTGCCAACGTCGCGCGATTGCGGATCTGAATCGAGCCGAGCACGAGGCCGGCTTCCACCAGCGCAGGAAAGCGCTCGCGAATCTGCTGGTGCTCGACGATATCGGAGATGACGGCACGCGCGCCGATGCGAAGGGCGGCGTCTGTCGTGACGATGTCGGCGCGAAGCTCGGCGACGCGCTTGAGATCGACAACGATGCCCGGCACATCCTGACGCTTCCGGAGCCGCACGATCAGGTCGGTGCCGCCCGCAAGCACGCGGGCGCCCGCGCCGTGTTCGCGGAGCAGCTGCAGAGCGGCGGCGAGCGACTCGGGCCGATGGTAGGCGAAGGGCCTCACGTGCGCATCAGACGGGCGACCGCCGCCTCCCACATCGGGCGCGCGAGCGTCCTCGCTTCGGGCACGCGAATCCGCTCGTACATCTGGTCGATCTTGGCGGCAATCACCGGCTTGGCGTGCTTGCCGCTTTCGATAAACGACGCCATCAGCTCGACGTTGGTTTCGAGAAAGCTCAGGCTGTCGGCCGCCTGCACCAGATCGGCGTCCGGCGAACCTCCCCATTCGTGAACCCGAATGAGCGATTCAACTCGATCGACGAGTTCCTCGTCGGCCTTCTGTTCGCGAAGCCACGCGCCGACGATCCTCGCGCTCCGGTTCGAGTGCGCCTCTTCGTACTCGCGGCTGTTCATCACGATGGGAATCGCGTCGGGACCACCGAACGCGCGCTCCATGTCGTGCGTGAGCGCGGCCAGGCGAATGGCTTCTGCCGCTTCTGGCTTCAGGCGATCGAGCCAGTCGAGCGTTTTCAGGAGGTGAGTCCGGTTGTATGGATAGTGCTCGATCACCCACGACCGGCCGAGCGTGACGAGACGGGTTTCGCCGCGTTCAGCCATGGGCCGCCAGAGTCGTGATCGGCCGGCTCTGCAGGAGAAACAGCCGTCCCTGGCGCATGCACCACTCGATGTCCTGCGGCAGCCCGAAGAAGCCTTCGACCGTCAACCCCACGTCGCACAGATGCGCCAGGTCCTTGTCGCCAAGGACCCGCCCGCGTGTCTCATCCGCGAGAAAGCGATCCAGCACGCTGCCGTCGCTTCTCGAGATCACGTAGTGATCGGGCGTGATCGCGCCCGACACGATCGCTTCGCCCAGCCCTGGCGCCGCTTCGACGATCATACGGTCGCGCCGTTGATGAATCGGATCGACGGTGAACATGACGCCGCTGGTGTCGGCCTGAACCATCGTCTGCACGACGACCGCCATCCGGTGATCGGCGAGTACGGCCTTCCGCGCACGGTAGAAAAGCGCGCGGGGAGAGAAGAAAGAAGCCCAGCAGTCGCGAATCCGTTCGAGCACCTCATCGGCACCAGAAACGTTGAGATAGGTCTCCTGCTGCCCGGCAAAGCTCGCGGTCTCGCCATCCTCGGCCACGGCACTCGAGCGGACGGCCACTGGCTCGCCAGCGGGCAGGAGTGCGTGTGCCTGGCGAATGGATACGGCAATGATCTCGGGAACGAGCGCTCCGACGATGAGGCGCCGCATCTCGGCCGCAGCCGCTTCGACTGCGGCACTGTCGTCCACGTCGAGCGATCCGATCAGGCTCGCGATGCGGCCGGTTACGCCTGACGTCTCGAGAAACGTCTCGAACGCAGCGGCGGTCACGACAAATCCTGGAGGCACGGGTAGACCCGCACGCGACATGCGGCCAAGGCTTGCACCCTTGCCCCCGGCAATGGCCGTTGCGACCTCGGGCAGCCTGTCGAGCGCGAGCGTGATCTCAGCCAACGATCTCGACCAACCCGGCCGCGCCGTTGATACGCACGCGCTGACCGGTTCGAATGCGCTCGGTCGCGGTCCGCGTGCCGACCACGGCCGGGATGCCGAACTCGCGCGACACGACGGCCGGGTGCGACAAGGCGCCGCCAGAGTCGGTGACGAGCCCACCAATCTTCGTGAAGAGGACGACCCACGACGGGCTCGTCATCTTGCAAACGAGCACTTCGCCCTTCTTCACATCGTCGAACTGTTCCGCCGACTCGACGACACGGGCAGGGCCTTCGTAGACCCCCGCCGATGCGCCCAGCCCCCTGAGCGTATCGGAGGGTTGCTGTGCAGCATCCTTCGATCGCTCGTAAATGCCCGGCCAGTCCCACAGCACCTGTTTGTACGGCTCTCCGTACATCGACCACTGCGTTATGGTGCCCGCCCAGAGCCGGGGCCGCGTCGAAAACGACTTCTCGCGCTCGCTGCGACGCTCCTTGACGATGCGCCGGCCATCGATCGTCGACGGACTGGCGGCCAGCAGTCGCAGTTCGTCGTACTTCAAGTACATCACGTCATCGGGCTGGTCGAGAACGCCGGCCGCCACGAGCTTGCGTCCGAGGGCCATCAGCACGAGCCGGACGCGCGCGTAGGTGCCCTGGTCCATATAGAAATGGTGGTCGGGGGTGAGCGGCGTCATCTTGAGGGCGAGCTCGAGTGCCATCTTGAGCTGATCGCGCGCCTGCTCGGCGGCGGTGGCCGGGACGAGCGACCACATTTCGGCAATGGCCTTGTCGCGGTTCTCGCGCAGTTGCCGGACGTCCTTCTCGTAGTCGTAGTCGGACAGGAGGTATCCCCGCAGCGCCTCGACGATGGGCGTCGGATTCTCGCGCCAGGTGGGATAGAGATACTCGTGTGCGTACATCGACTTGTTGCCGTATTCGAACTTGTACGCGTCGATGTCCTTCAACAGCTCACGCCCCTCGTCTGACGCTGCCAGCGCTTTCATGACGCCCGCAGCCGTCTCGTTCTCGTCGAACGCGCGCTGCAGCGTCTTCGTTGCCTTCACCTTGTTCTTGAGCACCCACAGCGCCTTCACCGAGTCCCAGTTTCGATCTTCGTCCGAGATGAGGATGCGGCCAACCAGCGGCTTGTGCTCCTGGCCGATGAGCGACAGAAGCGCGCCTTCGAACGTGATCGACGCCTGGAATTGCGCCAGGTTGAGCATCCAGTGGAGCCGCCAGTGGCGCTCCTGGATGTCGAGGGCGTCCTCGAGCAGGATCATCATCTCGGCCGTTGACGCCGACTCGGTCGGGAACGTGTCGAGATACTCGAAGTTCCGCACGATCTCGGGGAGATAGCGCTGCTTCCACCAATCGAGGAACTTGTCGGCATACACCGGCATCACGAGGTTGTAGTAGGGCCAGAGCGACGATTCCTCGTCGGCGGTCCGCGGGACGACCGCGCTCATGACGTAGCCGTTGATGGTCTTCGCAACCCAGTCCTTGCCGAACGGCACGCCAAACCGCCGGTACATGTAATCGCAGGTCAGCCACCAGCCCCCGACGTCGAACCACATCGGCGAAATCGGCTGGGGACAATGCAGGTCGTCGAGCCAGAAGTGCAAATGTTTTTCGTCGACGCTCAGCCAGTCGATCGGTGTCGCGGCGTCTCCAAAGAACTCGTCGATAACCCGCTCGCGATCGGACACCGGCGGATTCTCGACGCTCCTGAGCTCCTGCATATCGAACGTACTGACCTGCGAGGCCAGCAGGCCATCGCGAGTGATATAGGCATCCGATCCGCGATAAGGCTTCGAGAGAAACGGGGCATCTACCCGCCACTGCACGTTGATGGTGTCACCGGATGCGCCGACGTGTTCGGGTGTGAACGTCACGCCGAGCAGCCCGCCCTCGCTCCAGGGTTTCACGAGCCCTGCAAACGCGTCACCCACCTGCCGGCGTCCGCGGACCGTGACACCGCGTGGCAGAAAGATCTCGACATCATCCGGGTACTGCGCCATCAGGCGATTCCAGTCTCCGCGATTGAGCGCATCGAGATGTTCGTCCACCACCGCCTGCGGCGTTCGCAGCGGCTTGAGTTCGGGCATGGTCATCGAACGTCCTCCAGTGGAGCCGTCAAGATTTGATTCTATTCGTGTCTTCGTGGTTCGCGTCTTCGTGGTTCGTGTCTTCGTGCCTTCGTGGTTACATCGCGCGGATCGCCTGCAGGATGGTCGGGAGGCCGCCCACGAGCCAGACGATGGCGGCAACAAGGGCGGCGCGGCTCATCGGAATGCGGCCTGTCACGCTCAGACCGATCGCGACGAGGACCGTAATCCACAGCGTGAAGACGTCCAGCCGCCCCACCACCGCAATCAACAACGCCGAGGTCGTATCGGGATCGAGAAAACGGCCGGGACCGAACGTGATGCGAAAACGGCCGTTGAACTGGGTCGGATCGAGGAACAGCGCCTGAAGGCCGTTGGTGACGCCCTCGACGACACGCGGCACGAACGCGTACGCGGCCACGACCAGCGCCGTATGGAACGACTCTGCCGCATCCACCAGTTTCCCGGCGGCCCAAGTGACAACCCCGACGCCCAGCATGGCAATCGGGAGAAAGACGAACACGCCGACCTGGCCGATGCGCGACGTCACGGCCCGCATGTTCTCGACCACCTCGGGCGTGATCTTCGGGTTGTTCCGCATGGCTGCGGCCATCTGACGATCGAACTCCGCATCGAACAGCGGGCTGAGCGCACCGCTGTTGAGATAGAAGATGGCGCCGGTCAACAGCGTGACGACGATGAGCGGAATGAACACGCTGCCGTGCTCGCGGCGCCGAAACACGGCAGACGGCGCGTAGAACATGTCGATGAAGTCTTCCCAAATCGCCACGCGCTGAGTATCGACAGGCTTGGTTGCCATGAGTTGTTTACCGTTTGCCGTTCACCGTTTGCCGCTTTTACTTTTTACTTTCTACTTTTCACTTTCTACTTTCTATTTTCCACTTTCCCGATGCCCGTCCGCCCACCATGCCACTGCAAGCGTGAGCCAGCCGAGCACGATCGCCGCCGCGACCATCGAGGTCACCGACGGCGGAGGCGTGCCCTTCGCGTTTGCGAGGAATCCGATCAGCAGGAATGCGGTGACACCGATGAATCCCCATCGCCCGATGCGATCCTCCGCACGCGTCGCCCGCGAGTATATCCACACGCCGGTCACGAACATCGCGATTTCAACGGCGAACGTGGCGGCTGGAACGTTCCACAACCCGAGCCCATACCGCGGACCGCCGGGATACAGGGGCATGTCGGGCACGTGCGTCACGAAGTCGAGCACCCAGTGACTGACGACCAGGGCGAGCACGACGAGGAACACGCGCGCACCTGCCACCCGCCGCATGCAGACCCAACCAAAGAGCGCGCCCCAGAGAACGAGCGTCGCCAGCGAATGCGAGTACGGATAGCTGATGAACTCGAGAGGCGTGGCGGCGGTGAAGCCAGGAACGATGCGCACGCGCTCGATGCCCAGAGCGACGAGCACGGGCCAGAGGAAATCGGCCAACTGGGCGGCGCCAAAGAGCACCGCGAGCGAAACACGCGGCACCCAGCGCTTCGCGGCGTATCCGAGCGCAAAGTGCCCGATGAACATCGAAGAGCCGGCGCCCTGGATGATAGGTGATTTGACAATCACCTACCATCCAACATCGGGCGATTACTTCAAGTGTTTGCTGACCAGCTTGGTCATCTCGAACATGCTGACCTGCTTCTTGCCGCTGAACACGGCCTTCAGCTTGTCGTCAGCATTGATGTTGCGCTTGTTCTTCGAATCCTGCAGGCCATTCTTCTTGATGTACGCCCAGAGCTTCTTGGTGACTTCCGTGCGGGGCATCGGCTTGTCACCGATCACTGCACCGAGATCCTTGCTTGGCGTCATGGGCTTCATGAATGCGGCATTGGCTTTCCGTGCGGTCTTCTTCTTCGCTGTCTTGGCCATCAAATCTCCTTTAGCGCTCGCGGCGAGTCAAAAACGGCGACGCGTCGGCCCATAGTGTCGCATAGAATCGATTGGTGTATCCGGGAAAGCGAACGGGCTATGCTTCGCTTCCGCTGCATGGCGGCAGGGCGCCGGCCTGGCTGTTCTCCCGGATGGTGCTCCTCTCCAGAGAAATCCTCACCCACATCGTCGAGGAGTTCGGCGCGAATGAGGTGTTGCGCCGGATGTCCGATCCGTTCTGGTTTCAAGCATTTGGCTGCGTGCTGGGCTTCGACTGGCATTCCAGCGGCGTGACGACCACCGTCTGCGGCGCCGTCAAGGAATCGCTGCGCGAGGCGGGACCCGAGTGGGGGCTGTTCGCCGCCGGAGGCAAGGGCGCGACCTCGAAGAAAAGCCCTGCGCAGATTCTAGAAGTCTGCGAGCGCCTGGGCCGCGCACCCGACGCCCTCGTGTATGCCAGCCGCATCGCGGCAAAGGTCGATAACGCCGCCGTCCAGGACGGATATCAGCTCTACCATCACGTCTTTTTCTTCACGGCGTCGGGCGACTGGTCCGTCGTCCAGCAGGGCATGAATGAGCGGACGTCGACCGCACGACGCTACCACTGGCTGTCGGAACATGTGACGAACTTCGTCGAGGAACCGCACGACGCCGTATGCTGCGACACCCGCGGTGCCACGCTGAATCTGGTCGCGCGCGAAAGCGACGACGTGCGGCGTACCAGCGCCGAGCTCGCCGGACACCCACCCGAGACGACGCTCGCCGCTCTTCGCGCGGTCCCCGACCTCAGGCTGCCGGCACGGCACCGGCTGTTTCCCGAGCTGGACGTCGACTCGCGGTATCTCTCGAAAATCCTGATCAAGACGTACGAGCGCGCGCCGGAGCACTTCGAAGCGCTGCTCGGCCTGGAAGGCGTCGGCGCAAAAACCTTACGCGCGCTGGCACTCGCGTCGGAGCTCATCTACGGCACATCGGTCAGCACGCGCGATCCGGCGCGCTTCGCCTTCGCCCACGGCGGCAAGGACGGCATCCCCTTCCCCGTCGATCGGCCGACCTACGATCGGACGATCGAGATTCTCCAGCACGCCGTCGATCGGGCCAGAATCGATCGTTCGGAGCGCGTGCGCGCGTTGAAGAGGCTGGCTCAGTTCAATGGTTCGTAGCGTCCGGCGGGATCTTCGCGCGGTGTCGAGCGCCAGGCGTGCGGCGGTGAACCGGTGGTTCTTCAAGACCGGACCGGGCGACTACGGCGAGGGCGATCGATTTCTGGGCATCACGGTACCGGACCTCCGACGCATCGCGCGCGCGCACGCGGATTTGCCCCGCAACGACGTGCTTCGCCTGCTCCGGTCGAAGTGGCACGAGGAGCGGCAGCTCGCGCTGCTCATCCTCGTACGGCAATACGCGCACGCCGACGAACGCGGCCGTCGCGCGATTCACCGGTTGTATCTGCGCAACACGCGCTGGATCAACAGCTGGGATCTCGTCGACGCGTCAGCCGCACAAATCGTTGGGGCCCATCTTCAGAAGGGCGAGCGCAACATTCTCCGGCGTCTCGCGCGTTCGAAGTCCGTATGGGAGCGGCGCATCGCGATGATCGCGACCTCGCACTACATCAGGAACGGCGACTTCGCCGACGCGCTTGCGATCGCCGACATGCTCGTCAACGACGAGCACGATCTCATTCAGAAAGCCGTTGGCTGGATGCTTCGCGAGATCGGCAACCACGACCGGCAGGCCGAAGAGCGTTTTCTGCGGCGGCACGCGCACACGATGCCGCGAACGATGTTGCGATACGCCATCGAGAAGTTTCCGGATCGGCTCCGGCGAAAATATCTAAATAGACAGGAGGTTCGTTAGGTTCGTTAAGTTCGTCAAGTTCGTCAAGTTCGTTAAGTTCGTTAGGTTCGTGGGGTTCGGCAGGTTCGTCGGGTTCGTGGGTTCGTAGGTTCGTCCTGTTCGTCGGGTTCGTCAGGTTTCTGCGTCGTTTGCTGTCGACGCGCTCGACGCGCAATGTGACGGGCGCGTGCTTGGTCGGCGTTTCGCTTCGCCTCAGGCGAGCGCAGATACTGCTGAAGCCCGGAAAGCGCTTTCAACGCACGGCTCGCCAGCGCGTCGGCTTCAAGGCAGTCCAGTTCCTGGAAAAGCCGGCGGTCATACCCCGCGCCGATGCCGTTTTTGACTTCCAGCAGTGACGCGCGCGAGTGATCGAGAAAATGCGCAAAATCGGCTGGAGCAAACCGGCCGAATCCTTCTGGAAAATTGCGTTGAGCCGAATCGGCGGCGTCCCGAAGGTTGTCGCGAAACTTGAAGTCGCGAGATGCCGGGCCCGTCGACGTCATCGCGATCACTTTCCTGTGGAGCTCGCGCGCGAGTTGCCACGCCTTGAAATCCTGATAGCGGCGCATGCTCCCGTGGAAGAGCAAAGCCGCTGCCGGACGAAAACATTCGAGAAACCGAGGAAGGGCGGTGCCACGGCGCAATTCCCGCATCGAAGAGCATCGCAAGAGTACGCAGAACTTTCGAACCCACGAACCCCACGAACCCCACGAACTTAACGAACCCCACGAACTTAACGAACTTAACCAACCCTATGGTTCAACGTATGCATCCGCCTCGATTTCGATGAGCATCTGCGGATCAATCAGCCGCGGCACTTCGACCATGGCCGTCGCGGGACGTATGTCCGGAAAGAACTCGCCATGCGCCCGACCTACTTCCTGCCAGTTGGCGGCGATATCGACGACGTACAGCCTGGTGCGGACGACGTCCTTCATCGACGCGCCTGCCTTGGCGAGCGCCGATTCGATGTTCTTCAGCGTCTGCACCGTCTGCTGATACGGATCGTTCGGCCCCACGATCTCGCCATTCGCGCCAGTCGCGGTCGTGCCCGACACCCACACGTGGCTGCCGATACGCACCGCGCGCGAATAGCCGATGATCGGCTCCCACTTGCTGCCGGTCGAAATCTGTTGTCTTGTCATCGAACCTCACGAACCGGGTCTATCGGAACAGATAGATGACCGCCGCCGTCGGGCGCACGACCATCGTCGAGCCGCCGCCGTTGCCGCGGAGGTCGACGGAAATAGCGAAACGCCGGTGAACGGGAATCTGCGCGCCGACGCCGACCAGCACTTGTAACTCGGTCTTCCTGCCATCGAGGAGCGTCAGGCCGCCCACCATGTAGGGTTGCAGGCGTCCCGAGGCCAGGACGCGCATCACGCCCAGACTATAGAGCGTTTCGTGGTGGCGAGGCGTGCAGCACGCCGTCGGATTCGCCGCGCGTATCCAGGTCTCGAACTCCAGGGCCCAGTTCGGCGACAGGAAGGTGCCGATCGACCCACCGGCGCCGGGCTCGGCTTTGGTTTCGCGCACCCTGAACGTATTGCCCACGACGTTGGTCCCGGCCCGGAACGCGACGAACCTGTCGCCGCTGGCGTGCCCCTGTGCATGCGGCACAGCATGGGCGAGCGCGCACACGATCAAAGTGGCGATGAGGTTCCGCATCGCTGCGCCCCCATAGTAGACTGTGGAGCCTTACCGGAACGAAAAACTAGAAACCAAAAGCTAACGCTGGGAAAGCCAAACAGTGCACTCGCGAGTACTTATATCGGCGGCGTCGATACTGGCTGCAAGTCTCGTCACCTTGAGCGGCGGTGCCGCACAGGTGCAGCGCCAGGTCCGCAATCTCGGGCTCGGCG
>Ga0065707_10082243_pt1 | contig 18389 bp, 14 predicted proteins | sample SwiRhicommuniRL3_FD_59094 | JGI IMG/M metagenome (GOLD analysis project Ga0065707, IMG submission 59094) | Switchgrass rhizosphere bacterial communities from Rose Lake, Michigan, USA - RL3 v2 (version 2) | ecosystem: Host-associated > Plants > Roots > Rhizosphere > Soil | place: East Lansing...
CGGCAGCCATGAGCTGCCGCCTGCTCCGTAATACCAGTCTCAACGCCGGCGCGCGGTCTTCGCCGCCGGCGCATTCCTCGCCTGCTTCGCCATGCGCGCGTCATTGGTCTGGATATCCAGTCCGCCGATGCATCGCTCGAGCATGTCCTGCATTTGTATGATCTCCGTCGGACGCAGCACCGACAGCATCCGCATCCATACCGCCTTGCCGATCACCTTGGCCCGATCGAGCCGCTTCTCGCCGGTTTTCGTAATGAACCAGCTGTCGGCGCGGGCAGTGCTCGGATGCGGCCGCCGCTCGATATCTCCATCGCGTTCCAGCCGGCGCAGGATGGTGTTCATGGTCTGCGCCGTGACGAAGGCGCGGCGGGCGATTTCAGCTCCCGGCACTCCTGGTTCGAGTTGCAGGGTCATCAGCACCAGGAAGTGCGCGAACGACATTTCGATGCCTTCCAGGCGAAACGCCTCATCCACGGCCTGGCGCACCGACTGATGCAAGTTCTTGAGCAGATGGGGAATCGTCAATTCCGGAGGCAGCGGCTCGGAATCGGCGTTGACAGATTTAAGCGCAGGTTGTGACACGAATTTACTTGCAGAGCGAGACACGACGCATTGCGATCTTATATCAGCTTCCTGATATCATATCAGCAAGCTGATATAGCGCCGCGGGTTTACTTCGCAGTTGCGCACTGCCTAACGGGTGCATCGATGTTCATGTCCTTCTTGCGGAATCGTGGCCGCCTGACACTGGTCGCCGGCGTCGTGCTGGTACTGGGCGTGGGGATTTTCGTCATGCGCTCCTCGGCGAAGGACCGCAGCCCTCCTGTGACGCCGCCGGGCATGAGCGTCACGACGATCGCATTGCAGCCTATCGACCTGGCGCGCGGCATTCCCGCAAACGGCAGCGTGCATCCGTGGCAGGAGATCATCATCGGTCCGGAAGTCGGCGGCTATCGCGTCGCTGCCGTCAATGTAGACGTTGGCGACAAGGTGAAACGCGGCCAGGAACTCGTACGCATGTCGGACGTGCTGCTGGTCTCCGACGTCACGTCGAAGAAAGCGAACCTGCAGAGCGCCGCAGCGACGCTCGAAAACGCGGCTGCTGCGTTTCGCCGCGCGACGTCGTTGTCGTCGTCGAGTTCCGGCGCACTGTCGCAGGCGGATCTGGACAAGTTGCGCAGTGACGAGTTGGCCGCCAAGGCCAAAGTCGAAGTAGCCAGGGCCGATCTCGATGCAGCGGAATTGCGCGTGAAATATACGCATGTCACTGCACCCGACGACGGCGTGATCTTCTCCCGCACCGTGGCTGTCGGACAGATCGCGAGCGTCGGTGGCGAAATGCTCCGCATGGTCCGCCAGGGCCGCGTCGAGTGGCGAGCTGAAATTCCCGAAGCACGCATGCGCGACATCCGCAGCGGCCAGCCAGTTCGCCTGACGACGGCGGATGGGGCGCTGCTCGAAGGCAAGGTTCGCACCGTGTCGCCGACGATCGAAAGCTCGACCCGCTCCGGCATCGTCTATGTCGATATCGCTTCTGCCAACGCACGGCCCGGCATGTTCGCGCGCGGCGAGATCATCGTAGACAACAAGCCGGCGCAGATGGCACCCATCGCCAGCGTCGTGATCCAGGATGGCTACAGCTACCTGTTCGTCGTCACCGATCACCAGACCGTGCAGCGCCGCCGCGTCGAGACCGGTATCGTCAAGGACAACAACATCGAGATCGTCAGCGGCATCCAGCCCGGCGAGCGCATCGTGGAGAAGGGCGCGGGCTTCCTGAAAGACGGCGATCGCGTGAACGTCGTCATTCCGGACGCCGGAAAAGCCGCATGAACTTCGTCACCTGGTCGATCCGCAACCCGGTTCCCGTCATCGTCCTGTTCGTGATGCTGACGGTGGCCGGGCTGCTGAGTTTCCCACGCCTCGGCATCCAGGACATGCCCGATATCGAACTGCCCGCCGTGGTGGTGACGGTTGCCTATCCCGGCGTACCGCCGTCGCAGCTCGAATCGGAAGTCACGCGCAAGGTGGAAGATACGGTCTCCTCCGTCGTCGGCATCGAGCACATCAGCTCGACCGTCAACGAAGGCGCGTCGACCACCGTCATCCTTTTCGACTTCGACCGCGAGATCAGCGAAGCCGTCGACGACATCCGCGACGCGGTGACACGCATTCGCACCGATCTTCCCGCGGATGCCCGCGAACCGGTGATTTCGCGGATAACGACGTCGGGACGCCCCGTGGTCACCTTCAGCGTCGAAGCCGAGAACATGAGCGACACCGAGCTGTCGTGGTTCGTGGACCTCACGGTGATGCGTGAAATCACCGCGGCCAAAGGCGTCGGCGCCGTATCGCGCATAGGTGGCGTGTCGCGAGAAATTCGCGTCGACCTGCATCCGGACCGGATGGCTGCGCTGCAGGCGACCGCAAGCGACGTATCCCGTCAACTGCGCAAAATTCAAGCTGAGTATCCGGGTGGCGAAGGCCGCGTCGGCGGACTCGAACAGAGCGTCCGCACCACGGGCACCATCGCGTCGGCACAGGAACTCGCCGCCCTGCCCATCGTACTGACCGACGGCCGCACCGTGCGCCTCGACACCATTGCCGAGGTTCGCGACCAGGCAGCAGAACGCCGCCAGCTGGCGCTGCTCGACGGCAAGCCGGTGATCGGCTTCGAAGTCGTACGAGCATGGGGCGCGAGCGCCATCGGCGTGGCCGAATCGTCCCGCGAAATCGTCGAACGCATGGGCAGGCAATATCCGGGCGTGAAGTTCAAGGAAGTGAGCTCGACGGTCGACTTCATCCGCAAGTCCTATGAATCGTCCATTGAAATGCTGTTCGAGGGCGCCCTGCTCGCCGTGATCGTCGTATGGGTATTCCTGCGCGACTGGCGTGCGACGTTCATCTCCGCGGCGGCATTGCCGCTGGCGATCATTCCGACCTTCTGGGCCATGCACCTGCTCGGCTACACGCTGAACGTCCTGACGTTGCTGGCGCTGTCGCTGGTCGTCGGCATGCTCGTCGACGACGCCATCGTCGAAGTCGAGAACATCGTCCGGCATCTGCGCATGGGCAAGAAGCCGCTCGATGCCGCCAAGGATGCTGCGCTCGAGATCGGCATGGCCGTAGTCGCGACGACGTTGACACTCTGCGCGGTGTTCGTGCCCGTCGCGTTCATGGGCGGCATTCCCGGCGAGTTCTTCCGGCCCTTCGCCTTCACTTCGGCGGTGGCAGTGCTGTTCTCGCTGCTCGTCGCACGCATGCTGACGCCGATGATGGCGGCCTACATGCTCGAGCCGCACGCGGAGCATGAAACCATCAGCGCCATGAAGTCGTGGTACCTGGCATCCGTCACCTGGTGCCTGGCGCATCGACGCAGGACACTCGGGATCGCCACGTTGCTCCTTGCGGCCTCGCTGGGGCTGATGCCTTTCATCCCCAAGGGCTTTGCGCCGGTCGGCGACCTCGGCTTCGCCGTGCTGACAGTAGAGCTGGCACCCGGTGCAACCCTCGAAGAAACCACGCGAGTTGCCGAAACCATCCGCAAGCGCGTCATGGGCATGCCGGAAGTGACCAGCGTCTACAGCACCATTGGAGCGGGCGGCACCGGCGGCGGACCCAGTCAAGCCGGCAGCTCGAGCGGCGACGTGCGGCGCGCCAACATCACCATCCAGTTGAAGCCTGCGGAAGAACGGAACATCACGCAGCAGCAATTCCAGATCAAGGCAGCAGCACTGCTCGCCAATATTCCTGGCGTGCGTCTCGCTTTCGGCGCCCAGACAGGCAGCAAATTGCAGATCACGCTGGCCGGTGACGATCCGAAGTCGCTCGAAGCTGCATCGGCGGCAGTGGAGCGGGACCTGGCCACGCTGCCAGGACTGGGAAGCGTCACCTCCTCCGCCAGCCTGATGAAACCTGAAATCGTGATCCGCCCCATGCCGGATCGCGCCGCCGAACTCGGCGTCACCACCGATACCCTCAGCGCCGTGACTCGTATCGCAACGTCGGGCGACATAGACAACAGCCTGGCGAAACTCAATCTCGCGAGCCGCCAGATTCCGATTCGCGTGCAGCTTCCCGACAATGCACGCGGCGATCTGGAAAGTATCCGCCTGCTGTCGGTTCCGTCGCGAACTGGCTCGGTGCCCTTGATGAGCGTCGCCGAAGTGTCGCTGGGCGCAGGTCCCGCACAGATCACGCGTTATGACCGCAGCCGCAATATTTCCATCACCGCCGATCTCAACGGCCTGCCGCTGGGCAATGTGCTTGCAGCGACGCGCGAGCTGCCGTCAATGAAGAACCTGCCGTCAGGCGTACACCAGGTCACCGCGGGCGAAGCTGAATTCATGACCCAGCTCTTCAGCGGCTTCGGCCAGGCAATGGCGGTCGGCATCCTGTGCATCTACCTGTTGCTGGTGATCCTGTTCCGCGAATTCCTGCAGCCGATCACGATCCTGTCGGCATTGCCGCCGTCGGCTGGCGGCGCGCTGGTGTTCCTGTTCATCTTCGGCTACCAGATGTCGGTGCCGTCGCTGATCGGCATGCTGATGCTGATGGGTATCGTGACCAAGAATTCCATCCTGCTGGTCGAATACGCGGTGCGCGCCATGCATGAAGAAGGCCTCAGCCGGACCGAAGCATTGATCGATGCGTGTTCGAAGCGCTCGCGCCCCATCGTCATGACGACGATTGCGATGGGCGCAGGCATGCTGCCGATCGCTACCGGATGGTCCGGCGATCCGAGCTTCCGCGCGCCGATGGGCGTAGCAGTGATCGGCGGCTTGCTGGCCTCGACGGCGTTGAGCCTGTTCGTCGTACCGGTGATCTTCACGATCACGGACGACCTGCAGGGCAAGCTGCGGCGGCTGCTCGGTCGCTTCAGGAAACAGCCGGAGCCGGAACCTGCAATCGAGGCACAGAGGGCGCAGAGTTAGTTCAGCGTCGGACCGAGGGCAGCACGGATGCGGCGCATCTGAGCGTCCGTGACCATGCTGCTGAGCAGCTTCTCGAAATGCGGGTGCTGCAAGCCTGACGTGATGTACTGCCAGCGATAGGCACGCAACATCGTGTCGCGAATGTCCTGCTGCTGGCCGGCAGTGAACGTGCGATCGCACAGGCGCATGAAATAGGCAGCATCGGCAGCCGCCTGCGATTTCAGTACGCCATCCAGGGCGCGCAGCAGCGACACCAGGTCTTCGACTCCCTTCTCACGCTCGACGGCGGTCAGCAGGTCGTCTTCCCGCTTCCATTCGATCTCATCGATCACCGCGTGCTGGCATTCCTCCAGCCAGTGATAGCGGAACACATCGCGGTACAGGTCCGACAGCTCTTCGTCGCGCTCGATGCTCTCGCGGTAGTGCACCTGCGTGAACAGCTCGATGTGACAAGTCAACGCGAGCACGGCCCAGCTCGACTTGCCGAGCACCATGCGGGCCACTTCGATAGGATCGGCCACCTGGACATAGCCGCCGGGCATCTTGGCGCCGATGGTCGATTCGATGCGGCGGAACATTTCCTGGTGCTTGATCTCCTCGTCGCTGAAGCGCACCAGCCCTTCGAGCATCACCGGATCGCCCAGGCTGTTCGCATTCGCCAGTTCCAGGACCTTCGCACCGATGTAGCGTTCGATCAGCCCGAACATGCGGGCATAGGTCCTGCCCTGCACATGGCTCATGGTCCGCTTCTCGAGCGGCGCCAGGAAGCCGAGTTCGTGGACCTTGGTCAGGCCGTCGGGCAGGAACTTGCGGCTGAAATCGAACACGCGGCCGCGAAAGACATCCGCCTCGATATCCCAGCGCACGCGCTTGGACGCTTTGATGCAACGCATGTAGCGAATGCGTTCCAGCTCCTGTTCGTCGACCTGCGAGTTCATTCCGGTCCCGATGAATTCCACGGCTGCGTTCATGTCCCCGTTCCCCTTGTCCCCGATCCCTGCCACCAGCCACCGCAGAGGGTCGGCCAGTGGAACGCATGATGGCGGGGCGGTGAACAGTCCGCATGAGGCAGGTGACTCAATTCCTGGGCGGGCGGTCAGGACAAATGTCCCGGAAGTTCCGGGGACACTGCTCGCGGCAGCGTGCTGTGTCCCATTCTTCATCCTGAAGCGAAGCGGTCCGAGGATGAAGAGAGGGGAGGACACAGCACGCTGCCGCGAGCAATGTCCCCAGGATCAGTTCAGCATCGCCCGATCGCGCGCCAGCACGATCGCCTTGGCCCGGGAATCGACGCCGAGCTTCTCGAAGACGCTGGTGAGATGGTTGCGGACGGTCTTTTCGCTGATGAACAGGCGGCGGGCGATCTCGGCGTTGCCTTCGCCGGCCGCGACCAGTCGCAGGATTTCGTTCTCACGGGAAGTGAGCTGTGACAGGTCGGAACTCGACGGCGCGATGTGGACCGCCGCTTCCCTTGCAATGGCCTGCGGTTCCGGATGGCCCAGGAACTCATTGAAACATTGCCGGAAGCGCAGCCAGGCCGGCTCGTCTTCCATGAGAATGTGATTGCGGCTCTCCAGCGTCACGAAGCGGGCGCCAGGAATTTCCGCGGCGAGGATCCTTCCCTGCTCGAACGGAATTCGTGCATCGCCCCGAGCATGCACGACCAGCGTCGGCACGCTCACCTGCGCCAGCAGGTGACGGACGTTGATGACGCCGAACGATTCCAGGATCCGCGCTGCGATTTCCGGCTTGGTGGTGGTGCGCATCAGGTCGCTGAACCAGCGAATCTGTTCGGGAGTGGCGTCCGGAATGAACAGCGATGCAAACAGCTGGCGGAACGCCGGGTTCTCCTGTCCCCACCCCAGGCGGATCAGCTCGATCAACGCCTCGCCGGAACGCTTGGCTTCATCGCCGCGCTGCGCCCAACCGACCGAATAGGCGCCATACAAAATGAGGTGAGTGACTTTCTCGGGATAACGCGTTGCATATTCGATGCACGCCGCCCCGCCCTGTGAAATACCCAGCAATGGAAACTTGTCCAGGCCGGATGCATCGATCACCGCCTCGAGGTCGGCCACCTGCGCCTGCTGCGACAGATCGTCTACTTCCCAATCGGTAAGCCCGCATCCCCGGGGATCGAACCGGATCAACTGCTGGCCCGCAGATAGAAACTGGAACCAGTGCCGCCATACCGGGCTCTGCCAGTCGAATTCCAGGTGGGACAGCCAGTTAGCAGACTTCACCAGCGGCGCGCCGCTGCCGGACACGCCGACAGCGAGGCGTACACCCCCGGCTGATTTCACGAATCGGATCGTCTGCTGCATGCATTGGAAGATAGCCGCGAGGGCCGGTGCGGAGCAATGTTCGTTCGAACTATCTGCAATCTGAATTGCGCGTCTAGTTCTAAATCGCTCGCAGGGCCGTCGCCACCGGCAACCGCGCCGCACGAATCGCTGGAAACAATCCGCCGATCAGTCCGATCGCGGCAGCCCATACGATGCCGACCAGCATCAATCGCGGGCTGACGGTCAGATCGAAAATGAGTTGTCCCATCGCCGTGCCGCCCGTGCTCACCGTATTGCCGTTGAAGAAGGCCCAAGCGATCGCCGCGCCGATTGCACCGCCGATGGCCGCCAGCAGCAACGCTTCGGCCAGCACCGATACGACCATCGCCGCCGCACCGAAACCCATGGCGCGCAACGTCGCTATCTCGCGCAAGCGTTCGCTGACCGCCGAATACATCGTATTCAAAGCGCCGAAGACCGCGCCCACCGCCATGATGCCGCCGACAATGTAGGCAAGGAACGAAATCACCCTGCTGATGCCTTTCGACGCCTGCTCGTAGTAGTCGCGTTCCTTCCAGACATCCAGGGACAGCGCCGGATTCGACGTCAGCGCATCTTTGAACTTCTGGAACGACGCCGGGGAATCGAGCATCACCGTCACGTTCTGGAACGATCCGCGTCCGTCCGAGGTGATCAGGGTTTCGGCGTCGGCCATCACTTCGGACTGGTGCGAATCGCCGCCGCTTTCGAAGATTCCGACGACCGTCCATGTCGTGCGGCGCGAGCTAACGTGATCGCCAAGCTTGACGCCTGAATATTGCGCCGCCGCCGATTTGCCTACGATGACTTCGTTGACCGCGGGATTGAACATGCGGCCCTCGACGATGCGCACTTCGGGGCGCAGTTCAGGCAGTTGCGGACCGACGCCGCGCAGGACCACGTTCACCTGCGAGCCGTCTTCCTTCTTGTGCAGGCTGATCAGGCGCAATGCCTCGCCGGACAGTATCGGTTTGCCTGCATCGTCGCGCTTGACGCCGGGCACATCCATGATGAGCCGCAACGAATCGCGGTTGATGGCGCTCGATGTCTCGTTGGTCGAACCGTTGCGCAATACGATGACACGATCGTCGCGCCCGGAATTGTTCATGGTCTTGATCATGCCCGTCGACATCGCCAGCACCGATGTCAGCACCGCCACGACGCCGGCGATGCCGATGACGATGACCAGCGAAGTTGCCGCCCGCTGGGGCAGGCTGCGCAGATTCATGGCCGTCACGGCGGCGATCTGTCGAAAGAGTTTCATTGCGCCGTTCCCTGTCTCTAAGTAAACCGGCTGAGCAACCCCACCAAGCGACCCGGCTCAGCGCCCCGCCAGCGCATCGACGATATTGAGCTGCCGCGCCCGCCACGCTGGCGGCAGACCGCTAGCGAAGGACAGCAGCAACGCTATCGCGGCGCCCATTCCAATCACGATCGCAGGCATGTGGGGGTTGCCGAACATCGCCTTCATGGGCGGCGATGAGAACACGGCCGAGGAGACCAGCAGTCCCATTGCAGCCGCGAACAGGCACAACACCAGCGCCTCAGTGAGGACTAGCAGCAGGACCTTTCCGTCCGAGAACCCCAGCGTCTTGAGCACGGCAAGCTCCGACGTGCGCTCGCGGACCGACTGCATCATCGTGTTCGCGGTGAGGAACAACAGCGTGAACATCACCGCGCCGACGATGGAATTGGCGATGAAGCTGAGGTCGCCAAGTTGCTTGAGCGCCTGCAGCACCATCGCGGATTCGGTCTGCGTCTGCGTCTCGAACGACGAGTTGGCGAACAACGCATCGATCTGCCGCGAGATCTGCTGGGCCTGGTGCGGGTCGACGATCGAGACCAGGTAGTAATGGATGACGCCGTGGCCGAAGGCGCTGGTTTCATCGAAATACGTGTAGTTCATGTAGAACCCGGGAAATCCCTGGCCGTAGCGCGAGGCGTCGAAGGTGCCGACGATTTCGAAGTCCCAGGTGCTGCCGCCGTCTTTCTTGGTCCAGATCGACGTGCCGATGGGAACGCGATCGCCGACTTTCCAGCCACGCGCCTTGGCGATCGCCTCACTGATGAGCGCGCCGTTACGAGTCTTGCGCATAGCGTCGAGATACTCGGGCTTGACCTTCATTTCCTTGTACACGGCGAACAGCCCGTCGACGTCGGTAGCGAATGCCGGCACCGGATCTTTCGCGTTCTGATAGAACCCGCCGAAGTAGGTCCAGTGCGATACGGCTTTGACGCCGGGGACGGACTTGATCCGGCTCAGGTGCGCTATCGGCAGGCCGTCCGTCATGTTGGACTTCGCCGTGATGTACAGGCGATCCAGGTCCTGGTTCGACTCGAGCGTGTGGAAGCCCTGATTGAACCCCTGCAGCAACCCGAACAGCAGGAACGCCACCACCACCGAGAGCATGGTGAACACGGTACGGGTGCGCTTGCGCCACAAGCCCGCCCAGATCAGCGAGAAATATTTCATGCGACGCTCCGTGCATCGACTCCTTGCGCGAGCTGCCCTTTATCCAGATGCAGCTCGCGCGATGCGTACTCCGCGGCTTTCGGATCGTGGGTCACCATGACGATGGTCTTGCCCTGCGTGCGGTTCAACGCCTGCAGCAGGTTCATGATTTCCTCGGCGCTCTGCCGGTCGAGATCGCCCGTCGGCTCGTCGCACACCAGCAGCGTCGGATCGGCAACCACGGCACGGGCAATGGCGACGCGTTGCTGTTGTCCGCCGGACAGTTCGTTCGGCTTGTGCTTGACGCGATCGCCGAGGCCGACGAGTTGCAGGGCTGTCTGTACCCGTTGCCTACGTTGCGCACGCGACAGGTTGGTGAGCAGCAGCGGCACTTCGACGTTCGCTTCCGCCGTCAGCACCGGCAGCAGGTTGTAGAACTGGAAAATGAAGCCGATATTGCGCGAACGCCATTCGGCCAACGCGCCGCGGGAGAGCTTATCGATACGCTGGTCGCGCACCGACACTTCGCCGCTGGTGGGCTGATCCAGCCCCGCGATCAGGTTCAACATGGTGGTCTTGCCGGAACCGGAGGGTCCCATCAGCGCGAGGAATTCCCCCGACTGGATCTCCAGGTCCACTCCGTGCAGCACCTCGACCTTCTGCTTGCCACGGAGATAGCTCTTTTTCACGTTACGTAGCGACACGATCGCCGTCATGGCAACTCCTGTTCAACTATCCGCGCCCCGATCGATAGAGCGGGAGTCTAAGGAGAGCGGTCGCGTTTAGGAATCGGCCTACCGGCGAACGGCGGGACGCTGCCGGTGCGAAGAGTCAGGCCGTCACGACTCTCGGCATCACTTTCGCCTCGCGAATCGGCAGGTTGGACGCCGCGGCCAGCAATGCCAGGGCGATATCCGCATACCAGATCCACTCGTAGCTGCCGCTGCGGGCGAGAGCCACGCCGCCGAGCCAGGCGCCGAGGAAGCCGCCGACCTGGTGCGAAACCAGCGTCAGGCCAAACAGCGTTCCCAGGTAGCGCGTGCCGAACAGTTTGCCGACGATTCCCGAGGTGGGCGGCACCGTCGCCAGCCAGGTCACGCCGAGCCCCGCCGCGAACAAATAGACATTGAACGCCGTCTTGGGCATGGCCATGTAGATCGCCACGATGACAGCGCGACTGCCATAGATCAGCGCGAGCAGATTCTTCATGCGATAGCGCTGGCCGAGCCAGCCCGCACCCAGGCTGCCGACCACGTTGGCGAGGCCGATGAGTGCGAGCGAGTTGGCGGCGACCGACGCACTCAGCCCGCACAGTTGCAGGTCGCTCGGCAGATGCGTCAGCAGGAACGCGATGTGAAAGCCACAGGTGAAAAAGCCCGCGTGCAGCAGCAGATAGCTGCGGTCGCGCATCGCTTCCGCAATCTGCTGGCTGAGCGACTGCGGAGTGGCGGCGTGCGCCTTCGCCAATGCCTGCGCATCGCCTGGTCTCATCCGTAACACGATCGCCAATGGAATCGTCAACAGCGCCGCCGCCGCGGTGGCGAACATTGCAGACATCCAGCCAGCCGCGCCGATGATCGCCTGCACGATCGGGGCGAACACGAATTGTCCCAGCGATCCGCCGGCATTGATGAAGCCAGCCGCGAACGAACGCCGCTCGGGCGGCAGCCGTTGCGCCGTGACGCCGATCAGGATAGAGAAGCTTCCTGCGGCGGCGCCGGCGGCACTGAGGACTCCCATGGTGAGCAGCAGGCCGGCCGGCGACGTCATGAATGGCGTCAGTATCGCGCCCAGCGCCATCAATGCAGCTCCCGCAACGAGGACCAGCACCGAGCCGAACTTGTCGGCCAGGGCTCCGAACACCGGCTGCGCCGCTCCGAACATGAACTGGCCGACGGCGAGAGCGAAGCTCATCGAGACGATGGACACGCCGGTCGCCTGCGTGATGGGCAGCAGGAACAGGCCGGATGTCTGCCGCACGCCCATCGTGATCATGAGAATCGCGGCAGAGGCGACGGCGAGCCCGGCAAGCTGCCGTTTGGAAGCGGGTGGCGTCATGGGCAGCTGGTTCGATGGTCGACGGCCGGTGAGTATCGACGCAACCAGGGAGGCTGCACAGGTACAGATTCGGACGAAACGCTTCGCACACTCACCTGCAGGGAGCGCTCCTGGGCGCTCAGTCCACGGCCTTCTGCTGCATCGCCTTGGCTATCGCGACCTCGCCCAGGGGTTCGCGGCTTTTGACCCGCAGGCTGTCGATCCACTCGTAGGCGAAATCGCGCTTGATGCGGGCGTTGACGAACGCAGTGATGCACATCGAGATCAAGGCGCCGAGGCTCGCCAGCGCCATGTCCTTGTGCGCATCCCAGATATCTCCCTGCGTGCCGAGATAAGCAGCTCCAAGGTCGCCCCCGAACATCGTAGCCGCCAGCCACTCGATCAGTTCGTACAGCATCGAGGTGGACATGGTCAGGTCGAGGGGCAGGAAATAGCCCCAGAAGCCCCGCACGCCGGCGACTCGCAGGAACAGCTCGCGGATGGGATACGCGAGCAGCAGCCCGTAACAGAAATGCACCACCCGATCGAAGTTATTGCGCTCCCAGCCGACCAGTGAATTGAAAGTCCGGCCCGTCAGCGCCGCGAAGGCCCGGTCATATGGCACCTCGGCGTAGGTGTAGTGCGCGCCCACGGTATGCAGGCAGAGAAAGATGAAGATCAATGTGTACGAGATGCGCGAGAGGGGAAACGCCCGGTAAGTCGACGCCAGCAGTACGATGGCTGCCACCAGCAGGACGTTCTCCAGCACCCAGTCGTCGCGGTGCGATGGGTGGATGGCGAGAGGAATCCAGAGCAGCGCCAGGAGCGCGGCGAGACTCAGCACGTAGCGGGAATGAGTCACGGAAATCTCGGGTAACAAAGAACGGTTATATTGTAGGTGGGACCGCCGCCACAGTGGGAACTGTCCTACCGGCGGGGCGGAACACCGCTTGGGCCAGAGCCGTTTAATGAACGGAGAGGCTCAACGTGATCGGGCACGGCGACCGAGGCCGCTGCGGCTTGAGGTCACCCATCCCTGATGACAGAGGTCTCTTCCGCCGAAGCCCCGCCAGTCGGGGCTTCACCTATTTGTTTGCAAAGCCGCGCCGGCAGCTTCGAGCGTGCGGCATCTCCGAGAAAGAGCGTGTGGCTGCGGCCATCGCATGATCCGTATCGTTTTTTAACGGCGGGCTCTGTATAACCCCAACGCAGCGGAAGGGCCTCGCAGAAAAAATACTGTCGCCTATTGGCGAACTCAACGTGTTGCGCCGACTCCCAGACACTTAACTCCGTTATATTTCGCGTTTGCGTTCGGCGACAACGCCGCACGCGCGCCCGTCGAAGAAATGGCTCGAGAAGAGGAACGCCGCTAATGCAAAAGGCCCTGGTCGCGCTGCTGATGTTGATGATTTCGATGGCTGCCACCGCCGCGACCCTGTACATATCCGACGAGCTGACCGTTCCCCTGCGACGCGGGCCCTCGAATTCCCACAAGATCATCAACGCGGCATTGCCAAGCGGCACCGCGCTGGAAGTGCTGGGGGAGGACAAGGAAGCAGGATTTACCCAGGTTCGCACGCCGAACGGTGTCGAGGGCTGGGTGCCGACGCAGTATCTGACCAACGAGCCGGCAGCTCGCGATCGGCTCGCTGCAGCGACCAAGCGCGTCCAGGCACTCGAAGCAGAACTCAAGAACATCAAGGAAACCTACCAGGACACCCGCAGCGCACGCACGGACGCGGAAAAGCGCAACAGTACGCTCGACCAGCAGACCAAGCAGCTCCAGGCGGAACTGGCGCAGATCAAGCAGGTGTCTTCCAACTCGATCGCCCATTTCGAAGAGAACAAGCAGCTCAAGACCCAGACGGCGGAGCTGCAGTCCCAGGTCACACAGCTCACCGAGAGCGTCAATTCCCTGCAGCGCAATCTGTACCTGAAGTTCTTCCTCAGCGGCGGCGCACTGGTGCTGATGGGGCTCGCGCTCGGTGCATGGATCAAGTCGCGGCCCAAACGCAGCACCTGGGCTTAGAAACCGCTAGAACAAAGCGCCGCCACTCGCTCCCTGCAGCATCTGCGCGCGTACCAGCGGAATCGCCGGGCCGCCGTACGATAGGAATTCATCGTGGAATTTCTTGAGCGGCTCGCCCGGGTGCGCAGCCTGCCAGTCGGTGCGTAGCTTGCGGATCATCAACTTGCCGAGCGTGTAGTTCAGATAGGCCGGATCGTAGGTGCCACGCGCCGCCTGCTGGCGTGCATTGCCAATGTCCTGGTAGGCTTTCTCCTGGAACATTTTTTCGCACTCGCCTACCGACATGCCCTGCGTGTGCAGCCCGATGGCGCACAGATAACGGACGTTGCGCAGTAGCGCATTCATCAGCTGGCCCACATGCAGGTCGGGTTGGCCCTTGGCAATGCCCTGTTCCACCATCAACTCTTCGACGTAGTGAGCCCAGCCCTCGGCGAATGCATAGCCGACGAACAGTTGCCCGAACCGCCAGTTCGAGCGATTGGAATGCAGGAACTGCAGGAAATGGCCGGGCCACACTTCGTGCACCGAAGTGAACATCAGGTCGGCCTTGCCGGGAATGTAATCGTTGCGTTCCGCCTTGCTCCAGGTGGGATCCGGCGGCGCAATGTAGTACACCGAAGGCATGTTCTTTTCGTACGGCCCCGGAATGTTGATGTAGGCCAGGTTGGCGCGGCGATAGGGGGGCGCCTCTTCGACCAGCGCCTGTTCGGTGCCGGGAATACTGACGATGTCGCGATCGACGACGAACTGGCGCAGCTCAACCAGCTGAACACGTGCGCCTGCTACCGCACCGCCCTTCGGCTTGTCCGACGACACCCGTTCGATGCAGTCCTTGATCGACTTGCCTGGTGTGAGCGCCTTGCACGCTTCGTCCAGTGCAGCGAGATTGCGATCGAGGTCTGCGCGGCCGATCGCTTCGAGATCTTGCAGCGAGGTCGTGACGCCCTCCGTCATCCGCACCATCTGCGCGAAACGCTCGGGACCCAATGCGTATGCCTGCGTCGCCTGCGGCAGCTCCGATTCGAGCCACTTGCCCATATCCGCCATCGCCTGCGCCGCCGGCTCGATCACCGACTGCAGGTCTTTCAACAAGGCCGCATCCTTCACTTCCACGAACGCCTGCCCCACATCTTTGCGATAGAAGCTGGCCATGCCGTTGAAGCCGGCGATGCCGTAGCGAATATAGGATTCGGGCAGCGGCGGCTTGAGGTTGGTGCGAATCTGCGTGAGCGCCGCAGGAATGCCGTTCGCGTACTTGATGAATGCACGCAGCCGCTGCTCTGCGGATGCATAGGGCACGGTGATATAGGTGCTCGGATCGAGTCCGTTGTCGAAATACCAGGCGGGATTGGTGAATGGCTGGCGCGCATCGCGCAGCCAGAACAAATCCCCGTCGATACGGCTGACGAGATAGTCGCGCTGGAATTTTTCAGCGGCCTGCAATTGCTCCGTTGGGAACTGCAGCGCCGTGGCGCGAACGCGTTCCAATCTCGCGATTTCTTCCTGAATGCCCGCGCCGGTCCAGTCCGGCAGCTGGCCATCGAATTCATGGCGGCCCTGTCCGGCAGCGAACGATGGGTGGGAGGTGAAATAAGCTTCGATGAATTGATCGACGGACACGGGCCAGGACGAGGAACTGTCGAGCGCAGTCGTGGCCGTAGCGGTAGCCGGAGCCGTCGGCGCTGCGGACTTCCGTTCGCAACCCCCTATCATCAACACCGAAGCGCTGGACAGTACTGCGAAAACGACCGTGTAAATCTGCCGCGTGGTCATCTATGTCGCTACTCCTTTGGGTGACCCCGCATTCTAGGGGGAACCTGGCGAACTACGCTCGCTTGCGAGTGAAGATTTCGCAAGCGTGGTAGAGCGACGGACACGGAAAACCGCAATCTGAAATCTGCGATGTCCAGGAACACCTGCCATCGCTGAAGCGTCATTCACGCGGAAGGCGCAGAGTTTCGGTAACTGATCATGTAGCCCTTTTTAGAATCTGGTCTGCATGAATCGAATTCCGCTAGCCGAGCCCTTCCAAGTCCTGGGTCCGATGCTGTGATATCCCTGCACAGTAGCCGATGCCAGGTCCGAAGCCCCGCCCTGTCGACGGGGCTTCACTTTTTGCACACACGTCATCCTCGCGCAGGCGAGGATCCAGGAAGGAGCGAAGCGCTCCTGATCCGGAACCGGGTCCTCGCCTGCGCGAGGATGACGGCTTCAAAACAGGTTGCGGAAAAAATAGCCATACACCGAGGGCTCGGTGATAGCCACGAACACCAGGCCGGTGAGCGCACCTGCCAGGTGTGCATCGTGATTGATGCGATCGCCTCCCTGCCGCTTCGACGCGTAGTACGTATACGCGAGGTACAGCACCGCAAACAGCGGCGCCGGGATCGGTATGGGAATGGGGAAAATGATCAGCGACTGGTCCGGAAAATACAGGATGGCGGCGAACAGCACTGCCGAGATCGCACCCGATGCGCCGAGCGATGCGTAGTCCGGATTCTTCTTTTGCTTGAAGTACGTCCCGGCATGACTGATCAGCAGCGCCGCGAAGTACAGCACGAAGAACGCCACCGGCCCGATCGCTCGCTCCAGGTTGAAGCCGAAAAAATAGAACGTCATCATGTTGAACAGCAGGTGCAACAGGTCTGCGTGCACGAAGCCGCTGGTGACGATGGTGTGATACTGCTTGCGGCGCAGGAACCAGTAGGGCCGGAACAGGCAGGCATTGAGCAGCTTGGGCGAGCTGTACAGGCCGATCAGGCTGGTGGCGATGGTGGCAATGAAAATAATCAGGGCAATGGAGCTGTTCACTGTATTCGATGCGGCACGGTGAGCGGAGGAACCGCAGGATAGCAAACGGCTCCCCGGCAGGAGATCTTTCCTGGAGGGATTTTCTGCCGCGGCGGAACTGGATCAACTGACGCGCCGTTGAGTGGAATCGTTGCAGTTTTCTGGGCAATCCTGGGCTCCCGCAGAAACATCACCGTGCCGCAGATTCGCCCACCAATTCGCAAGGGCCAGGGAGCCGAACAGCTGTCCCGGGTCGAATTCTCAAAGCGTTTTCGCGAGCGTTTCTACGATCCGAGCTTCGACAGCGAGCGCGTCCACATCGAACGGCTGCTGGAGATCGCCTGGAAGAATTACAGCGAAGGCCGCAAGGCGCCCCGCACCTCCAAGGCCGGGCCTGGATTCGCCGATCCCGACTACGATCTTTCCGACGAATGGCGCGACACGCAACTCGCCATTCGCAAAGCGGCCGCCGGCCAGCAGAAGCTCAACACGGTCTCGCGGATTCTGCTGATCTGCGCCTCTTCACGCAACGACAAGACCTGTCCGGGCGAAATGTCGAAAACGTTCCGGCTGGTGCAGCTCGCGCGCGAAACTCTCGAACACGCCGGATTGGAAGTCGACGTGCTCGACCTCAGCTCGCTCGCCGCTGAGTACGGACTGCACATTCATCCCTGCAAAGCCTGCGTTTCCACGGCCATGCCGTTGTGTCACTGGCCCTGCTCGTGCTATCCCAATCATTCGCTGGGACAGACCAACGACGCGATGAACGGCATCTATCCTCGCTGGGTAGCAGCTCATGGCGTCATGGTGATCGCACCGGTGTATTGGTACCAGGCGCCCAGCGGCATGAAGCTGATGATGGAGCGCCTGGTCTGCGCCGATGGCGGCAATCCCGACCCGACCAGCACGCATGGCAAAGATCCGCAGCTCGCTAAAGAACTCGAACTGCAAGGCTGGGACTATCCGCGCCATCTCGCAGGGCGCGCATTCTCGGTGATCGTGCATGGCGACTCGGAAGGAGCCGACACGTTGCGGCGCTCGCTGGTCGACTGGTTCAGCGATCTCAAGATGATCCAGGCCGGCAATGCGGCTGTGCTCGATCGCTATATCGGCTACTACGAACCTTATGCCACCAGCCATGAAGCGCTGGATCGCGACACCGGCATGCAACAGGAAGTGCGTAATGCGGCCACGAGCCTTGCGCGCGCTGTGCAAATGATCCGAGCGAGAACGCAAGAGCCCGATGCGGAGTTGGCAGAGCCGCGACCCAAATAGGTGCAGCCGATAGACCGCGAAAAAGACACGACGCAAGACAAGCGCTCGCAAAAAAAGTTAGCATTTGTCCGAACTCGAGCCGGCCACAGGCCAGCGACTGGGAATGCCAGGTTTGCATTCGTTCCTTCGTATCATCACTCATGACCCAACGACGTGACTTGTTGAAGTCCGCCTTGCTGCTGCCACTGTTGTCTACGACTGCTGCCCGCTCGCTCGCTGCCTCGCAGCCGGCGGCTCCCGCACGCAAATTCGATTTCGCCGCGCTGAAAGGCGATGCGAGAGCGTTGTCGATACGACCGTATCAACCCCCACCGCCATTGGCCGCGCCGCGCCTCGCACAACTGGACTATGACCAGTATCAATCGTTGCGGTTCCGGCGCGACCACGCCTTGTGGGGCAACGAAGAACGCGGCTTTCGCCTCGAGTTCTTCCACATGGGCCGCGGCTTCAAGGAACCGGTGCGCATGTACGAAGTGGCCGATGGCGAAGCGCGTGAAATCCTCTATCAGTCCGCCATGTTCGACTTCGGCAACAGCGGCGTGTCGCCG
>Ga0065707_10082244_pt1 | contig 18384 bp, 14 predicted proteins | sample SwiRhicommuniRL3_FD_59094 | JGI IMG/M metagenome (GOLD analysis project Ga0065707, IMG submission 59094) | Switchgrass rhizosphere bacterial communities from Rose Lake, Michigan, USA - RL3 v2 (version 2) | ecosystem: Host-associated > Plants > Roots > Rhizosphere > Soil | place: East Lansing...
GGCGGCCGACAGCAGCGCCGGATCGATTGGGTTCGGTCCGGCCGCTGGGCTGGCCTGCGAATCGTAGCGGGAATAGTCCGGCTGATGCTGGGGAAGTGTCGCCTCGAAATTCGCAGCGGCGATAAGATCGCGCACGGCCGGACCAGGCTCGGTCAGCAGCACAACCGCAGCTAGCTGTTTCCCACGGTCGCCACAAGGTTCGCGCAACAGATGGCCCGCGATGACCTCGGCAAGCAGGTGGTCAGCGGCTGTACCGGCATGCTCGAGCAGCAGCGTCGCAAGGCGCCCGCCATCCTCGCCGAGGATCGGTAGAAAGGCCGCCAGACTTCTATCGTCGAGCGTCTTATCGGCAGCGAATTGCAAGAGGGTCCTATCGAGCATCGCCGACCCGCTTGTCAGATCGAGTTCGGCAAAGCGTGCTACCGCCGCAAGTGCAATATTCGGTGCAAGCGCGGCCAGCGAAACCGCCACGTCGTTCCAGGGGAAATGGTCGGTGTTACCGAGACGGATTGAAGCGTCCTGATGGACGGCGGCGAGGTGTAGCGCCAGACGCTCGGCGTCGGCATCGAGCATCGCCGGTCGAGCGCGCTTTGCTAGCGCCGCAGTCACAGACAGGGCGTGTAGCGTGTCATAGTCGACATCGCCGGCCACGCTCATCGCGGCGTCGAAGCAATAGCGGGCAGCTGCGGTATCGAGCGGGAGCGCCAGCTTCGCCAGCTCTACGAGATAGTCGATTTTCTCGTCAGCAGAGATTTTGATGCCGCGCACATGATCGCAGGTCTCGACCGTCAGTTCGACGATGCCGGGCCGGAAGCCCGGCACGAGGGAAGCATGTTTGAGAAAGTCGAGCGTGCCGAACCGCATTAGCGAGCCGATTTCACCCACAGCGCCGCGGATCGCCGTGAATAACGCCGCAGCGTCCATGCCGGCGATCAGACCCAAAGGGAACAGTGCGCGGATCGCAGCATCGTCGCGCGTACGCCATTCATCCTCCCGCGCATAATAGCGACGGGCGGCGCCTAGCTTCTTCAGTGCCTCAACCAAGGCCGGGAGTGCATCGCCCGGCGTGATGGTACCGACAAGCGCCATGGCGCGCGTGGCGTGTAGCTGCAGGATCGGCTCATAGAGTTCCTTCGCTTTACGCAGATCCGACTCACGGTCGCGCGAAGGCGGCTGCTGGGATGCTTTCTTCGCACGAGGCTTCTTGGGCGGTGGTGGCGGCGGCGGCGGTTCGACCACAAATTTGTCAAACGTGACAGGCTCGCCCTTCAGCACATTTGCCAATGCAAAGACCCGCGCCGCGACATCGCTGCTCCTGGGGCCATAGCTCGCCAGCGCACTGGAACTTCTCGCGCTTATCGCCATCGCCGGTGCCAACGTCGCGGCAAGGCGTGCAGGATCGCCACCCTGCATCGCCACCAAATCGCACGCGTCGAGACAAAAGTGCAGCGCTTCGCTCGTCGCGTCGTCTGGCATGTGGTCGGCGTCGACGTTGCGCTCGCCAAACCCGCCGCGGGCCGCCATAGCCTCAAGGCGGCGCAGCATCGGTTCGGCAGCAAAATCGCTGCCGCACAAACCTACCGCCAGCTCGACCATCGGGCGGCCAGGATGCCGGAGCGGTAACGCATCACGCATTTGCGTCAGCAAAGCGAGATCGCCGCGACGTGCCAGGCGCATCACCAGGCAACGCAGTACTTCCAGCCTGAACCGGGCCGGTCGCGGGCGCCGGATCAGCGCCAGAACTTCGCCCGCGCCGTCAGCATGCAGTCGCCCCGTCAGAAATGCGGCGACGTCGTCCGCTTCGAGTTTCCAGTCCCGCTCGAAATCTTCCTTGGCGATATCGCGCTTGCGACGCCGCGTATCGGCATCGGGATCATCCTCGTCCGCCGCAGCGGCGTCATCCTCATCTTCAAAGGCTTTCCGGACATCCTGGCGCCCGTCCTGCCAGGCCAGAAAGCTTCGGAAATGGGACTTCATACCGATACGATCGCCGGCAACACCATCAATCCCGGCAAGCTGGAGGAGCAAGGCGCCATGCCCTGAACGCTTGTCGCGGTTTCGCAGCAACAGCGAGAAGATCGCGTCCCGAGAGAAATTCGCGGCAAGTTCGATGTGCTTGAACAGCGTGTTTTGCACCGCATCGTCGGTCTTGAGCGCTTGCGCACCTTCGAGCAGCAGCGCGGCGGCATCAATGACATTGCCGGTTTCGCGGCAGACATGCATTGCCGCCCGCAATCTTCGGCGATTGACTACTCCGCGTTCGGCCGGATCGGCAATCGGGTAGTCGGCTACCGGCTCCCGAACTAGAGAAATGACGTCATCACGCCGCCCGGCGAGCAAAGCCAGATTAGCGACATGGCTCGCCGCATAGGGATCGGCCATGCGCCGTGCCATCAAATGATCGGCGGCGCTGGCCTCAATGGCGGGCATCGCCGACGCGCCAGCTTCACGAAGGAAATGCTCGAAATCCTCGTCGGCGAAGCTCACCAGCTCGTCTGCGAGAACCAGGCCCGGCGCAAGGTCAGCGATAAGGTCACGTATATGTGCCGGTTCAGCGCCAAGTACGCCTGCAAGCTGGGCGATCGGCACTGGCCTTGGTAGTACGATCAATGCCGCGCAGAAGCGGGTCAGCTCGGCAGTGCTACCAGACTTGGTCCGTGCTTCTTCGAAGCGTGTTGTGAAGATCAGCTCGAGATTCTTGCCGTTGGGCTTGAGATAGTCGAGCGCGGCGTCAGCTACTTCACCGGCAAATTCTATGGCGTAACGCTGCACCCTCGGATTGCCGCCCGAATGGAAATGGAACTCCTCGTGCCACTCCTTGGCCTGCGGCCCAAGCCTGGCTTCTGCAAAACGGATGGACTCTTCCATTTCGAACGGTCCCAATGGGACCGGAACAACATCAACTGGAAGGTCGAGATCGGCGAGGCGACCGGTCCGCGCGCTGAACATCAACCGGACATTTGCCGGTATCCCGCCGAGCCGCGCGAGATCATGTACAAAAGCGCGCTCGGACGGGACGCACTGCGATGCCGCAGTAACGGCGTTGTCCGCGGCATCGACGGCAATGACCAGCAACGCATCAGGATGGCGCGAAGCCAAGGCGGCGGCCGTCGCCTCCAGCTTCCGCGCAAAGCGACGTGGATGATCGACCCCCGTCTCGGAGAATAAAGGTGGCAACAGCAGCCGAGCGGCTGTGTCATTGGCTAGCTGTAGTAATCCATCTTCGGCGCGATGCCGGTAGCCATTGGAATTGAGGTAGGTCCCGCCGCCATAACAGTCATAGACGATCAGCTCGGAGCCTGTTGGCAGGCGCTGTGCGAGATCCTGCAAGACCGTCGTCTTGCCCTCACCGCCCGCGCCGGCCAAACAGATCTTCTGCGTGCCCTGAGCGAACAGCGTTTCGATCGCACCCGCGGCGGCCCGGGGCACTAACTCGGAGACGCGGGCAATCTCGGTCGGGCATGGATAGAAGATGCGCTTGTCGGCATGGCCGAAGATGCCAAACACGCTCTCCGCGGTAATCGTCTCCCGGCTGCCTTCGGGCCGCATCCGCTTGCGGATAAACTCGCGCAATACTGCAAACTCGGCCCGTACGTCGCCATCGGTGAGGCCGGAGAGCGTCTGAATGACCCGCTCCTCATGCGCGAACCGCGACTGGTCGCCACAATCGCCAAAGTCCAGGGCGGGAGCAAAAGCGGCAAATTCGGCAGGTGTCAGGCCACTCGCCTTTTGCAGCTTGGTTCTCATCGCGTCGCCGGGTGCTGCGGCCAGCGCATCGAGCACTTCCTGTGCAAGTGGCTGGTTGCTCGCGAGCTTCACGACGATATTGTCCGCAGCGTCAAGCTCGGGCCGTTGTTTGCGCATCCCCTTCCAGGCGCTAGCAAGACGGGCGATCAGTGCGTTAGTTTTCGCCTTGTTGTTCGCATAAGCGAGCCGCGCCACTGTCCAGGGCGTACCGGGATCGCTTCCGGAATATTTGAACTGGACGAGGTCAACGCCTTCGATCGTGTCCACGTCCGGACCGTAGTAGAAAGCGGCATCGACTCCATCCCACAGGGCGTCATCCATGCCTACAGCATCGTCGGCTCTGACGCCCTCGACCGTGAGTTCAATGAGATTGGTGCCTGGTGCGATAAGTTCGAGCGCGCGGCGTGCGGCCCAGAGCTCGTGATAATCGTCACCGGCGTTGCTCCCACGTTTGCCACTATAGTCGGTTCGGGACACGCCCCCGTTCTGCCTTTCGTCAACGTCAAAGTTACAGCGGCTAGCTTCAGCTATTTCGGGCGGCATGTCACCCGCTACCTGTCCATCCATCATTCAGCGAAATGTTTTGCAGAGTGTGTTTGACTAAGGCGGCGCGCGCGAAGACATTCAATGCAAGCTGCGAAGCCTACGCGCACGCGGATTCCATGATTCAAGAGGACGCAAATGGCTGTCGCGAGCAATTTGAGACGCACTCGCACACCGGTGATCCGCAAGGGCGGCTCGAGCAGTCTCCCTTTTAGGGTCGCGATCGGTGGATGGATCGATCTGCTCGGTTATGGCAATATGATCGCGGACGTTGATTACAATCCGATCGCGGATCAAGCGAAAAGACCGATCAATCGGCTCCGCACCTTCCACCGTATCGTTGCCGAGCACAGCACCCGTAGTTTTCGAACGCTCGTGCTCAATGACGGCGCTGTCGCCTATCGTGATCTTTCGCTGCGCGGCTCGGCGTACACAGTCGATTTCTTTTGCCGGACCTGGGACCTCTACAGCGCTGTGCAATCGTCCGAAATCCGGAATGGATTTGCCGGCGCGCGTATGGTCGTTGCGCCGGGCCTAAGGGCCAAGGGTAGCCGCCGCGCGATTGACTATACATCAGGACATCTCGACTCGATATTGCGGCGAATGGCGGACGGCACCATCTCAGTCGAGCAGGCCGTTCGCGAAGCGGCGGCGATCGAAAAATACTTCGATGTCCTGCCCTAGCTTCAAGCCAACTTCGCCTTCTCAAAGGCATATATCGCCGAGCAGAGCGGTGGAAAATTCGGGCTCGAGGGGCCAGCCTTCTACATCGACAACCTGATCTTCGATGGTGCCAAGCCGGACTGGATCTATGCCGACGAACCCATCGATTTGGCCTGCTGCCGGTTTGGCGGACACCGAGATAAGGTGTTTTCACTGAACGGAGAGCATCAATGCACCGAAGGAATTTCGCCCGAGAGTTCAAGCTTGAGGCCACCTTCCATTCGGTTCGCGAGGCCCGGCGACCAAAGGGATCTTGCCGAAATCCGAGGGTTTCGCGACGGAATCGATATCGCTACACAAATCGCGCCGGGAAATGTGGTTCGCGATGCTATCTGCAGACGCTCACCGGATTAAGACGTGCACCGGTCGACACTCGGGAAGCGGGCACAACAGACGGTGCACACCATTTCCGAAGCAAGTGACCGCGCGCGACTAAGTCAAGCCTTATGGCGTGACGGCAGCTTTCAGGTTGGGAGCATTGGCCCTCGGACGGCTGAAGCCAGGGCGCGCCGTTGCCGTACAGCTCAATGGCAAAGGAATGGCAAGTACCGGCAGGAGCAGCCATTCCCGCGTGCGCTGTGGAACGGCTTAAGTTGGTCGGGCGCTGCCGGAAGCCAAAGTCGGATCGTGGGACATCCCCGACGTTCGCGAGCGACATATCGAACGGCAGCTCTTGTCAGAAGCCGACGTTCAACGTTAGCCCGGATGGCATTTCAGAGGGACAGAACCTGGTCGTCAACGGACCGTCCGGTCTTCGGCTGCGGGAGCTTGCTCCCGTGGCTCATCGGAAATCGTCTTGGAGCGAAAACGCCAACGCTCCTGAGTTACTCCAGCCCTTAGGTGTGGTCAGCTCGAGTGCTCTGCGATATTGTGACGGGCTTTAACGAAGGCGCTCAATCGATGGTGATCAGTTCGCCCCAAGCATTATTGGCAGCCGTCAAGCCGCCGCACGAGGAATTCATGTTCCTTGCTGGCATGGCAGCCACCGGCGCGAGAAACTCTCATGTTCTTCGCCAGTGGGCAGCAAACTATCACTATTTCTCTTTTCACCAGGCGCCCCTCCTAGGCGTGCTCCTTTCGAACTTGGATCCTGCAGATATTGGGACGTTGACGGAGGTCTCAACTGCCTTATTCGAGGAGTTTGGCTCTGGTCGGGTCGAACAGGCGCACAGCCGCCTCTTCGCTCGGTTTTGCTCCGCGCTTGGGATTGAAGAGAGGGCGCTTCCAATCTCACCGACAGACGTGGAGCCAGAAGTCAGCGCCTATCTCACCTTCATTGAGGGGGCGTATCGTTCGGACATTCCTGGCTTTGCGCTCGGCGCCTACTGCTTTCTTGAGCGATCAGCAGTGCAGTCCTATCCCATTATGCTGAGCGCCTTCCGCCAGCTTGGCTTCGACGAAGATGAGCTGATATTTTTCTCTACGCACGTCATCCAGGAGGCAGGACACGACGCGGGGGCGGTACGAATTGCCGAGCAGTCGATTCACAGCGAAGTTCAGCTCGCTGGATTCTCGCAAGGGCTACGACTTGGAAGTTCCGCGTGGTCAAGGGTGTGGCACCGATTTGACGCGCTCCGCTCGTCCGCAGGATCGGACGTCCGTGCTTCAATCGCTACTCCCGACAAGCTCCTCAACCTCGACAACACTATGCCAGCCAAACATCCGATGTCTGTAGCAACCGATGAAACGTGAATCCGGGCCGTACGACGCCGCGCTCGGGTGAAGGTCGCGGATTAGCGCATTGAAGCGACAACGGTGCGGCTGAATCAAACGGAGTGTCTTGTCCCGCACCGCAGTTCTGGCGGATCCGCGTGCGATCAACGCGTCTACAGCGTGCTCTATGTGTGCGTGGGCTTGCAACGGCGTTGGCGGCGCTTTCATGAGAAAACGTCAGAGCAGAATCTGCATCAAGATGGGCAACTTACCTGCCCAAGAGCAGACGACCGTCGCAATCGGGAGCGCACAGCGCGGTGTGCTCCCGATGGATTACGAGAATCGGGAATGAGAAAAGCTCATCCGCATTAGCACGTCGATCATTCAAGCAGCGTTGGTTTGCGTTGTAAACTTCGCATAATTGTTGCGCGATGATGCCGGAGCAGCCGTGTGCTTATACTGCCCGGTGGTGAACTGCTTCATTCTCACAACAGTAGCTTGATCAGGAATTTTGAGTTCGACTGGAATGACGACGAACGAAATACCTAGAGCGATCGTATCGAGTACCGCTTCAACGACCTCCATTAACGGCTTGCTAAGTTTTCCGACTAGATCGTCGATGGGAAAGCCGGCTCCGGTATAGAATTTCAGGCCACCGAGCTCAAAATTAGCCAAAATCGACAAACCATTGCTGGGAACCGTCTTGAGCTTGATCTTCGGCGTTCCCTTAACGCCTAAGCCAAGCTTGCGTTCGCGGCCCCATTCCCAACCGCAATCATCCCACTCCTTGAGCTGGTAGTAGATGCCGCCGAAGGCGTTGATGGGCGCTCCGCCTGTGATGCCACTCGCCTGAACATCAATATCGATCGTGCCAACACGGAGCTCATACCCGGCCCGTCCTCGAACTACGATGAGGGTCAACCAGCCGGTCTTCCCCTGCTTGTTGATGTTCCCGAATTTACTGACAACCGCATCGAGCAAGAACTCATTGATGGCAACGCCGATCTGACCGCCTGCCAAGGAGGCAACGCCGTTTGCGTCAACGCTATCGTTGGACTCCTCATCCTGACCGATGCTGCCTCCCGCATCACTCTCACGCGGCAGGGTGCGAGCGCGCTCGTGTCCCAGTGAGGCGCGATAGGCACGGGCAAAGGCAGTAGCCTTGGGAAACTCCAGCTCTCCCTCCAACGCGATCGCTCCTGACAGACGAGCCTCGTGCAGGTCGGCATCTACCTCAGCCCAGAACCCCTGTTCGAAAGACGCCAGTCGCTCCGCGAGTACGTCCACCCGTTCGGCAAGGTTGAGTTTCGCGCCAACCGTAACCGCACTCTTGGTGACTGCAAACAACATTGGCATGACAGAAAAGTCCGCGACTGCCATCACGGGAAACTTCACAACCTTGGCGAGGTTGGGACCAACTGAAAGTGCGATGTAATTGAGCAGCGCGAAGAACAGGTCTTCGGTTTTTTGATCGGTATATGACGTGCGAAGATGGTCCCTGAGCGCGATCGTTGACGCCTTCGAAACGCGGAGCTTGAGCGGCCGGATTTCCAAGCCTTGCTGCACTTGTCCGGTATCGCTGATGATCTCGGTTTGCCGGAGCATGACCTCCATCTTGAATTGGATATCGGCGAGATGCGTATTCCAGGCTGGCCCGCCGGACGACGATGGCCAAGCGAAGTAAAAATTCACGTCCTGCGCTGTGATGATCGCATTCGCGGTGTCGGCTGCGGGCGCATTTCGGACGTTGCCCCGTTCATATACATAGGTGAATCCGTCAGCGCCCCCGACTGCGGGGGCTGAATCGAGAAGTTCGATAGCCAGCGGATTGGCAGTTCCCGCCGTGTGCTCCGACTTGTCGCCACCGACGATCACTTCAGCAGAAAAAAGCGCGGCACCATTTTCGTCCAAAAACTTCTCTTGCCGCTGATAGTAGGCCTTGTCCCCAGCCTTGTTCCTATGGACCTTCAGCACGTCGTTAAGGGACTCAACCGTTAGACTAGCAACTAAGTCAGGAAGATCGTCCTTATCCAGCGTCGCGTTCCAGATCTGCTCAAAATCAGCCATGTGCTTCACCCCTCCCGTTGAGCGCAACTGCCGAATCGTTGCCCAACCGACGCGAAAACATAATACGGAGAAAAATCAAAGAACGAAGGTATTAATTTGCCGTCATACAATTGTGCATTTTGATGGCTGCCTTGTCCGTCTTGATAGTCACGCCGCTCGAAAATGAATTCGTTTTCGGTTATTACTTCCTAGACGATTGCGACGAAAAAGGTCGAAGCCCGCGCTCGCGTCTCGGCGTTGCCTCGGCGGCAACACCGCGTGCGCGCAACTCGCGGGCAAAGCGTTCACGGAAACGATTGAGTTGAACCGGACGAGGATTGAACCTTTTGCGATCCAGTCCCTCGGCAGCTTTCGGCGGGACGTGAAACAGGCTTACGACGAAGTTTTCGTTGCCCGACCGGAGCGCAGGCGTGCGCGGGGCGAAGGCCATGCTGCGACGGTCAAGCAGGTGAAGGAACGCGAAGGCGCGCAGGTCGTCTATGAACGCAAGTCGATCGCCGATCTTTCGGAGAAGCGGCTTGCTGATATCAAGGACCCCGAACGCAATCAGGATGTGATCGAGGCCATCCGGCAGTGGATCGCCGATGGACGCCCTGCCGACAGATTGCCGCGCTCACCCGCCGGCGATGAAATCCGGAAAGTTCGGTTGCGCACAAAAGGCAAGCCGGCAGTTCAGGTGCGCGGCGGCACGGCAGATCGCGGCGACATCGTCCGGGTCGATGTGTTCGGCAAGCTCAACAAGCGCGGCAAGGACGAGTTCTACCTCGTGCCGATCTATCCTCATCATGTGATGACCAAGCGCCAATGGCCGGTGCCGCCGATGCGCGCCGTGGTGGCTTACAAGGAGGAGGAAAGCTGGCCGCAGATCGACGACAACTTCACCTTCAAGTTCAGCCTCTACCCAAGAAGCTACGTCGAGGTGACCAAGCCCAACACCGGCGAGTTGCTGGCCGGCTATTTTCAAGGCCTCAATAGGGCAACCGGCGCGATCTCCCTATTCAATGATAAAGACTCAAGATCACGAAGAGATGACTTAGGAAATTCACTGGACGGAATCGGCGCAAAGACCTTGTTAACTATAAAGAAATACAGTGTGGACCGCTTCGGCATCCGTTCCGAAGTTAAGTCCGAGGTCCGCACATGGCATGGCGTGGTCTGCACATCTCCAACCCAGCCCGGCTGACACGCCGCAGCCGTCAGATTGTTGTCGATCCAGAAAATGATAGCGAGCCGCTGACATTTCCGGTCGAAGATATTGCCTGGATTATCCTCGACACGCCGCAGGTTTCTGTCAGCGGTTCCCTGCTGAGCGCCCTCGTCGAGAATGGCGTTGCCTTGGTCGTGCCGGACGCAAAACATCACCCTGCCGGGATGCTAATGTCGTTCCACCAGCATCACGCTCAGTCCGCAATCGCACATTCCCAGATTTCGATGAGCCAGCCTTTGAAGAAACGACTGTGGCAGAAAGTGGTGCGCGCGAAGATCGAAAATCAGGCCGCAGTTCTACGCGGCATCGGCAGCAACCACGCCACCGCCCTTTCAGCCATGGCGGGCCGCGTGGGTTCCGGTGATCCTGACAATCTGGAAGCCCAGGCAGCTCGTGTCTATTGGCAAAGGCTATTCGAGGGCTTCCGGCGACATGAGGAGGACCGGCGCAATGGTCTGCTCAACTACGGCTACGCCGTCGTCCGCGCCGCACTTGCGCGAGCCTGCGCCGCTTCTGGTTTACTCCCTGCCTTTGGCATTCATCACCGATCCAAAACCAACCCATTCAATCTGGTTGATGATCTGATCGAACCGTTCCGGCCGGTCGTTGACCGAATGGCGCGCACGCGTGCAGCGAGTGAGGAACGCGATGAACTCGATGTCGAAGACCGTCGTCACATGACCGGAATTCTGAGCGAGAACATTTCGATCGGCGAAGAACGCATGACCATGCTCGCCGCGACCGAAGCCGTGGCCGCCAGCCTGGTCAGGGCTATCGATGGTGGTAATGTCGCATTGCTCAACACGCCAGCTCTGCCGCTGGCGCGGCGTAGCTGAACATGGAAGCCGGTGAGGTTCGTTTCATGTGGCTGATGGTATTCTTCGACCTGCCGGTGAAAACCAAACCGCAGCGCGGTCGGGCTAGCCGATTTCGCCAGTTCCTCAAGAAGGACGGCTATATCATGTTGCAACTTTCTGTTTACGCGCGGGTCTGCCGGGGGCAAGATGCTGTGGATAAGCATATCCGTCGGGTGCGTACCAGCCTGCCCAAAGTGGGCAGTGTGAGGACGCTCAAGGTTACCGACAAGCAGTATGGCAGGATGGAATGCTGCTGGGAACAGCGCCAAAAACCGAATCAATCGGCCCCTCCCAGATGGTTCTGCTGTGATTTCGGCGGTATTCGATCCGCGAAAATCACAGCATTTCCAATCCCATACCACAGAGCAGTCCTACCATGGGCAAATCGGTAGGGAAACCAAGGCGCAGGGTCCGCTACCCGCCAGAATGCCAGGGTCCTACCATGGGCAAATCGGTAGGGAAACCACGGCCCCCTGATTCTCACGCTCGCCGCTGCCGCAGTCCGATCGGCGCCAAGCGCCCGGCGATTGAGGCGTTCGTAGAGGGTGTCGTCCACCCGCACACTAACTCTGCGCATGTCGTTAGCTCTGCGCATGTCGTTGCCCCCCGGCAGGAGCCCGACGATGAGTGCCATGAAGCGCCATCCTTCTTCCGTGAAGGCCCGGCAGACTCAAGAAATTTGGCTGGAGTCCTTGGCTGCTGGGACGCCGGGTGTGCCAATGCAGGAAGCGGTGAAGGGAATGTAATTGGGATAATTTTTGTTGTTATTTCAAATGGTTAATTTACCATCCTGCACTGAAAGCCCCCAAACAATTCCCGGGAATTTCTGGCTGCAGTTGGATTGCCATGGACACGGATGGCTGCGATTCGCGCGGCGGGGACGGCTTTGGTCAGGATAAAATATCTTCGCTTGAAAGGCGGCGGCTCGAACCGCACGTATTCCAGACAGCCGTATGTTTAGGCAATTTGTCCAGTATCCGGCGTCCGACTACCAGCGGCGGAGGCGGTAGTCTGTAGATTAGGTCTGGCGGGTCGCTGGACAGATCCTTGACGTGGTCGGTAACAGCTCCTTATGAAGTATTATCGCCACGATCATGAACACGGCCACCGGTCGGCCCGTCCAGAAAATGACGTTCGGCCGCATGCGGAAGCCATGGATCAGCTTCAATCTTGAGACGGGCGAGCTCATCACGGCTGAGCGCATCGATGTTGGCAAACCCGCGCCCGGCAAGTTCGTCGCGCCCGTTGATATCTGGGTTACGTTGAAACCAAAGGACTGAACTGCCGAACCCGTACCCCCCTGTCAGTACCCGCCTCCATTCTTGCCATTCCAGCCTTTGGGTCAGCTGATCCAAACCCACATCCCTTCCTATCGTGTTGACGGCCAGTCGTCGGATTTAAGGCAAAGGGAAGCTGGCAAGCGCCCGGCGTAGCATGCAGCTGCCTGGCGCGGTGCTCTGCTATGCTGTGGCAACGGCGCGGCTGGCGTCAGACCCTACCAGCGATTGCAGTTCTTGTAATGCAACTTTACGGCGCAAGGGTGGTGAAATGCTTGACCATATGAATTATAATGGCGAATAAACAGTCTTCTGACGGGGGGCGTCGTGAACATCGGATTCGCTAAGTTCAGCTTGGGCTGTTTGCTTGCTGCGTCTGTAGCCTGTTTTTCTGCTGGTTCGGCGTATGCCCAGACCATGCGCGAAGTTTTCGAGCTTCCAAGGGACTGCACCCAGTACATTCCGCCTCAGGCGCGGGGAACGATGCAGCCTTGGCAGGTCTTCGTGCGACTTGAGCATTGTGACCGGATGAAGCGGCTGCGGCGACTGTCGGAAGTTCTTCCTTTGGAACAGCGCCCTCGGTTCTATGAAGGCGTCGTGCCAGCCTCCCGCCTCCCAAGTAACTTCGGAACCGACTTGCCCGTGTTGCGGGTGGTGTTCCCGGATCGCACCTTTTTTGATACCGGTCGCTCAGACTTGCGCCCAGAGGCTCGCCAGGTGGCTGCCATAGTCGCTGAGTCGCTGCGCCGGGAGCCGCCTGATGTCACCATGTTCGTGGCTGGCCATGCAGACATCAGAGGCAGCGACGAGGCGAACGAGCTGCTTTCGGAAAGCCGCGCCGATGCGGTGGCGCGCGCGATCTACCGCCATGGCGTCAGCTTCTCCTCGATCTGGCGCATCGGTTTCGGTGAGGTCATGCCGCTTCACAGCGGCACCGACGATGCCGATTTTGCGCGGAACCGCAGAGTGGAATTCCTGTTCGCGGCCAAGCCCGAGGCTGTGGGCATCTGGTTGGCAGACCAGCAGTTTGAGGAACTTTGCCAGTCATCGAGTGCGACCGAACTGGCGGATTGCCGCGAAAAACTTGCGTTTCGCGAGGGTTACGATGCGGAAGTCGTCAACCCGAGAGGGACGCCTCTGGTGAACTTGCCGCCTCCTCCGAAAGTATCCCGCACGCTGGTCAAGCCGAGGGGAACACGGGCCGTAACCGGAAGGCCGCAAGGTGCCGACAAGGTGGCAGTAAGGCCTCCGACGCAGGCCCGATCCCAGGTCATCCCGACCAACACACGGAAGATTCGTATCGACCCGGTCAATCCGGACAGCAGACCGGTCACTGTCATTCTGTAGAACCTCCTTTCTGGGGGAAAGGAACCCTGATGCCAATTGAAGCTTATAATGCGCTGGATGTAGGGATGAATAGCCCTTCGGCCAATGCACTTTTCTCGAGAGTCGATGAAGAGGCTGGTGCGGCAAGTCTTCGCCTGACCGGCGACGGCGATGCCGGAGCGATGAGCGCGAACCTGACACCGGCGATGAACGCCTGGCTAAGCACCGAAGTGGGGCCTGCGCGAGGTGCAGCAATCACCAGGATCAAAACTGCCGCTAGTCAGATCACAATGCCCGGAGGGGTCCAGGGTCTCGTACCCGAGTTTGAGCGTGACCGGTTGAAGCGCGACCGGAATACGCGGCGGGCCGAAGTCGACACAGGCTTTCATGATCGGCACGGCTCAGAGCTTGAAAAGCAGCGCGAAGTCGAGCAGCAATATGAAGCCATGAAGTTTCACGAGGGTGGCCGCAATGCCCGCCATCCCGGCCGTCTGATCGACCTGCTCACTCCGCTTGGCATCATGATCCCGGAAGGGTTCATGAACTACAAGTTCTTCTTCGAATACATCGGCCTCGGTATTGTCGCTCTGGGTTCCACCATCGTGGTCGGCCTGGCCATTGGCTGGTCGGCTTTTCTGGCCGGCCGGTTCTTGAAGGCCTATCATTTCTACATGGCCCCCGACAACGACCGGCAGCGCACCGATGGCATCCGCATGATCTCGATTGCGATGGGCGTGCTATTTCTCTCGCTGATGGCGGTCGGCGCCGTGCGGTACATGGGGATCGTTCGGGACAACTTCGGACGGATCGCCATCGGGCAGCCTCCGCTCGAACCCATCTCGCAGACCGGCATGCTGCTGTTCGGCAACCTGGTGGTTTTTGGCCTTGGCATGGCGATTACCTACTGGCTGCATGACAGGAACCCGCTTTTCGCCGAGAAGGCTGAGGAAAACGACAAGCTGTCCAAGAAGGTAGAACAACTGCGCAAACGCGAGTTGCTCGACCAGCTCAAGCAAATTGACGCGTCCTACAGGCAGAAGCTTGAGCGTCTGGAAGGTCAGGCCGCCATGATGAACGGCAAGGCCGGCTATGACCAAGTCTGCAATAATGTCAGCGTTGTCGCGGACAAGGACAATGCCGTCTTGGGTGTGCTGCAGGAATATCGCGCACGTCTCATCCGCAAGCTGCCTACCGATACGGTCATCCAGTTGGAGGACCGGCAGACAGTCAATGCCGCCGTTTTCGCTGCTCTGCCGATCAATCTCTACAGGTGCTGAACATGGACCGGAAAAGCTATCTGACGGCATCGGCGGCGGCCATTCTTGCTGTATCTTTGGCCGCCTGCGAGCCTGAGACAAAAGGTTCGATCGGCGGCACGGGCGTCATCCGCGCCGAAACCTATTGCAACAAGCCGGGCCTGGCCGCTCCGCTGCGCCAGACGTTCATCCTGATTGACGCAAAGGTGGTCAAGAAGGCCGAGATGGCCACCGATTTTGCCGAACGCAACGCCTTCGTGCGTGATCTCGGGCTGGCATTCACCAACCCTGCGCTCGCCCTGGCCAGCGGGCTGAGCGATCCGCGCGAGCGCATTTCGATCCTCCTGGTCCCGACTGACGGATCGCCTGCACAACTGATGTTCACAGGATGTATCCCTGGACTTTCATCGGACGAGGAGGCAGCGGCACGGGCAGGCAATTCCAGCCTGAGCGAGTTCTTCACGGGCGATGCGCTGTCCGGGATGGCCAAGGAAGCCGAACAGTTCCAGATCAGTGCAATCGGCGGCCTTACCTCAGCAGCCAAGCGCGGGGTCGATACGCCTGAACCGCAAACAGGGCCAATTGCCGCCTCAGTGCTGTTCAGCGCCATACGTGCTTCGCGCGGCGTGCTGGAACCGCCCAAGGGTACCATCGCACGCTATGTCATCGTAACCAATCTGAGCGAAGCCGCATTCAAAAGTCCGGAATCGTCAGAAAGCCCGCAGAAGTTGGGCCAGGATGCAGGCTTTAAGGCTGGCGGGGACTTCGGCCTTGCTGACGTGATGATCGTCCAGCCGGAAGGCGCTCCTCCCAAGGGCAAGGAATTCCTGGAGGGTTTCCTGCTGGCGCAGGGCGGCCGGCTAGTATCCTATTCGTCGGGCAAGCCGATGGCCGGAGAACGCGCGCCAAAGGTAGTCCGGTACCTGGAAGGCGAGGCAGCATACCCAGGCCGTAGCGAACGCTTGAGCCTGCGGATCGCGGATGATGGCAAGGGAAACCTGTCTTCATCGTGGCTGACGATGCTGGGCGGCGTGAATAAGCCGATCCCGCTAACCGGCCAGATATCCTGCTCCAGCCCGAGCATTTGCAAAATCGCATCTGACGACAAGGGGTTCGCCCAAGCCTGGTCGCCGCAACCCGGCGGCGAGCCGGAATTTGTCAACGAGATGCCTTTTGCCGGAATGCGCAACTTCAGTTTCGAGATCCAGGGCAAGGAACTGACCGGCGAAGTTTCGGATCCGATGGTCCAGATCGGCAACGATGGTTCGAAGAGTTCCATTGCGATCAAGGCAAGCGTGCGCTGAGGCGGCGAAGTGGGGAATAGCGATGCTTAAGCGTACGATGACTTGCCTGCTGGCTGTTGCCTTGGCGTTGGGGCCAGTCAATGCGCTGACAGCCCACGCCAAGGACAAGAAGCTCAAGTACGCCAAGACCGAGATCGAAAAGGCCAATACGGCCTGCGCAGTCATGTTGCTGCTGGGTATTGGGGCCTCCGTTGCAGGCGGCAAGAAAGCCGCCCGCATCGCGATTCCGCTCACGGTCGTCGCGTGCATTGTGATCCAGGCAAGCGCACGGCACAAAGAGCGGATTTTGGCCACGAAAAGGGCTGCCCTGGAAAGCGGGAACAGGGAATTCCGTGAGACATTTCAGGACACCGATGGCCAGAACATAACCTTGCGCGCCAAAGGAGGTTCAGAGCAGATTGTGGATGGAGCCCGGCTCCAGCCCGTCAAGTATCTAGGCGCGGAAGGCCAGCAAATGGCCGCGCCGGCAATGGATACCGGCGGCAAGACGTGCCGCAGTGTCGGCGGCACTCTGAGTTATGATGACGGCAGAAGCGCAGATCTTCCGCCTCAGGTTTTCTGCCGTACTGCTGAAGGTGATTGGGAACCCTATGCCATTCAGACCGCCTGACGTGAGCAAACCCGAGATGGCTGCTGAGTGAATGAGCGATAAAGCTACAATTCATGCCGAAGTGGTCATCTGCCACCAAAGGCATTAAATCGGGGGGCATCCATGCGTAGATTGATCGGCTTGGCAGGCGGGGTGACTTCACTGTTCCTCTGCACGGCCTCTCCCCTGAAGGCGGAAACCCTACCGATCGAGGGCGTTTATCCGGCGGGAAATGACAGTCTCGCAGCGCTCGATTCCATCGCGATGGGGCCATTCACCGGATGGGATGGAAAATCTCTGGCAATCGAACTGGAGCAGAATCTTCGGGACGTTCAGGTGCGCGGTTCGCCCTACTTCAGCTTGGTGCCCTTCCGGGGCAAGTCCGGAGCGGACGGCACCGTAACTGGAAGCGCAGCTAGTCGAGTGGAGACACGCCGGGAACAAGCCAAAAGGCAGGAATGTGCGTTCAGGGGCCCCAAGGGGAAATGCAAGGAGCACCGGTGGGTCAACATAACCTGCACAAGGCGGAATGTGACATTGAATTACACGCTGACGGTTGAGGGGCGCAGGCGTGAAAGAATGTTCGGAGTGACCAAGACCGCCGTTGATTCATTGCTAATTTGCCCGGATTCGGGGGAGGCGCCGCCGGTTGATGTCGTCGTCGGGCATCTGGTCTCCGGGGTCGCCAGCGAGCTTCGCTTGCAGTTCGCACCGTTGGAGGTCCGCGACGATATTCGCGTGAAAGAGGGCGTGGAGGGCCTGCAGAACAACGCGAAGAACAAATTCAAGGATGCGATACGCCTCACCAAGCGCAATGTCGCTTCGGCTTGCGAGGTCTGGGGTGAGGTCGATCAACTCGTACCCGATCATGCGCCCACGCTTTTCAATCTTGGCCTATGCGCAGAATCGCGCCGTGACTACAATGGTGCGGAAGCGCTGTATCGGCGCGTCGCAGCACTCAACCTGAGCGAACGATATGCCACGGAAGCCATCGAGCGCTTGAACCGCCGACGCCAGGCCGAGCGTCAGATTGCAGCCCATGCCGGCAGGGGGAGACGGTGAGCCACAACGATAACCGGAGGGTTGGCAAGACAATGTCACGCACCACTGGAAGGGCCAGTCCGCTGTTCGCCTTATCCTGCTGCATTCTCGGCCTGCTATCGGCGGATATTGCCCTTGCGCAGTCTGCAATCGTATCGGTTCCGAACTCGATGCCAGCGTTCAGGCCGATGCTCTCATCCGGCCAGGTCCCAACCGAAATTGTCGGGGCATGGCAGGTTCAGATCGAAGGGCAGGCCTTCAAATTGAAGGCCAATTACAACATCGAGATCAAGTTCAACGATGGTCTGGGAAACATGCCGGCGGCGATTGTCAGCTACTTTGCGGGGGATGCATCAAGGCCAACGACGATTTGCCGGAGCCAGTTGAAGCTCGTATCGACCGAAGGAGCCAGTTACGTATTCGAGGAGTCCTTGAACTACAAAGGCGGCAAGGATTCCTGCCCGATCTGGGGCCGGATCGCTGTCGAGCCGAGGGATGGCTCCCTGTGGTTTCAGTGGCGCGATGCCGCAAAGCGCAAGGCCAAGATCAGGATGGAAGCCGGAGCTTATCATCCAACAGGCGGCAAGGAGTGTCGGCTCGTCAGCGGCGACGGGGGCGTTGGCGGCCGCAAATGGTGCCGGGATACCGAGGGCAACTGGAATCCTGCATGATCTCGCTGGCCAACGACGAATTCAAGTCTCTTTCGCCAGCGGCATAGGCATCCTTTTCGCGCGCGCGTCCCGATTCGCTGCTTCGCGCGCTATGCTGAAAGTTGCGGGCCATATTCTCACCAA
>Ga0065707_10082245_pt1 | contig 18375 bp, 9 predicted proteins | sample SwiRhicommuniRL3_FD_59094 | JGI IMG/M metagenome (GOLD analysis project Ga0065707, IMG submission 59094) | Switchgrass rhizosphere bacterial communities from Rose Lake, Michigan, USA - RL3 v2 (version 2) | ecosystem: Host-associated > Plants > Roots > Rhizosphere > Soil | place: East Lansing, MI...
CCACCTCTGAAGCCACCACGGCCACCTCTGAAGTCACCACGACCACCTCTGAAACCACCACGGCCACCTCTGAAGTCACCACGGCCACCTCTGAAACCACCACGGCCACCAAAGTCACCACGGCCACCTCTGAAACCACCGGTTCTTGGTGGAGGTGGGACAAATGGACTGGTGTCTTCTTCAGCACCAATGACAGTGTCTTGGAATTCGGATTTGTCCAATAATGGAATAGCCTTTTCCAATTCTTCAGCAGAACCGAATTCTAAAGCACCAACGGTTTCTTCAGCATCGTAATCTCTGAAAACCTTAGCAAAGGTAGGATTAGCACCAGTTTTGTCTCTGACGTAATCCTTAAAGTCTTGCCAAGCAGCGCCTTCTGGCAAGTTGGAGATCTTGACTCTGTATTTACCTCTGGTGTCTTCTCTCTTTTCACGAGCGATTTCAACTTGTAAATCTTGACCATCGAAGTTACTGTTGTTTAAAGTTTCAACAGCACGGTTGGCTTCGTCGGAAGTTTCAAAAGTGATGAAGGCAAAATCTTTAATTTGCAAAACATCGACAATCTTACCGGCTGAAGCAAAGTGTTCTTCGATTTGTTCACGTTGAACATCGTAACCAAAAGGTCTTACGTATAATTTAGCGGATTCTGACATACTTTAGTTGGATTGGAATCTAAAGAACTAGTGTTTGTTGTCTATAAATTTTCCCTTTTTTTTTCGTTGCCCATCGGTACAGAAGATTTGCGCGGGACACGACCTTTCAGCCCTAAGCAACAAGCCTTCCCCTGTCGATACAACCAAACAGTCAGGCCTGTGCAATTTAGACTCTAGAGATTTGCCTGAAATGTACATTATCTGAATGTACCCTGTTTATAGTATAGCTGTTTCTCAAAGCACAATGGTTCGTCGTTAATGCGACCCCGTGGCCGCGGGTGGTCTCCTATGTTACAGATCTACAGTATGAAAGTCTAGAAAAGGTATTAGATGCTAATTGTAAAACGTATTATAAATAGCAATAAGGAATAGTAATAATAACATAATGAAAATCAATATAATTAAGTCAAGATGAACGTAGGTACATCACTGTGTCGAATGGCGGAGTCGGGATTTCGTTTACTTCAATTTTCTGAAGAGTCTGACCAAGAAGTTTGGTTTCTTTTCCTTCTTTTCGGTCTTGGTGGCCTTCTTGGTAGATGGTTGCTTTGAAGGAGAAGATTGGTTTTGAACGCGTGCTTCTTCAGTCAATCTAGCGGCTTCCGATTCAGTAGGTTTGATTTCTTCAACGGTGACATCACCTTCTTGTGCGGCAATAGCAGCTGCGATGTCCTTTCCATCACCATGAGCAATGATGATTTCTTCGTGTTGAGGATCAACGGCCTTGGTTACTGGAGCAGCATCGACTTCCTTTTCAATTGGAGCTTCAGTTACTACAGCTTCAGTTACTGCAGTTTCAGTTACTGGAACGTCAGCGATGATTACTTCGTCAACAGGAGCCTCCACGGTTGGTTGTGGGATTTCGAGTTCTGCGTTTGGATCTAACGTCTTTGATTCCGTGACGCCAACTGGTTCAGCAGTTTCAGTGGCAATTTCAGCAGCTTGGACGGCAGCTGGGTCCGGTACTTCACTTGTAGCAGCAGTGCTAGCAGCAACGGCACCGGCAGCAGCAACTGCACCAGCAGCGATAGCAGTTCCTTCTGCGAGTTCTTGGTCAACCTTCTTATCAGTCTCAGTCTCAGCTACGATTTCCTTAGTTTGGCCATCGACAGGCACAGGCGAGTCAGAATATTCACCTTCGGTGGTGGTTTCAGTAGGAGTGAGACCAACAGCAGCAGATTCAGCAGCCTTCTTCTTCTTCTTCTTGGCCTTGTATTGCGAACGCTTGACCTTCTTCTTTTGCTTCTTCTTCTCTTCAGCATCCATAGCTTTCACATCAGCAGTGTTTAATGACTTAGGATCAACGGTACTGACTTCATTGAATGCAGCCAAAGCTTCTGGGTCCTTAGGGATGAAAACTCCCAATTCTCCAGAAACTGATTGTTGTTGCAACTCAGTAGATGGCATAACAGTAGTCTTGACATCCTTACCTGAGGTTGCGGCGGCGACACCGGTCACAGCCGACGCAGCAAGTAAACCACCAGCTTCTGGGATCTTGGATCCAGTGGCAACACCGGAGTCGGCAACAAATACATCCTGTGGTTCCAAAATGTTGTTGTCAATACCACCAGCATCCTTGGCTACTCTTTGAGTTGGAGAAACCAACCATTCGCTGTCAACAATGTACTTGTAGAAAATCTTATCTTCAGAAGTTTCTGGGATTGGCATGGTCAATTCGAAAGAACCATCTGCTTGTTTAACTAAAGGTAACGACTTTGACCAGTTGTCGAAAGTACCAGTAAGAATGACTTCTTCTGGACCCTTTGGCCTGAATTGTTAGTATTAATTACAAATGACGAAATGGTTCAGGGACCGATAAGCAAATCATGAATTTATAAATATCGAGCTACTTCTCGAGGATTCCTCGAGTCAAAGAATTCTTATCAGAGTTTGGATAAAGCACGGACGAGGCTGACATAAGTCAATAAAGTAATATAGCCCTACGTATTGTTTAGTTCTTGTTCACTCTAATCTATAACCAGTACTTTTGAGTTCCAGAGCTAGGAGATATTAACTTTACTATGAAACCCCGTTAAATATCGTTAGCCGTTCACGAACTCATTCTCCAACTTCGCCTCGCTGTTCCTAATGACCTTATCCTCGAAAGTTTTAGACCACCGACGTTCTTCGCTGAGCTAAGAAGTCAGCCGTGGCCCCAAGTACTTACCATTTAAAAGTATAAGTAGTAGACATCTTCCCTAACTTTTGATACAATTGAAAGTTAATTAAAAACTGTTCCTTATAAATCCACAGGAGTTTTTTTCTTTGCGTGTTGGCTGGTTGCCGTTCCCGTCAAAAGAGAGGCTCAATTAGGAAGTGGGTCATGTGGATTACGTGCAGGACATATATCAATTACGTGCAGGACAAGTATCTAATGATTGTCGTTACCATAACCGTAGTTGTTGATGGACGTCACTGTTCCTGGAGGAGCCGGGGAGGTTAGAGGAGAGGGGATCTGAGGATCTGCGAAGTCTGGGTTGTTGCCTGTTGCAGGGTCATGGTCGTCTCCGAAGTAGCTTAGTAAAATTGGAAGTAAACAAAGGGCGTGCACCGCCGAAATTGCAATCAATGCCAGCCACATTCTAAAATAGTAGACGGTAAATATTTGTGAGCGTGCAAAGGCCAAGATGGCTATTCCGATGATCTTGGTGATGGTGATACCTCCCAAGACCGAGCCACCGACTGTCGTGAGTGCATTGAACGCTTTGGATAAGCGCACGTTTGCCACAATGTCGTCGGCGTTTTCAGAATCGTTTCCGATAAGATTGTTGTTCATGAAATCATTGTAGATGTCGTGATGATAGTCCTGAAGCGAGAATTTGTTTGTAGTATATGCCCGTGTGATGTGAATGGTGAATTCCACTGCAAGTCCCGCACATATGACAAGATTGACTAGACTGACTGCGTTCAAGGAAATTGACCAGACAGCCATGATTCCACCTATATTAATCAAAATCGAAACCACGGTAATAGTCATAATAGTAGCCGAGCGGAAGGACCCCAACATCACAGTTGTCACCACCCAAATAACCAAACTAGCGATTCCCAACAAGGTAAAAGTCAACAGGACGATCGTTTCATATTGAACGAAAAAGACGTAGAACGGTGAAAATGCAAACATCTCCAAATCCCGATCGTATCCACGGATTTCATCGACAATTCGAAGAGAATTCTTGTAGGCATTTATAAAGTCCTCTTGTGAACGTAAAGGCAGATGGCCTGCCCGGAAGTAACTCGCCTGTATGGAGTTGTTCACCACCGATATACTGGTGGAATACGGTGCCTTTCCTCCTAATGGACATGGATCACTAGGTGACTCAATCCATTCGTTGAAATACATCATAAACTCATCGTCGGTAGGAAATCCATTCATGCTGGAATCATATTCTCGTTGTGCATAACAAGACTCACATTGACGTTGAGGTGCGTTTGGTGCACAAAACTGCGGCTCTTCGAATGGTGAAGCCTTTTTAAACCGACAACACTGGTCCAAGTCTGGGTTTAACCATGTCAAGAAGTCGTCGAGCCAATTGGACGCCGGGTCTGTAATTGTAGATTTGTTTCCTCTCTTGTATTCTTGTTCCAAAATATTCGCAACAGAATATTCCTTGCATGTAGAGAACTTACCACAAACCCGCTGTTGATTTTCCCGTTGTGTCAAATCCAAGTTCTTGGTGACGAAAAACACTGGCGGTCCAACGTTTAAATAGTCGTACACGGAGTTGAAGTAGTCAACAAGATACGAGTCGGATGGCAATGCAAGTCGTTGGTCCAAACCGTACGTAATCTTGGGTAACAAGCTAAGTGAAATACCCAACCAAACCAAGAAAAATGTAAGCAACTTTGGTCTCAGCGTCTTGGAGAGGATATAAGGGGCATAGTACTTGCGAATAAAGTTCGAGAAGTTGATTTCCTCATGTTCCACCTCGTCCTCTAATTGCACTGGAACTGAAATTTGGATACACGGGAAACAGTCGATTCTATTACTTTCCAATCTCTTTTGATCTAGAGACAACAAAGCAACAAACACAGTCATTTGCAACAAGAAATTGATAAGAACTCCTCCAGCACTATAGTAAGCAAAGTTCTTTACCGCAGGCATATCAACTCTCGTAGCCAACAAAAACATAGATACCTGCAAAACCGCACTAATCAAACACGAAGGACCGACTTTTCTCAATGCCTTCGCAATTCTCTCTTCCACTGAATGGTTAGGACTGAGTTCGTTGATCAAGTGCAATTCATGCACAATCAAAAATATGTTATCAATCCCGATGGCCAAGACTAAAAATGGGATAACCTCGGCAATAATTAACGTTGACTTTAAGCCCACCATCGAAAATATCCCTGCAGACGACACCACCGACAACAAAATAATGATAATTCCACTCAAACCTAAAGCAAATCTCGTTTTGACAAGTGATCTGATATTTCTCGATGGAAGTTTTCCACCCAAGGCCAAAGAAGCATATACAAACATGAATAAGTAGGAAATGACAATGATCTTTATGTCCATGTTTGTGGTTTTGTTAAGCTCTTCTGTCAAAGAGACTTCTGTGCTAAAGGCAATGTTGATGTCAGGTTTTTCCTTTTGTAATTGTTTTATCCAGTCTTGAAGCAGGTGTTCATAAGAAATCGCTGATTCAGTATGTTCAGGGTCTGTCAGGTTGCTATTCACCAAAAGGGTGACGACAAACGCACGAGATTCGAGGATATTGTCGTTATCAAATAACAAGTTAGCTTTCAAAGGTTGTTGGAATGAGGGCAAACAGTTTACTGGGGAATCTGCACAACTCTTGATACGCTGCTGCCAGGTATTTTCACTAAGGTACGCAATGTTTCCGTCAAAATATTGAGCAAAAGATTCTATGGCACACGATTCACCAAGGGGTTTGAAACAAATATCATCCAAGCTAACGTTCGAATTCAATGCACTAAGTTCCAGCTCCTTTTCGAACCACCATTTGATATTTTCCCAGTTCAAAATTGGTTCGCTTTCATTTTTAGAACTGATAATCAACTGTTCAATTCTAAACCATTCCCCGAAGTTAGATTCAAAGTAGTGAAATTGTTTGAGTGCAGGTTCGTTGGGACTCACCCAAAGGTTGATTGGATTAGTTTCCAATTCAATCCAAAATACTCCGCTGCAAAGTATACCAGTGATCAAAAGACAAAAACCAATCGTGGTAGCAGGGAAAGATGCACAGAAAAGACCCAATCTTTCGAAGCCATTTTCAACGCTTTCAAGAAATTTCTTTTGTATCGAGTGAAAGGGATCAACAGGCTCATTTGGATGGAAATTGATTGAACTGAAGGTGAAATCCAATACATCGGAGTCATCGTCATCAAAGTTTTTGGTTCGTCTCGAATTGAGCAAGTATATCTGAAATCCCCCCAATACCAAAAAGAGACATATCCAGACCAATAGCACCGTAAATGAGAAACATGGAATATTTGCAAACGTGCACTTCTTCTTGTAGTCATGGAATTTTGGTAGTTTAGGACATGACTGTTCACAGTCAGAACATGCACATTTGTAAACTTCATCATCGCATGGTTTCATGTCACCGGAACGCAATACTAGACCAGTAGTATTATCCTTCAATTCATAATCGAAATTGATCTGAAACGGCGAGCCCCCTAACAAGGGTTTTTCATCACCCAAGAACTTCAAGAACTGTTGATAATTTTTGGCTCCACCACCGATCAAGTCCATGGCGTAGCCGTTTGTAGCTGAGAATTTTATATTCTTACAAGATTGGAAGAATTGGTCAGCATAATCAGGATCAACAAATTGTGTTAACTCACTAACCACTTCGTTTTTTGTATCTGTGGCAATAGCTGTTTTTGTAATATTGATGAATGTAGACTGATCTGGTGAGCAAGTAAACTTGCAAAAGAAATCATAAAAGTTCTTACGGCACGCTGGACATGAACTTATCAAGGGATCAACCCGTTTCAAATTGGCTTCCATATTTATCAATTGTGCTTCCGAACAGCATACTTTGGAGATATCAAAATCCAGTCCACATACCCGCTGAAGTATATTGGTTTCAGAGTCGGAGGGAGTCACCGCTTTAATATTGCTAGGACATGGTAAAGAAGATCCGAATATTGATTTCTTTCCACAGTTGTCGTACATTGCACAGTACCCCTCCTTACGAATCAAATCGGCTAGGGCACATGATAATAAGAATAGGAGTATTAGTGCTTTCATCGAGTCAGATGCAAAATGGCGAGATCGTGTAAACGTCAGTTGTCTGAAAATATGTGGTATTTGGCTCCAGATAGGCACAGAACTATTAACAGGGTGTCAAATTAATATCGAATAGAGTTTAAATTGAAGGAGTGTTGAAGAATTATGAAGTCAACAGTGTAGAACTTCCTTGGCCAAGAAGTGGAAAGGTGATTTTGTTATATGGGGAACAAATGGATTTATGTACAGGAGGTTGACTCACATACGCTCATACTGGCACGAGGCCACTACTAATTGTATATTATCATGTATTATGTAAAGACACGAACCAATTGGCGAGCAAGAAGAAAGTGTATAAGATTGGTACCGAGATCTCGACATAGATATTATCAAACTCTTATCTATTCCCATAATCACATCCCAACCTGCATACAATACGATGATATTGAGTACATTTTCAAACTCCATTGATCTCTATTCTAACACCAGAGATGTTGATTGGGATCTCAGGAACGTTAAGTTCTGGAAAAACAGAAGTCGCCCGGTACTTGACCTTCCAGGGATTCAAGTTGATTAAATTTGAGGATTATAAATTAAAGAAAGTGCATGAAGAAGTTGGCGAGATGCCTAACAACACAAACAACGAGCCTGTCAAGAGAAATAATGGCGTCAGTGATTGTGTTGAGAGTGATTCTGTTGAGAGTGATTCTGTTGAGAGTGATTCTGTTGAGAAATATATATCTTGCTTGAATGTTTCGGGTGACACTGAGTTTACCATGGACATTTACAAGACCTTCACTGACCTCACTCAATTGGTAGATTATGTGACTATGAATTGGAGAGAGAACTACGTGATTTCCCACATTAATGATATGGAAATGTTATCTGTATTGCAGAAGAGACCGTTCTTTTTACACATATCCATCGATGCTCCGTTGAAGTTGAGATTCTCTAGATATATGTTGAAGAATGCCGAGTCAACTAACCCGCTCTCTCTAGATGAGTTCGTTATCAAGAACGACGAATTGCTCTTCAAACTGGAGAACCCATTGATTGAAATCAACAACCAAGCCCAAGTAAAGATAATAAACACGTCAACATCCATTAAGAACTTGTTTATAAAATTATCCGAGTTGAACTTGTTGAACTCCGCAAGATTGAGACCCACTTGGGACTCCTATTTCATGAGACTCGCCGACTTAGCAGCTTTGAGGTCAAATTGCATGAAAAGACGTGTTGGATGTGTGGTTGTCCGTGAAAACAGAGTCATTGCTACAGGATACAATGGAACCCCAAAGTATTTGACTAATTGTAACGAAGGTGGATGTCCTAGATGTAACAAAGGGGAAGGAAGCGGGGCTGGATTATCGACATGCCTATGCTTACATGCAGAGGAAAATGCATTGCTAGAAGCAGGAAGAGATAGAATCCAAGGAAACGGAGTGCTATATTGCAATACATGTCCATGTTTGACGTGTTCTATAAAGATTGTTCAAAGTGGAGTGAAGGAGGTTGTATATGCACAAAGCTATTCTATGGATACTTTGAGTCACAAGGTGATGAGCGAAGCAAATATTGTCCTTCGACAATTCCAACCTCCAACGGATGGAATATTTATATAGAGTTGACGGCGTAGAGATAATGGGTGTTGTTTGGTATTAACAATTAAATTAGATCCAATTACAAGAGTTTATACATATCCATGGAAAGCTAGATAGATATATATTGAAGTCTAATCCAAGTACGTGTAGGGACAATGTGATTTGAAGTCTTGCTAGTTTTTCAGTGAGTAGCATGTTGCTTTGTTAGTATTTCCTTCCTCTTCCTGAGAAGTTCGTTACACAATTAGCCGTTACTAAATTTGCTTATATTCATAAGGACCTGGTTTTTCCTCAGCATCAAACTTAATCTCTTCGATCTTTTGGCCATCAACACTCAAGTACGCTTTCACCTTATCACCAGCCTTGATTTGGCCAACTCCCTTAGGAGTACCAGTCAAAATCAAATCACCCTTTTGAAGTGTCATGATTGCTGACATATGACTCAAGATCCTATGGATAGGGAAGATCATCAATCCTGTCAAATCTTGCTGTTTGACTTCGCCGTTGACCTTCAAAACCAACTCAACATTGTAAGGATCAGGAATCTTCTCCTTTGGAATGAATTTAGACAATGGTAAAAACGTATCGAACCCTTTACCAATTGACCAAGGCAAACCCTTCTTCTTAGCTTCGTCTTGGACATTTCTTGCAGTCATATCAATTGACAAAGCATAACCTTCAATACACTCCAAAGCATCTTGATGGGAGAACGTGGCAGGTAAGTCCTTCAAGTCCTTGTTCAAAGTGAATGCCAATTCCACTTCATGATGGACAACAACTCCTCTTGGAACCAAGAAGTTTCCTTCGTTAGGACGTAAGATCGAAGACGACGGTTTTAAGAAGAAAAACGGCTGCTCGGGCCTGGCATTATTCAACTCTGCAATGTGTGCTGCATAGTTACGGCCGATACATAAGATCTTTCTGGCTTTGTCCATATATTTCAAAGACATGTTGGTTAGCAAGAAAAGTCGGGGAAGAAAATGGTGTATTTTTCGCGGAGATCAATCCAGATTTCCAGAGTCAACTTATCACCAGTGAGTCATGAGAATGAGAGTTATGAGTGAGATTGGGAGTGAATAGCGAAAGAACTTAAAGAGGATATCTTAGGCAGAGAATAAATTTACCATCAAAATAGTATCAGGTGTCATTACTCACAGTTGCAAACATATTGAAAGTACGACCCTCAGATAACAGAAGATCAAAAAAATAGTATGTAGTAGACGAATTAAAAATATCAAAAGTCGTAATAGTCTCTTCAAATTCGAGAAAGCTTGTCAAATGGAGGATTATACGCCGGCAAGGTCAAATGTTGATAAACGAGAGATATAAACAAACTTTAAGATAGTTTTCATAGAACTAACCCAGTCTATACCTGTAAAATGGCCCCGGGACTTTGTTAAATAAGTCATGTGGGGGTGCAAAAATGGACTAGCCTCGAGGTTAGTTCCCATCTATAGTGGTAACCTTCTAGTACCTATTATATGACTATTTAACTACCTATTTCAAGTCTTCTTACTTAAGTCTTGCATACGAGATCATCTTATACTATACCTTTTTCTACATAAGGGAGCCTTAAATTTTTTCTATAATGAGAATATAGAGTCCTAGAAATTTTTGAGTACTCAATAACAGCTTACTACATATTCTAATCCGAAAATTGGTACTAGAATCATTATATCGTTATAAAGTATCATTGATAGATAAAGAAAGTATTCATCATTAGACGTATTTGCAGACTATACCAGGTCGTGCACTACAACAAAAAAAATCCACGTCCATCAGATTTTTTCAAATTTTTCTTCACTGCTAGAAAGCACTACATCCAAACGTCACACAATGTCTACTACAGTTATAGGATCGTGGGCCGATGCCGGAGACGAGTTTAGTGCACCAGATATCACCGTAAACCCAGACGGAACCAAAACCGTCGTAACATTCAGATTAAACCAAGAAGGAAAGAAGGTGAAGATAACTCAAAAAATCAAAGAAATCAGAGTTCAAGAAAGAGTCCATCCATTAATCGCCCATCGTAAAAACTGGAAGAAATATGGTAAAGAAATAAATAGTCCCCCTGGACCAGATACCAGTACCACACAATTGGGAGAAAAGGTCGAATTAAGATTGAATCTTTCATGGAAACAAGTTGAAAAAGAAGAAGAAGAAAGTAAGGCCGAAGTCCAACAAAAATCCTTCCAAGCATTCCGTTGTAGAACTTGTGGAGGTGACCATTACACCACCAAGTGTCCATATAAGGAAACTTTGGGTGCTGTTTCTGCCGCAGACACTCCTGCTGAAACCGTTGATGAAAGTGGCGTTAATGCTGCAGGTAGATATGTTCCAAGACACATGAGAGCTGATGCCAACGGAAACTTACCATCCAAGGATACCAGAGACGATTCTACCACATTAAAGGTATCTCAATTGAACAGTTTTGTTGATGAAGATATGGTAAGAAATGAATTGTTTGCCAGATTCGGTCCATTACAAAGAGTCACTATTGTCAGAAATAGAGAAACTGGTGATTCGAGAGGTTTTGCATATGTTGCTTTTGCTACTGAAGATCTTGCTGCTAAGGCTTTGGAAGCATTAAACGGTAAGGGTTACCATTCCTTGATCTTGCACTTGGAATGGTCCAAAAAGAAGAAGGTTTGATCAAGCACAACTTTACCACTCAATATGTCTATAGAACATTTCTATGGTAAATAGTCCTAGTTTACGAAAGGTGTACAATGTAATGTTAGTTTCGGATATGATGTAGAGTCGAGACAAGCGAAGAATCTCTTTCGAATTCTGTTTGAAGTGAAATCTCAAATCGTTCTTGGTATTGATGAGGCTAATTTAGGTATTGTGAGACATTTTCGAAGAGACAGTGGTAGCGAGAGTTTGTGATGCACCACAAGAGTTTCATGTAGGAATACGACCAATCTATGATAAATAATGAATGGGAACGGAATCAAGAACTTTGATAATAGTCGTGTGCAATTCCTGTCATATAAAACTTGAAAAATGACATCATAATTACAGGTGTCTTCGTTAACTGACTTTATGTGTAGGTTACCTTGAGATTAATCTTCATACTCTTCACACAACACTTATTACTACTGAATATGACTACCATCACTAAGCAACGGTTCAGTAATCAGAATCGTTTAGTCACGTGATGTAGAAGAATGGAAAACGTCAGATACCAGGGCTCTCTGAGGTGGTCTCCCGATAATAGCAAATCGAACAACTAAGTTCTCAAGCTCTATATCTTAAAATCAACATTTTTAAACTATTTACTATTGTCACCTTCTTGACTACTATTGGTATAAAAAATTAGCTTGTATTAACTACTAAGTGTTTCTACTATTAGCCAAAAACGTAGAATTTATGGCATACATTTCAAATAACTCCAACAGTTCCGACTGTATTTAGCAACTAACATAGTGACACAATTGGTTCCTTTTCATTTTCTTAGTTAAGGACCGCTCACACGAGCTACCCCTAATCTTGCACGTTATAGTCGGAACTCCTTTATGAATTCATCGTTTGCAACTGTGGACTGCGGTAATTCCTCCCGCTTACATAATACGTCAGGAACCCACGAGGTCTACCCATTTATTGCTTTGCCCCATCATTACCTTAGTGGCGGGGACTGAGCTGAAAAATGATCATCTTCCGGACAAGACAGCCCCCTACTATGGCCATTAAGAATTAGGTGTGTCTTATTGTCGAAGTGTAAAAAAACGGTGCTGTCATATATTGATTTGTATGGAGGAATAAAATTAATTAAATTATGGCGCATCAGGGCATTTCAATCTAGGGGCTCAGTGGCGTAAATCTAGCTCTTAAGATATAATCAAAGCCTAAACAAAGTAGAGGTGGGGATAATAAGGAGCATATGTAGACGAGGCAATAGTACCTAGCTAGTCTATGTCTAATTATAAGGTCACGTTGCCTGGTCCAATTTTCACCCAATAATCTCTCCTCATAATTCGTTATCTCTTATCAAATTCTATTGCGCATATAAATTCTCACGAATCCCACAAATTTCACAACTTTATTTTGTCACATACAAATTTACTTTCTATTGAAAGTTCTATGATCTTTTCATTGCTTTCTATTGAAAGTTCTATGATCTTTTCATTGCTTTCTATTGAAAGTTCTATGCCTAATGGCGAGGACCTCTCATTTTTTGATATCTCATTTTTAACTTTTGAAGCCGTCTTAGAAGTGGTTATAATATGTTTTGGTGGGTTCGTTGTGGCAAAGACAGGGTTGTTGAACTCTAAAGGGCAAAAAGTATTGAGTCAGTTGAATGTAGACTTGTTCACGCCATGTTTAGTGTTTACTAAGCTTGCACCTTCCTTATCGTTTCAAAAAATGGCCGATATCATTATTATTCCAATTTTCTATGCTTTGACAACAGGTATTGCGTTTGGATGTTCGAAAATGGTTTCTAGTTTTATGGGACTCAATGATCCTGAATCAGATTACGTTACCGCCATGGCTGTGTTTGGAAATTCGAATTCTTTACCAGTTTCATTGACCCTTTCTCTTTCGTATACATTACCTGATTTATTGTGGGATGATATTGATGACGATTCTCCAGATAAAGTTGCATCCAGAGGGATTTTATATCTCTTGATCTTCCAACAATTGGGCCAGATTTTGAGATGGTCTTGGGGTTACAACAAATTATTGAGAAAGAGATCTTATGAAGAGATTAACGATTATGGTAAGAATGATTCGGAAATACCGAGAGACCCCGAAGCCAATGAACATACTGATTTGGCACTCAGTGCCGAGGAGTTGATTCGTAACTCCTTAAATCGTGATACAAACTTACAGCGTGATTCGAAGGGTCCTGCTTCGGTATTGATACGCAACACATCATATCGGGACGATACTGATGTGGATTCCGTATCGGATACTTCTGTGCCGTACAAGGATACTCCGAACGGACCATTGTATTATAGTGACATGGCGGCCTCACAAGCCACTCATTCCGGCGCTACTACTATAAGCAACACACACGCCACTACAACCGACAATTCATCGTCATCTTCGATCAATGAAGATCCATACAAACCATTCATTGTTCCAAGCACTTCTGTTAGCAGAAACTGGGTCATCAAACTTTGGAACAAATTTACCTCCCTAGCATTGATAAGAGGAATTACCAGGTTTATGAACCCTCCGTTATATGCAATGGTGCTTTCCGTACTTGTAGCGTCGGTGCCAGCGCTCCAGCGACTCTTTTTCAGTGACGAACCAACATCTTTTGTTCACAACACCGTCACGAAAGCAATTACTCAATTGGGTTCGGTTTCTATTCCGCTTATTCTTCTTGTGTTGGGTTCAAACTTATGCCCTGCGAGCGATATGCCCAAACCTAGCAAACACTATAAACGTATAGTTGTTGGTTCGCTTCTATCTAGAATGATTTTGCCGTCGTTCTTTTTGTTGCCAATCATAGCTCTATGCGTTAAGTTCATCAAGATTTCGATCTTGGACGATCCCATCTTTTTGATTGTCAGTTTCGTTCTTACGATTTCTCCTCCAGCCATTCAATTGTCGCAAATCACTCAAATCAACAATATATACCAAAAGGAAATGGCTGGTGTTTTATTTTGGGGGTATGTAGTTTTGACTTTGCCTACAACAATATTTATTGTGGTGACCAGTTTGGAAGTATTGAAATGGGCCACAGCATAATTAGCGAGAGGACTCGATAAGGATACATAGCAAAATGTATATATTTAAGGTGAGTAAATGATGTAGTGTAGCAAGTATTCGTAAACGAAACCAAAATAGAGAGTTTGTATACGTAGCAGTATGTGAACTACATGATACTTGCATCCAAGTTTAAGAATTTGGTTAGATTCTGAGATTTATGATTTATGATATAGATTCTAAGTTTTTATGATTTACTTCCGAGATATATTTGATCTAGATCACAATAACATAGATTTATAAATTGTCCTGATTTACGAAAGAAATGTATACAGATCATCACCGCCTTACAAGTTATGATCCCCCCCGTCGAAAACTTGTGGTGTCCCCTTTCTGAAACATTACAGGAGAATAATTTATGAAACTTTGTTATTGACCAACGTAGCTACGTATTTTACCGGAACGTTCCGAGTTTCAACGTTCCGGGTGAGAATTTCTCTGTGTCAAACGTAAATATGCCTCAAACTACTCAAATTAATTGGCACCCTCGCATATTGACACTGTCAAGAAGAATTATATTTGGCGACGGCCAATGTCGGTTCTCAAAAACAAGATTAGCGCAATCTCGATATCCAATCAAATAGTCTCTTTAAAGGGAAGTAACACGAGGTTATGAGAAGTGTGCGTACAAGGTCCTGTCTTCTTCCGGCTGATTGCGCTCGTACATGGCGTCTTTAAGGAAGCCTGGAAGTACCGAGTTGCCGGCACCGTAAATTTTTCGAGCGACCAAAATTGAATTTTACATTACGGGAACAACACACACTTGGCGACAAACAACAAACCTAATTCGATACGAAGTGTGTAGTTTTAACTCTTGGTTTTGGTCCGGCTGGTCTATGTCTCCAATCGGTTTGCACGTTTACATTAATGCCGTGAGTTTCATTTCCGACCTCTTGGAATGTTCCGGTTCCCTCTTAAGTTGAAATGTCTCGTGAGTAGTTTGCATAAAGGACTGATCAAAATATCCCCCAATTATCGAAATAAACCCTCTATACGCATATCCTTTTGTTGATACACACTCTTTAACTTCCTTCCTTTACTTTTGTGTAAGATTGTTTTAAAGTTGTCATTAATCATTTTTTCTCAAGCTTCAAGTATACAAATTTTTGAAGTGCTTATTCTCCACTACATAGACTTGTCCAAATTGAACTTAGACGTCAAAGTTATCGTTAACTGACTCTGAATTTCAAGCGATTCAATCGGCTGTTCTGGATCAAGTAAAGATTAATTTTGCATATAAACAGAAGTCACCCAAGAATTTTGGCAACAGGGACAACTCTTGGTTTTACAGAAACTTTAAACGACCATTTAGAACTAGACTATTCTAGACCATACACCAGTTACCAATCAATCTACATTCCGTTCATTATAATGCATAATGAATTTTATACTGGATGATACGTACAAAATACCCCGAAGGCAACTTTATAGTGGAATGGACCTTTCCATAAAGTTCTCCCCGTTGAACTACGACGCAATCAATCAAGAAAAGCAATCTCCCACTGTTCAATCTCCGTCGCCAAATCTCTCGCCATGGCCATACCTATCATATTCAACAACAAGCGAAAGCGCTGGCAGAGACGCTCCGTCGATGGAAGACTTGGAACGACAACTATTTCATCGAATTCCTTCAAAGGCATTTTTAGAAGTAGATTCAAAATTGCTAATAAATTCGATTATGGCCTTGTCTTGTTACTACATCCAGTCCAATTGTATAAAATGCCTTGCCAACGTAACGAACGTACCCAAAACAAGACAAAATATAGTAAAACTCTCTGCAAAATACTATGGCGAGGCACTTTACTATTTAAGAACACTATTGAGCACAAAGGACTACGATATAACCACTGCAATTTTGGCATCTTCTCTTCTCAATAAAATTGCAATATTTGAGTATCCAAAACTAGACTACTCCATAACATTTTCAAAAGGAGTCTTCAACATCTTGAATGATTTGTTTATGAATATCACACAACAGGATTCCAATACTAAAAGATTTTTATCAGGTAATAAAAGTCTTGCAGATATATCGTGGATTATCAACTTACTTAAGTATGCCTCGAAATCGTACTATTTCCCCACATACGACCCACAACTCTTGAACGAGTTTCTTGATGTCTTAAATAGACTAAAGGGCATACTATTGAATTTATCACCTCCTAAACAAATAATTTTTCATTTCAATCATTTATTTAAATTTGTCTTGAGATTGATGTCGCTCATTAAAACCCACGGCATGGATGCACTCTCAACCGACCCTATACTTTTATATTCCTTGTTGAGAAGATGGCTCGTTATTCTTCCCTCTAAAGTTCATGTCCTTGAATATCTTGTTGACCCTTTGGAGAAAACTCTCATGAACTTATATTCTACACTCACTAAAATCTTGGATAACTTATTTCCAAGAGTGATGTTTTACTTCTTGCAACGTTTTAGTGGTGGCCTTTCTCTCTGGAGTGAACCCCGCCAGGCCCATGTTCTAAAAGAAATCAATCATGCCCATCTTTATACAATGTTCGATTGCTTTGGTGACGTGAAAACTGACTTAATGAAGATCAATATTTACGCCTTTAGAGTCACAAGCTTTTTCCAGAAGAGAATCGATATCTTGACGGTCTTTTTTGGCGACCAAAGAACCAAAAAAGAGTTTCCAGCAGATATAATACGATCGCTGAGCAACGAGGTCATGATTCATGATTTCAATCATACAATCATCCAGTACTATCACTACCTTCATTTACCAGGCGTTGTAAAGTTTACAAAAACCCCGTTGATTGTTGATAACTTGAAACACCGTTTCAATGCTAAAGTGTTATTCAGTTATAATCGCCAGAATTACAAACAATTTCTATCCAACGATTCCAACAAATTGTCCAAAGAGGTGTTGCAGTCGACGAGTATCGATCCAATGTTGAAGTTTCACATTTCAAACACAATTAATAATCACATTGAAAAAGACCTCTACTATGAAAGCGACAAAGAAGAAAAGATACCAAAAGTCGAAGAACATTCCAACGGGTTAATTTCGGCCGTGGCTTCCACCATTTCAGCTCCATCTTCAAGACTGCTGCTGTTTTCAAACGGCAGTAGCAAAGGTAGTCTGGTCGGTCATCCATTGAATGATATTGGCGAAGGTAGAGAGGATGAGAGCGGCGTTCCTCCTCAAAAGGTCGTAAATTATATGTTATTGCTCGAAGGTTCATATTCCAAAACAATCACCAAGTTACTCTCAAGAGATTACCAGAAGTTATTTCTGGGGAGATATAAATTGGAACCAGGCGAAGAAATCTCTTACAATTTAAACAACAGCACGGGGATGCTTATGGAAGATATGGATCCTATGCTGGTGGTTAATGAACTGACGTTGACTTCAGTTTTTCAGCGGAAAATACAAGATGTTACTTCCGATGCCAGTATAGGCCGAATTGTTATTGACTTTTACGAACGACGCAACAGTCTATTCAACCAACGATTATCGGCAAAGAATGAAGTGCTCACTAGAAGACGGCGCAAGATTAGTTCTGAGAATTCGAGAGGCAAGAAGCAAAAAACAAACCCAACAGCCGCCTCCCCTGTGGATGAATCCAACCACAGCGATACTCCGGAGGACGATAGCGTTAACAACAACTTTTACGACGACTTGAACGACTCTTATTTTACCTTGTACTAATAATTTTGATGTAACTAATACACATTGAGCCGAGGATGATATATCCCAAATGCACATCAACGCAAGTTTCTAGATATTAGCCGATTGAGCTATGCGATGTCCCTCCAACTACCGAAATGTATCCAAAAATAACCTGGGAGCATTTTTTTAAGCCAAATGCAAATATTTCGGGCCGATGTAGATATTTACTTAGTATGAACCATGATGTTGAGGTCGTGTACGACGAGGTCCTTTTGATTCCCCAAAGCCCAGGAAACGCTAATTACCAATTCAGTAGTGACAGAAACTAGTTAACGTCATTGGTCTTGCTTTTGCCGATATACATTGCGCGTCCGAAATAAGTAACCGTATGCGTACTCCATGGACAAAGTTCTGTAGCTCTTGAATTCGATTTTGTATCGAGGTACCCCACCATCTAGGACACAATAGAGAACTTTCAGATACATACAGACAAAATGATTAAGCTCCAATAGTTCAGAAGTCATGGAAGGCTTGATAACATTAAGTGTATTTTTCAGTGTTTAGAAAATATATTAA
>Ga0065707_10082247_pt1 | contig 18326 bp, 15 predicted proteins | sample SwiRhicommuniRL3_FD_59094 | JGI IMG/M metagenome (GOLD analysis project Ga0065707, IMG submission 59094) | Switchgrass rhizosphere bacterial communities from Rose Lake, Michigan, USA - RL3 v2 (version 2) | ecosystem: Host-associated > Plants > Roots > Rhizosphere > Soil | place: East Lansing...
GGCCTTGGCGAGCCTGCGCCGCCGCACTGATCGGCGGGGCCATCTTATTGTGGGGTTCATGCCTGCGGCCGGCGAAAAGGAGGCGGTGGCCGAAGTGCGGGTCGTACGCTTTCAAGCCGATCTTGCCGAAGTCTGCCGGCGTTTGAACATCGACGAAGTGGTGGTGGCCATGGAGGATCGGCGTCGCGAATTCCCTATTAACGCGCTTCTCGAGTGTCGCATGGCTGGCGTCGATGTGACCGACCTCGTCTCCTTTCTCGAGCGCGAGACCGGCCGCATGCGCGTGGATTTGATGACGCCGGGCTGGATGATCTTCGGCGGCGGTTTCGCGCGCGACCCCATGCGCCGATTTTCCTCACGCGTGCTCGATTTGCTCGCGAGCCTGATCATCCTCGCCTTCTCCTGGCCCTTCATGCTGCTTACGGCGCTCGCCATCAAACTGGAAGACGGCTGGCGCAGCGAAGTGTTCTATCGTCAACCGCGCGTCGGTTATGCGGGGCGTTCCTTTGAGCTGCTGAAATTCCGCAGCATGCGCGCGGATGCAGAGCGCGACGGCAACGCGCAGTGGGCGCAGATGCACGATCCGCGCGTCACGCGCGTAGGGGCGTTGATTCGCAAGCTGCGGATCGATGAGCTGCCGCAGATTCTCAATGTATTTCGCGGCAACATGGGGCTGGTCGGGCCCCGCCCGGAGCGCCCGCAATTCGTTACCGAGCTGTCCATGAAAATTCCCTATTACGCTCAGCGGCACAGCATCAAGCCGGGCATCACCGGATGGGCGCAGCTCTGCTACCCCTACGGCTCCTCCGAGCACGATGCCTTGCAGAAGCTGCAATACGATCTTTACTACATCAAGAACAACAGCTTCCTGTTTGACCTCGCCATCATCCTGCAGACCGCCGAAGTGGTCTTCATGGGCAAGGGCGCGCGCTGATGGACGCTGCTCCGCATCGCCGTAAGCTTCTGATCCTGACGCCGGATCACGCGTTGCGCAGCGAGCTCGAAAAGATCTTTGCAGACCTCGACGTAGTATGCAGCGATGCTTCGGAGCAGATTCTGGCGCTGGTGCGCCGTGTCGAGCCTGACGTCGTGCTGTTCGATCTGGGTCCTGGCAGCCAACCCGGTTCGGCGGCGGAAGGCCTTGAGCTGCTGCGCCAGATTCTGAATCTCGCGCCGGACACCAAGGTAATTGCGATGACAGAGCAAGGCGCGCGGGATCTCGCCGTGCAGGCGGTCGGTCTCGGCGCCACGGATTTCTATCACAAGCCTATCGATGGCGGCGTTCTGTCGTTCGTGGTGCGGCGCGCCTTCCGCATTCGCGAGCTCGAAGGCGAGAACGATCGCTTGCGCGAGCAGACCGGCTCCATGGCGCTCGACGGCATCATCGGCGTCAGCGATTCCATGCGCAGTTTGTGCCGCTCCATTGAAAAGGTGGCTCCGACCAATGCGACTGTGCTGCTACTCGGTGACAGCGGCACCGGCAAGGAATTGCTTGCGCGTTCGCTGCACCGCCTTTCCGGCCGCTCGCACCACCCTTTCGTCGCCATCAATTGCGCGGCCATTCCCGATGCATTGCTCGAAAGCGAGTTGTTTGGATATGAGAAGGGGGCCTTTACCGGCGCGGCGAAACGCACGCTCGGTAAACTCGAGCTGGCAAGCGGCGGCACGGTGTTTCTGGATGAGATCGGCGAGATGCCGGGCTCGCTGCAAGCCAAATTGTTGCGCGTGTTGCAGGAGCGTGTCATCGAACGCGTGGGCGGGCGCACGCCCGTGGCGCTCGATCTGCGCATCGTGGTCGCGACCCATCGCAATCTCGACGCACTGATCGCCGCGGGAACATTCCGCGAAGACCTCTACTACCGCATCAGTGAGGTCACCATTCGAATTCCGCCCCTCCGCGAGCGGCAGGGAGATGTGTTGCTGCTCGCACAATTCCTGTTGCAGCAAATGGCGGAACGCTACGGCAGGCCCATCCGCGGCCTTGCGCCTGACGCCGTTCGCGCTATCCAGACGCACCGCTGGCCGGGCAACGTGCGCGAGCTCGAAAATCGAATCAAGGGCGCGGTGATCATGGCGGACGGGGCCGTCGTTACGGCGAGCGATCTCGGCCTCGAAGCTCCGGGTGACGATCCCGAATATCTCAATTTGAGAATGGCGCGCCAGCGGGCGGAAACGCAGGCGGTTCGTCAGGCGCTTTCAATTGCGCGGGGCAATCTGTCACGGGCCTCAGAGCTTTTGGGCGTTACGCGCCCGACGCTGTACGACCTGCTGCAGAAACATCAGATCGATGCCGCGCCCTTCGGGCGCGGCGCGGCATAACCTAGATCGTCTTGCTTGCTTCGCCGGAGAGGTCGCTCTCGGCGCCGGCCGCGGAAACCGCGGTGATTGCGAAGTAGTATTTGCCTGGCGCGAGGTTCTCCAATACGTAACGGGTCACGCCGGGGTTACTGAGCGAGACGACATAGTCGTAGTCGCCTGACTGGAGGCCGTAGTGAATCTTGTAGCCGCCCAGATTTATGAGCGGTGAACCGTCGGTGTTCTCGGTGGGGGGCTGCCAGGCGAGCGTCACGCTGCCATTGCCCTGCTGCACCACGTTCACGGCGAACTGTGGCAGCGCCCGCGTGGCCGCACCGTCGCTCACGCTGATGGTGATTTCCTCGTAAGAACCTTCATCGCCCGCCCCCGGGACGCCCGAAAGACGGCCAGTAGAGGTATTGAAGGTGGCCCAGGCGGGTTTGCCCGCTATGGAAAAGGTCAATGAATCGCCGTCGGCGTCCGTTGCGGTGGGGGTGAAGTTGTAAGACTGACCGACAATGACTTCCTGACTCGGCGAACCGGCGATCTGAGGAACCGCGTTCTGCGAGGCAGCGGCGGAGGCCGGAGCGGCGGACGAGGAGCCCGACGAAGGGGCATCTGAAGAACTCGGGTCGTTACAGGCGGCTAAGGTGGCGACGGTGAAGGCGCAGGCGAGGGCGCGACCCCAGAATCTCAGATTTCCCATGTATCTCTCCCGGACCGATGAAACACCGGTCACGGGGGGAGGCACACAGACGGGGGGTTGCTGCGGACAGCGAAGCGATAAAGACGCTTCCGATCCACGTAACGAGATCGTGTCAGGACCCCGGCAACCCCGCTGTCATAGGCCTTGTAGCCCTTAGACCGGAAGCTTTGCGTCCCCGCCTTTCGACGGGTTTGCCTTTATCGACGGGAGCAGTATCCACGCGAGAAAAGCCCTCGCAATGTCTCTGGAGAGCGACTTTTGAAGAACTGGGGACCGCTTCACGAAAGACATGCGGCGCCATGTGGGCGAAAATATCCCGATGGAAAGTTAAGATGCACAAATACCGAGGGAGGGCTAGGGTAAGCTCCTCCGTCGCAGCCGTTGCCCTGATGCCGCGTTGGCACAGCTGTTGCTAGAAAAGAAGCTTGCCCAAAGAGCGCGCTTCAAATATGGGGATGCCGAGAAACGATGAATGAGCCGGTAATCGTCAGGAATACTTTTGCTGTGGCGCTCGTTGCGCTGCTGCAGGCGGTTGCCCCATCCGTCGTGGCGGTCGGAATGCTATATCTGACCGTATTCGCCTATGGCAACCCCGTGCAGGACTACGTCCACTCCATGGCGATTATCGTCGCGCTGCTTATGCTGCTGCTGCCCTATCCAGCCCGGACTGCGAATGCGCAAATTTTCTCGGGGGCGTTTCCGCTGGCCGCCGGCGTGCTGATGAGATGGGGCATTTTGCTGGCCTCGCTGCTGGCTATTGCGTACATCGCCAAATTCACCGAGCAGTATTCGCGCCGCGTCATTCTGACCTGGGCCGTGCTGACCCCTGCTGTTTTGATCGTAGTGGTCACCTCATTCCACGAAATCATGCGTCGCATGATGTGCACCGCGGCAAACGCGCGCAAAACGGTGTTCGCCGGCTTCAACGACATCAGCCTGTCTCTTGCGAAGCAGCTGCAGAGGAATTCGGAGTTCGGCATGTCGGTCGAGGGATTTTTCGACGACCGCAGCCCGGATCGCCTGCAGGCGCAAGGCATGGCGCGGCTGCTGGGGAAGCTGTCGGACCTCGCGGTCTACGTGAAAGAGCAAGCCGTGCAGGTGATTTTCATTGCCTTGCCGGTGCGTCACATGCAACGCGTGACGGATTTGCTGGATGAGCTGCGCGATACCACTGCGTCCATCTATTACGTTCCGGACATTCTGGTGTTCGACCTCATTCAGGCGCGCACGGGCTCCATCAACGGTATTCCTGTGGTGGCGATGTGCGAGACCCCGTTTTATGGGATGCGCGGGATGTCCAAGCGGATGGCGGACGTTGTCGTGGCCTCACTGATTTTGCTTGTTACGAGCCCGTTGTTGGTGGCTCTTGCCTTAATGGTCAAAGCCACTTCCCGCGGCCCGGCCATCTTCCGCCAACGCCGTTATGGGCTGGATGGCGAGGAAATCACGGTCTACAAATTCCGCACGATGTGTGTAATGGAAGATGGCCCCGCGGTACCCCAGGCAACCCGCGACGACCCACGCACCACGAAGATCGGCCGCTTCCTGCGCCGCTATTCTCTGGATGAGTTGCCTCAGCTCGTCAATGTTTTGCAGGGACGCATGAGTCTTGTAGGTCCCCGCCCGCATGCCGTGGCCCACAACGAGATGTACCGCAAGCTCATCAAGGGCTACATGATTCGACATAAGGTTCGTCCCGGGATCACCGGTCTCGCGCAAGTCAACGGTTTGCGGGGTGAAACCCGCACGGTGGAGCAAATGGAAGCGCGCGTTCGCTATGATCTCGAATACCTGCGCAACTGGTCCATCGGCCTGGACATGCAGATCCTCGCGAAGACCGCCATTCGCGTGCTGAACGACGGCAAAGCTTTTTGAGTTTCCAAAAACCTACGGGGATTGTTCGAGCCATGAGCAAAATTGTATTGGGTTTGCTGCTGTGCGCATGCGCAGCCTCCGCGGTGCGCGCGCAAGCGCTGCCGGATTACAACGTCAACACGGGCGACGCCATCGAGGTGTCGGTATGGAAAGAGCCCGACCTCACCAAGACTATCGTGGTTCGGCCGGACGGCAAGTTCACTTTTCCGCTGGCCGGCGAAATCGTGGCGGCGGGCCGCACGGTGACGCAGATCCAAACGGACATTACTTCACGCCTGCAGAAATTCATCCCTGAGCCGGTGGTTACCGCGGCCATTACCGCGCTCGAAGGCAATCGCGTGTATGTGATCGGCCAGGTTAACAAGCCAGGCTCCTATGTAATGAACCCGCGTTTGAATGTGCTGCAGGCGCTCAGCATGGCGGGCGGCATGACGGCGTTCGCCGGAACCAATGACATCATCGTGCTGCGCGGCACGGGCGGCAAACAGCGCGTCATGCAGTTCCACTACGGAGAAGTAAGCAAAGGGCGCAATCTCGAGCAGAACGTGGCGTTGGAGGCGGGCGATGTCGTCGTCGTACCTTAAGCGCGCGGCGCTGCTCTCGCTGCTCGCCGCTCCCACGGCCTGGGCCGAGCAGAATTACTTCATTCCGTTAGTGGAAGTTTCGGTGGAGCGCGATTCCAATCGGGAATTGCTGCCTGCCTCGCAGGCTGAAAAGAACGATGCGTACAAGGCCACTCTGGAGGCGCGCATGGGCCGGGGAACTCCGCGCAGCCAGACAGAGTTGCGTCCGCGCGCTATTTTTCAGGAGTTTGCGGATCGGGACGGCGTCGACCCGCTCGAATACTTCCTCGACCTGCGCCACGACTTTCGCACCACGAAAGGGCGGTTCTCACTGACGGGCAGCTATGCTCATCAGGACACCATCAATGCGGAATTCGGTAACGCCGTGGTTGATGACGGCGATCCCACAACTCCGCCGCCTCCTGTCGGCGACGACGACAGCGGCATCGTATTCGTGGGTCAGACGCGTCAGACCTATGAGCTGACGCCGACCTTCCAGTACGTGTACACGGAGCGGGTGAGTCTCGGCGGCACATTCAAATATCAGGCCGTGCGCTATGGCGCGAACGTTGTGAGTCAGCGCGTGGGTTACGACAGCCCCCTTGCAGAGCTCGCCCTCATCTATAAAACCGGTCTACGCACCTCTGTGAGCTTTGGACCCTATGCGTCTCGCTATGAGGCGGACGACGACGGGCTGCAGGGCGCCACCTCGTTCGTCACCGATACTTACGGCTTGCGGCTGGGTCTGGACCACCAGTGGTCGGAGCTTTCCACTGTGTCAGTGGGTGTGCGAGGCGAGCGCAACGAAACCAGTTGCGACTGCATTGTGCCGCTGGCCGATGACTCCTCCACGGAATGGGGAGTGGAGGTTCTCGGTGTGCGGAAGAATCGCGTAGGCAGCGTGCGGTACAGCATCGGTCGCTTCCTCTTGCCGAGCACACTTGGCAGCCGGCGTGAATCGGATCAGGCTCAGCTCCAGTTCGATCGCCCGTTCAGTGAAAAGATGGGTTTGCGAACGGCGCTGCGGTTGTCGCGCGATCAGGCTATCGGCTCTAACCTGGGGGATGAGAAACGCGACCGTGTACGCGCGGAACTCTCCCTGACGCGGCTTTTGACGCCCCAGTGGTACCTCGTCGGAGGCTATCGCTTCGCATGGCAGGATCTCGGCGCTGCCAGCGACGCTGTCGACAGCCACGCCGTTTTTCTGAGCGTTGGATTCAAGGGCCTCGATCGCCGCAGGGGCGCGAGATGAAGAATGAATAACGATAATAAAAAAGATGCTGCCGCCAAAACACTGGGTGACTACACGAGCGTGCTGCGCAGGCGCTGGCGCTATCCCGCTTTCATCATCCCGGCAGCGCTGCTGCTCGCGATATTCATTGCCTATGTGCTGCCCGTGAGCTATCGCTCCGTCAGCACCATCATGCTCGAGCCTTCCTCGCTGCCGGCGAACGTGGCGCCTACCATGGCCACGAACGCGAGCAAGGACACCACGGTGACCGCCGATCAGCAATTGGAGCTCACGCGCCGCCGCGTCATGGACAAAGAGAGCCTGCTGGCGCTCGTAAAGGAGATCAATCCTTACCCCCATCTCAAAGACGTGAGCCCGGCTGTGCAGGCCAGTTTCATCACGGCGGACACCAGCTTCGAGCCCGTGGACCCGGTGACTTTCGAGCCGCTGCCCAATTCAACTTCCTTTTCCATTCTCTACCAGAACCCCGATCCCAAACTTGCTGCCGCGGTGAACGAGAAGCTTGCCGCGCTCTTTCTCACCTACAACCAGCGCACGCGCGCCGAGCAGGCGGCCGAGGCTTATCGCTTCCTGCACACGCAGTCCCAGGAGCTGGTGAGCTCCATGGAGGGCATGGAGCGCAAGCTAGCGCAATTCAAGACTCAATATGGCGATGCGTTGCCCGATGCACAGAATCGCAACCTCATGGGAGTCGATCGCTCGCAGCGCGATCTGTCCGACATCGAGCGGGATATCCGCGATGCTGAGGGCGAGGAAGGGCTGCTCGAGTTGCAGATCAAAGAGGTGAGCCCCAGTTTGATTGCCGCGGTGGGTGACTGGCGCACCGAGGTTGCAAAGATGCGCGCGGAGCTCGCCCTGGCGGAGCAGAAGTATACGGCGCAACACCCCGACGTAAAGCGTTTGCGGCGCGCCATTGCCGACCTCGCGGCGCAAGGCGGCGCTAGCGGGAGCGCCACCGGCGCGCGTCCGGACAACCCGGAATATCTGCGAGTGGAAAGCCAGCTCAAGGCCAAGCGTCGTGAGCTTGCCGCTCTGCGCGCCACTGCAAGCCGCCTGCGGGGGGATTTGTTCGGCTACGAGAAGAACCTTTCGACCGCGCCCAATGTGGAGCGGGAATACCTGCAGCTGTCGCGCGAATACGAAAGCGCACAGTCTCGTTATCAGGACCTGCAGCAGAAAATGAAGCAAGCCGCGCTCGTGCAGACGCTCGAAAGCGAAGCGCGCGGCGAGCGCTTCACATTGATCCGCCCGGCAAGCGTTCCGGCGAAGCCGTTTTCGCCGAATCGCTTAGGGATCATCCTGATAGGCGTGGTGCTTGGCGGTGGGTTGGCCGTGCTGTTGGCGGTGCTGCGCGATGCTGCGGATCCTACAGTGCGTAGTGCAGACGATTTAGAGGAAGTGCTCGACGTTGCTCCAGTCGGCGCCATTCCAGTGATGCTGAATAGCGTGGACCTGCGGCAGCGCCGAAGGATGTGGAGCTCGGTGTCCGCCGCCTATGCGGTGGCGCTTGTGGTCGTGGTGTTGACCGTACTGTTTGCTCATTGATGGAATATTAAAGAAACAAAAATATGGTAATCGAACGAGCTTTGGAAAAAATGCGGCAGAACGCTGCTACGCCGCCCGGTCCTGTCGCGCCTCACACTCACACCGTCAATGTACAGCCCGAACGCCGCCACGACTCGCGCACCGAAACGCGCGGTGGAGTCAAACCCTCATTCCGGCAGATTCCCATCGATCGGGCGCTGGCAGAAGAGAACCGGGTGCTATTGCCCAATCTCGGGGGCGCTGAAGTCTCGAGCGCCGCAGCCGGCTACCGCATGCTGCGCACGCGCTTTTTGCATCGGCTGCAAAGCAATCACTGGGTGAGTCTTGCCATCACCAGCCCCGGGCCGGCGGAAGGCAAGTCCCTTACTGCGCTCAATCTCGCGTTGAGCATGGCGCGCGATAAATCCTGCGATGTGTTTCTGCTCGACCTCGACATGCGCAATCCCAGTATCTGCCGTTACCTCGGAGCGCAGCCAGAGCGGGAGCTGGTGCAGTATCTTTCCGGCAAGGGCAGTCCTGCGGATGCTCTCTTTTCCATAGGCGTCGAAAATCTCACGCTTGCCGGCAGCGTCATGCCCACCGATCAGGCCTCCGAGCTTGTGGCTAACCCGCGCTTGGGCGAATTGATGGGGTACATTCGCAGTACGGCGCCTAACCCGGTGATTCTGATCGACCTGCCACCGGTGCTGGTGACGGACGAGGCGCTGCTCGTGGCTCCGCGGGTGGATGCCACGGTATTGGTGGTCAGCGAAGGCCGGACCCGGCGGGACAGCCTGTTGCGCGCCAAACAACTGTTGGCCGATTTCAGCTTCGCCGGAGTGATTTTGAATCGAGCGTCCGACACTTTCGGGGCAGACAGCTATTACGGCTATGGCTATCGCTACGGCGATACAAAAGCCTGATCCAGTACGACCGAAAATCCGCACGTCGCTCCGTATTTCACACGGCGGCGTTTCGCGTCCTGTCTCAGGGCGCCACCTTCGCAAGCTACGTTGTGCTTGTGCGGGCCTTGAGCGAGCACGACTTCGGTGTGCTCAGCCTGCTCTACGCCGTGATTCCACTGATTGGGACGGTCGCCTCGCTAGGAATAGAACAGACTCTGCGCCGCTATCAGCCGGAGTATCTGCAGGCGGGCAAGCTGAGCGGGGCAGCATGGCTAGTTCGTGCGGCAGCATCGGCCCGGTTCCTGACCAATCTGCTGGTTCTGGGCGCAATCGTGCTGGCTTGGAGCTGGATCGCGCCGCTCTTTCATCTGACTCCTTACCGTGGGGAGTTTGCGATTTTTTGCGTGCTGATCGTGCTGCATTTTCAGGCCAGCATTCTGCAGCTGTCACTGTCCTCGCACATGCTGCAGGCATACAGCGTGGGCGGCACGGTGGCTCTGGCTGTCGCAAAGCTGATCGGTTATCTGATATTGATTTACTTCGGTCATCTGACGCTGACTAAAGCAATATTAGTGGACATGGCGGGCTATGGGCTGATGTATGCCGGCCTGCGTGTGGCTTATGCGCGGCATTGCCAGCCGGAGCCGGGCGCGCCTCCATTCGATCTTCCGACGTCCGACCGCAAGAGGCTGTTGCGTTACAGCCTGTACAACAATTTCAACGATGTGGGCACCGTGTTGCTCACCTCCAAAAGCGACAGTTTCTTTATCGCCGCTCTTTTGAATCCGATTGCGGTGGGCGCATATGCGTTCTATGTGCGCCTGAGCGAGATGACGAGCCAGCTGCTGCCCGTCCAGCAGTTCAGCAATGTCATCACGCCGCTTTTTTTTGCCACGCCGCGCGCTGAAGCCACGCAGCGCATCCCGCGCTACTTCACTTTGCTCCTGAATCTGACGATGATTGTGCAACTGCCCATCGCGGCTTATTTCACGGCTTACCATCGGGAAATCGTGCAGCTGCTGTTTGGCGGAAAGTTTCTGGCGTATTCGTGGCTGCTTCCCATGATTGCACTCTTTGCCACAGTAAACCGCGTGGCGGATCCTGTGATTCTCGTGGCGCAGTATGAAGAAAAGGTGGCGGTGATTTTATGGAGCAAGCTGGCTGGCATCTACAACGCCGTGACCATGCTCCTGTTTGTGCCATGGCTCGGGCTGTATGGCGCGGCGCTGTCCACGGGTTCGGCGCAGGCGCTGAAGAACCTGTACATCTGGTGGCGCGTGCGTGATATGGCCCGTTGGATCAATTTCCCCGCCTTATTCTGCAGCAGCCTCGTAATCTGGGGGCTGGTGGTTGCGGTGTGCTACGCGCTCAAAGCGGCGCTGCCGGCGCATCCGTGGCTGCAATTGCTTTGCGGAGCGGGCGTCTGCGGCCTCGCCACCTTGATTCACATTCGCAGTCCTGCCATTTCGAGCTCCGACCGGCAGCTGCTGTCCTCCCTGTTCCATGGACGCGAAAGGCATCTGTTGGTCTGGCTTGGGCTGGTGCGCCCCTCTGCGGCAGAGCTCTCGTGAACAAGCTCGTCCTGTCGATGATTCTGTGCGTGATGCTCGGCGGCTACCTGGCGAAAATCGGCATTTTGCCGCAGCCGGTCAAGTATCTGCCGGAATTCCTGTCCGCTGTGACGGCGCTGACAGTGTTCATTCTCGGCGCGCAGCAGCGGTTTCGCGATGTGCGGCCGGCGTATTGGTTTGCCTTCGCCGTCATGGCGCTAGTCATGATCTGTGGCGCATTGGCAGACGGCATCGAGTCAGGCCCGCTGGTGGCCGGCTTGCGCAGCTATCTGCGGGCAGTGCCATTCTTTTTCTTGCCGGCAGTTTATGCGTTCAGCGATCGGCAGATTCGCAGCCAGCTGCTGCTACTGCTCGCCCTCGGTGTGCTACAGCTGCCTATTGCGATTAATCAAAGATACTTCGCGATGTGGATGGGCGACCGCTCCGGTGACTATGTATCGGGAACGCTGGCTACTTCCGGCTTGCTCTCCATATTTCTCATCTGTGCGGCCTGCATTCTGACCGGCGCATTTTTACGCAAGCGTATTCCGTTCAGCCTATTTTTTCCGTTGTTCCTGCTGTTGCTGGCCCCGACGATGATCAACGAAACCAAGGTGACCGTTATTTTCCTGCCGTTGGGATTGCTGACCGTCTTCCTGGCCGGCTCTCCCCGCGGCGTGAGGCTGAAGAACACCGTGATCGCGGCCAGCCTGCTCGCCGTGTTTGGCGCGATTTTCGTTCCCGTTTACGACTATTTCGTCGTGCAACGGCAATACGGCACGCCGATCGCGGAATTTTTCACCGACAAGAAAAAATTCGACAGCTACATGGGGCAGAACGCCCGCGTCGGCACGCGTAATATCGAGCAGATAGGCCGCCTGGATGCGCTCATGACGCCGGCCCGGGAGATGGCGCGCGAGGCGACCCGCTTCACTTTCGGAATGGGAATCGGCAACGCCTCGGAGTCCTCGCTTGGCGCGCAATTTACGGGCAGGCACTATCAGGATTTCGGCCTGTTCGCCCAGACGGCCGTCAGCGTTTTCATACTTGAGATCGGCTTTCTGGGGCTGGCGATAGTTCTGGCGATCAACTATCTGATTTATCGGGATAGCCGCGCAGTGGCCGACGCCGGCGTGGGCCTGTGGAGCGCGCTCGCCGTGGGCTGGGCCGGCGCGGTAGTGGTCATGGTCGCAGCGGATTTCTATTTGAACACCCTGGCCAGTGAGATGACTGCCTATCTTTTCTGGTATTTCTCGGGGCTCATCGCGGGCGAGCGAGTGCGCCTCGCGAGGAATACCGCATGAGTCGCGGGCCGCTGCGGATACTGTTCATTCCGCGCGAGTCCTATCCCACCGATCGCGTCAGGATCAACGTGCTTTTCGGGCGCGAATTGCTGAGTCGCGGCCATCAAATCGATCTTGCGATGCAGGCGGCCAGCGGCGAGATGACTCGCGGCATCCACGATTGGTTCGGCCGGGCGGTATTCGTGGGTCCCACGGACAGTGGCACGGGCGTTTTCAACCGTCTACACAAACATTGGCTGGGCTTTCGCCACGACTTCAACATGTTGCGGCTCGCCAGGCCTGCCCGCTACGACGCTCTTCTGGTCAGCGACAAGTTCGTGCTCGCGGCAATCGCTGCGCCGCTGGCGCGCCGGCATGGACTCAAATTCATTTTCTGGCTGACTTTCCCCTATCCTGAGGCGGATCTGCTCGGCGCACGCGAGAGAACTGCGCGCTACCCCTGGTTGATGCGAATTCGCGGGTCGCTCTCGGGACTGCTCTTATACAAATGGATACTTCCGCGGAGCGATCACGTCTTCGTGCAAAGCGATCGCATGAAGCTCGACATCTGTGCGCACGGGATTGCGCCTGCGAAGGTCTCCCCCATCGTTACGGGTTTCGATCTGTCGGGAATCGCGCCGGTACCGGTTGTTTCAAACGCCGAGCCGTCCCGTCCGGTGGTGCTCGCCTATCTCGGCACTCTGCACGCCGACAGACACCTCGACATTCTGGTGGAGATGATGGCCGATCTCGGGCAGTCGGGTATGAATGCGAAGTTGCTGCTGATTGGCGATTCCGACAGGCCGCAGGACAAGGCGATGCTCTGGCGCCGCGCCGCAGAGCTTGGGGTGTCGGACAAAATGGAGATCAGCGGCTTTCTTCCCCAGCAAACCGCCTGGATGCGCATGCAGGAAGCCGACATCTGCCTCTCTCCAATTTATCCGGCGCCGACCCTCATGCAGGGATCGCCGACGAAATTGGTGGAATATCTGGCTTTGGGCCGGCCGGTCGTAGCCAACGATCAGCCCGAGCAAAGAATGATCCTGCGAGAGAGTCGTGCTGGCGTCAGAGTTCCCTGGGGGGCCAAGCATTTCGCGCGTGCGGTCCGCTGGTTGATGCAGCGCTCGCATGCCGAGCGCGCTGCAATGGGAGCGCGCGGGCGCGCATGGGTGGAAGCGAACAGGACCTATGCGCGGATCGCCGATGAAGTGGAGCGCACGTGCAGCGCTCTTCTCTCAAGCGACGCTGCATCGCGCGAGACAAAAGGATCGCTCGTCGGCCGCGCCGAGTAAGGTGGGCTTCATTGCGGCGTCTCGAACAACTCGACGATTCTGTCGATGTTTGCCTCGGAAAAGCGTTCGCGGGCGAAGACGGAGGCTCTCTCCGCAATCTGCATGCGCAACGGCGCGTTGTCGATCAGGCGCTCGAGCGTCTGCCTCATCCTTTCATAGTCGCCATTCGCACAGCAGCCATACTTATCGTCCGTGAAGACGCCGTCCGGATTGACCGACAGGCTGATGGGAACGGTCTGTCTGAGCCATGCCTGGATGAATGTATTGGGAAAGCCTTCGAAAAGGCTGGTGTTCACCAGCACGTGAGCGCCTGCGAGCAACTCGTTGACCGTCCCATTGGGCAGGCCTCCGAGATAACGCAGATTGGGAAGCGCCTGGATTTGCCGCTGCAGGCTCTCCCACTGCCGCGGCTTCATCTGGCAAGCGCCGACCATCGAGAACTCCACATCGCTCCTGTGCCGGAAATCGTGTGCGAGACGCACAAACAGTTCAGGCTGCTTCAGGGGCTTGAGATTCGCTATCCAGCAGACACTGAGGCGCTGCGCGGACTTCGCGATTCGCTCCTTTGGCAAAGAATGAAAGTTGGGTATATGAATCGCGTCGTTTCGTCCGAAATGCCTTTGGAGCAATTGGGCCTGTTCGCGTTGTTGAACGATAACCGCATCCGCATGATGCGCTCCGTAGCCGATCGCCCACCGATTGGCCTGCTCGAAGGGCGAGCGTAACGACAGGCGCCATGGCAGAGGCGTCAGGTTCCTGTCGCTCGCGACATGCCACACCATACGGCTGCCATTCCGGCGCGCATAATGTGTTGCGACGCCAGTGTGGATGCAGGCGACGCGTTGATAGATTACATCGGGGCGCAACCGATTCAGCAGACGCCACAGCCCCGGCGGATCGAATATGAAGATTCCGGAAACGTCACGGTGCGGTGCAAGCCGGTGAAGAGTGTAACCGTCGGCAACATAAGCCGCGCCGGCCTCGCGAGCGATGAAATGGATGTCGAAACGACCGAGCTTCAGCAGTCGATCGACAAGCATTCTGACCTGCATCTCGGCGCCGCCCGCATGAGCGGACCAATGCATTGGAACCAGAATGCAAAGGCGTGTGCGCCCTTTGGCAATGCCGCGGTGACGCTCTCTGTCGCCGTGCTGCGTCAGGTGCAGCACAGGGTCTTCACCGGAGGTTGCGTCAATTAACAGATTTGACAAAGAAATGCGCTCGAGTGGCAGATGGCGGTTGCTCCTGATCGGCGCCGCGGGATAGAGTAAATCAAAGGCAAATTCACCGCGAGGCCGCGCCAGATCTGCGGTCTGCCTGGGCTAAGGAGAAATTAATGTTTGAAAGATACATCCCCGCGGCTGCAACTACCATCGGCTGTATGAAGATTCGTCGTCGCCCGGGTTGGCTGTTCATGGCTTTTCCGGCTGCGATGCTGTCTTTCGCTGCGCATGCCGACCGTCCGCTTCCTCCCATTAGCTTGTGCATCGACGGCGGCAACTGTTCAACGGATCCCTCACAGGGACGAAAAAAGAAATGGAATCCGGGACACTATATCGTCGAGGACGTTCTCGACGTGTACAACCCGACTCACACCGCGGAGCTTAAGGCGCTGGGGGGCGAGACCAAAGGCGTGGCGCTTTGGGTTTCGTGGCGCGCCCTCGAGCCGACGCGCGGCAACTACGATTTTCGTTACCTGAAAAACGCCGTCGATACGCTTCATGCAGCGGGGCTGCATGCCATCATTCAAGTCCAGGATCGTAGTTTTGGCGGCCAGGTCCTGCGCGCCCCCGACTATCTGAAGACCGAGCCGGGCGGGGAGGGCGGAATTTACGCGAAGTACTCGGACAAGGCGCGTGGCACGGTGCCCAAGCTCTGGAAGCCCGCCATCATGGACCGATGGATTGCACTGATGACGGCGCTCAGCGATGAGTTCGACGCGCATCCGGCGGTCGAGGGCATCCGCGGCGAAGAAACGGACGTCAGTTTCTCAAGCGATCAGTATGCCGCCGCGGACTTCGATCCAGAGGTCTATTTCACGCAACTGCTACGGCTCAACAAGGAATTGGCAGGCATTTTCCCGCACACCACCGTATGGATTGGCGCGAACTTCATGGATACCCAATCGCGGCTGGAGCGGCTGGTAAAAGATGCCTGGTCCAAAGGTCTGGGCGTGATGGGCTCTGACCTGGTGCCGGGCCGGCCGTCCTGGGTGGAGCGCATCTACACCGGGCAGCATTGGAATGGTTCTGCCTGGACTACGCTGGGGGGGCACGATTATCGGGGAGAGGTGCTCTTCGAGGTGCAGATCCAGTCGCCTGAGATGGGCGGTAAAGCAGGGAATTTCACGCCTGCCGAGTTTCATGCCGCCGCGTTGGCGCTCCGAGTACATCATCTTCTCTGGGAACGCAAAAATTACTCGTGGGATGTCGCGACGTACGGGATTGCGGCAGACAAGCAAACTTATTGGGACAGCTCGATCGCGGGAAGTGATACGCTTCGCGTCAAGGATTGGCTCAGAGGCGGACATCGCGAAATGACGCTTGCTTTGCCGCCAAGCTTATTTGCGGGCACATAGACCGGTTAATCGAACATGCTGGAGCGGGGCTGGGCAGGGGTGCGAAATCCGCACCCTGCGACGCTGATTGTCGGCGTCGTCGCCATCAAGGCAATCGTACTATTCACAGTCGTCGCGATTCTTCCCAGGTGGATAGGTTCGTACTACGGAATAGAATTTTCGGACAACTACGACTGGCTGGCCTGGAACCTGTCCAGCGGAAATGGCTATCGATTCACTGCGGATACGGCGCCAACCTTGATGCGCGAACCGGGCTATCCGCTGGTGCTCGCCGGTCTCTTTTCGCTATTTGGCAAAAGCCTCGACGCCGCGCGCTGCCTTAACCTATTGCTTGCAGGCGTCGCCGCCTGGCTCATCTATGTACTGGCGAACAGGCTGTTTGCCGGCAGAGCGGTGGGCCTGATCGCTGCACTGCTCTTCTTGATTCACCCTGGAATTCTGGTCGCCGAGCTGCGGGGCGGTGTCGAGATTCTGTTTATCGTTGCAATCCTCGGCGCCGTCGGGGCGTTGTGTATTGCCGTGCAAAGCGGGCGGTGCAGAGACTATTTTCTAGCCGGTCTCGCGCTGGGCGCCGCAAGTCTTGTGCGCAGCACACCGCTGCTCTTTCCCGCATTTCTCATCGTCTATTTTTGCTTCCGCAAGGAGGCGCGTCCCGCCTGGAAGGCCGTTTTCGGCCGGATCGCCCTCGTCTGGATAGGGGCGCTGATTGTCCTTTCACCCTGGATGATCAGGAACTGGTTTGCGGTGGGCGTGCCGCTGCCTACGGCCAGCGTCCAGGGAATAGCCGCGCATGCCGGCCAGTACATTTGCAGCCATAGAACTTTGCACAGCAACCTGCGCGATCTTGACTTCGACGCCGCGCGCGCCCGTGCGGTCTTTGCCACTCAACTGGGGCTGCATTTCAAACCGGGCGGCTACTATTACCAGCATTTTTACGATACGCACGATGAGCTCGTATTCAGCAATGCCCTTTCCGCGTTAGTGGTCGACAACTACCGCCGCTCCCCGGCGCTGCTCTTCAAATGTCCCGCCATGAATGTGTTCAATTTCTGGTTTGCCGGCAAAAACTGGACATCGACGGGACTGAATATGGCTGTGCAACTGCCATATCTTATTCTCGGTATTTTCGGCATTGTAGCGGTCGTCAGATCGGGCCGGCTCAATCTTGCGGCCATTCCGCTGCTGTTCATGATCTATCTTATGCTCGTTCACCTGCCCGTGCACTCGCAGGCGAGATACAGCGTACCGCTGCTGCCGTTCCTATCGATGTTCGCGGCAGCTGGGTTGCTCAGCCTGATGGCGCGCTTCCGGGCCGGCGTGGCGCCCGCTGGGATCAAGGCCTAGCAATTGAGCAACGAAATACAGCGGCCTGCCTTTGGCTTCATTGAATATTCTTCCCAGATACTCGCCGATAACGCCAATGAAAAGCAGCTGCACGCCGCCCAGAAACAGCACGGTGACCATGAGGGATGGGTAGCCGCGCACCGGATCGCCATGCACGACGGTCTTGTACACGATGATGCTGGCATACAAAAAAGCCCCGGCTGCCACCGCCAGGCCTACATAAGTTGCAATTTTGAGCGGCGCGATGGTGAAGGAGGTGATTCCCTCCAGCGCGAAATTCCATAGTTTCCAGTAATTCCACTTTGTCTTGCCGGCGGCGCGCGGGTCTCGTCGATAAGGGACTGCAGTTTGCGCAAACCCGACCCACGCAAAGAGCCCTTTCATGAACCGGTGCTGCTCGCGCAGCGTGCTTAGCGCCACTACGACTCGTCGGCTAAGCAGGCGGAAATCCCCGGTGTCCTGAGGAAGCTGCACCCGGCTGACGCGGCTGATGATGCGATAAAACATGTGCGCCGTGACGCGTTTCAGGAATGTCTCTCCCTCGCGCCGGGTACGCCGGGCGTAGACGACGTCGTACCCCTCCCGCCATTTCCTCACCAGTTCCCCCATGAGCTCCGGGGGGTCCTGCAAGTCTGCGTCGATGACTACCACCGCTTCTCCCCTCGAATGATCCAGACCCGCGGTAAGCGCTATCTCTTTCCCAAAGTTGCGGCTGAGCCCAATGACGACGACATGATTGTCTTGCCGCTGCAGCTCGCTCAACACGGACATCGTGTTGTCGCCGCTGCCGTCATTCACGTAAATAATTTCATAAGGCAGCTCAAGCCCCTCGAGCGCGGCAGTGGCGCGCCGATGGAACGCCGGCAGCACCTCCTGTTCGTTATAAGCAGGCACTACGAGGCTCAGTGTTATTGGCGTGCTCACGATTCGTTCTCATCCTGATTGTCGGAGACAAAGACGGCGCATGATACAAGGTTAGATTCGCCCGCCGGTGGCATGCAAGGTTTCAACCCGTTATATTGGTATCTCACTGAGTCGATCGAGTGAAAATCATCCTTATTTTGTTGCGGCAGTTCCTGACTTTTGCCGGCGTAGGGGCCGTCGGTACGGCGGCTCACTATGCAATCTTCCTCTTTGCCGTCTCATCCGGGGTGGACCC
>Ga0065707_10082249_pt1 | contig 18312 bp, 14 predicted proteins | sample SwiRhicommuniRL3_FD_59094 | JGI IMG/M metagenome (GOLD analysis project Ga0065707, IMG submission 59094) | Switchgrass rhizosphere bacterial communities from Rose Lake, Michigan, USA - RL3 v2 (version 2) | ecosystem: Host-associated > Plants > Roots > Rhizosphere > Soil | place: East Lansing...
GCGAAGAGCCTGCTCAAACGCGCCGGTGGTATCAGTAAGCGAACGCGGCAGCGGCGCTTCACCCTCGAACCACATTTCGAGCTGCTCCATGCGGTGGCGTAACGCCTTTAGATCACCATGCGGCGTGAACTGCAGACCGCCGGCGCCGAGCGAGCGGCAATATTCAACATACGCCATGGAATTCTTGCTCATGGGCGGCGCTACACCCAGGCCCTCCAAATGCAGATGCATAGCGGTCGAAGCGATGCCCATCGGCGAACGCGGAGGCAAGGATCGCCCGAAGGCTTCATCACCCATCCAGCCGACGATGCCGACGGCTGCGCCGGCCATCAAAAACTGCCGTCGCGATGTCATGTGCCTTTCCTCCGGAATTTTCCGATCTTTAACTGACCGCATATCTCATGCTCGAGCGTTATAGCGACCCGCACGTCATAGCTTCGTTGCACGCCACGGAAGAAATAGCATGGCCTCGCCGCCGGCGATGACACCGTACCGCTCGATCGATGCAGTCCAGAAATATGCTCGTTCGCAGCGTCTGCTCTCACGACCGGGTCTCAGCGGGCAATCGTTCGCTGGGCCGCGCATCGGCATTGCGTAACGCAATCTTGTCAGGATCGAGATAAAGCCAGCAGGCTGCAGAGATGCAGGCCGCGCCAGCCATGATGTGGAGCAACACGTTCCAGTCGCCCTCATAACGCTCAATGATGAAGCCGCTCAATACCGGCGCCACAAAGCCCGCGAAATTGGCAAACATGTTCATCGTCGCGGCGACCGTGGCGGTGTAGCGCCGCCCGATCTCCGCGCAGGTATTCCAGGAGATCGGCATTGTGAGATCGCTGCAGAAACTGGCGAGCGCCATGCAAGTCATGGCTAGCGCGACGCTCTGCATCTGGGTGACGGCGAACAGAAGCCCAGCAGTGGACGCAAAGCCGAGGAAAGCGATCACCCGGCGTGGAATCCTGATCGGCAAAAGCCCGGAGATCAGGGAGCCAAAGCCACCGAACAGGAGCGGCAGAACCGAATAGCCCGCAGCCTGAGCTACGGTCAGGTGCCAGGCTTCGCGCAGATAGGTTGGCAGCCAGGTGACGTAGAAATACCAGACGAAGGAAAAGAAGAAGTACTGTACGACCAGCACAGATACTTCCGGCTTGATGAATAGGCTGAGCCAACTGCCCTCATGGCCTTCGGACCCGAGTTGGCGCGCGCCTTCGAGCAGTTTGAGCTCTGCGGCATTGACGCCACGGTGCTCGGCGGGATCGTTCTTGAACCATGAAAGAAACAAGATCACCCAGATCGCGCCGACCACGCCGAACAGCGCGAATGACCAGCGCCATCCGAAGGCGCTGATCGCCATAAGCGCAAGCGGCGGTGTCACTGCCCCGCCCCAGCGCGTGCATGCCCACATGAGCGCCTGCGCCCGCACACGTTCGCCGCGCGGCAACCAAGTAGAGAGCATCCGCGTCAGATTGGGAAACGCCCCGGCCTCCCCGGCCCCGAATAGGAAGCGAATCACCCACATCGAAGTGAGGTTCCAAGCCGCCCCGGTGAGCGCAGTGAACGCCGACCAGACGATGACAATCTGGGCGAGCACACGACGCACGCCCAACTTATCGCCCAAGGCTCCCATGGGAACTTCGAACAGCGCATAGGAGAGGCCGAAAGCACCGAAGATCATGCCCATCTGAGACTTTGACAGGCCGAGATCCTCCGAGATCGGTCCGGCGGCCTGGGAGATGGCCACGCGCTGGATGTAGGCAATGATGGCCAGCGTAAGCGCGAAACTGATCACGACGTAGCGAGCGCGCGAGGCCTTCATGACCGCTGCACTCGGCTGACCGTGACAGCGTGTCCGACGGATCCCAGTGCTGAGGGACTTTTGCCCGCGCTAATCGGAACCACCATGCTCGGCGCCGTCGGGTCAGATCCGCGCATCGAATCAACCATCTAATCCCCCCTCGTCGACACTGCACTGTCGGACCAGCCGCAGAACGACTGCTGTTGCTCTTTCCAACCGCAGCGCTTCCGCAGAGTTGGAATCAATTCAGCACCGTAGCGCCAATCTGTATACTATATACAAACTAGCAAGTGTCAACCAGAGAGAAAGCGGACTGCCGAGGTCGATCGCTTTCTGCCAGTCCGTGAGCGACGCGATGTTCAAATATTCCTCGGCGCTCGACGCGCGAGGGAAGAGTTGCGGAGCATTTCCGTTGCTGCTCAAGGCCATTGGATCGAAGCCAACAACGCCGCGCCCTCTATTTCGTTCAGTCCACTTCGACGCCGCGTCTATATCTGACGTTTGCGTGTTCCTGGACAGCGCTACTGAGCTCCCGGGTCACCTTGCCTCGTGTGGGTAATCGCAAGCTCGGGCAGCTTGCGATTACCCACAACTCTCATGAGTTTATCGCGAGCAGTTGAAATATTTTCTGTGTTCTGAGATATCCCTTGTCCCCATCGACGTGCTGAGCGAGGTAGGCGGAGGCATGGGAACGGGGAGTGAGGACCAAGGCGATGGGTGCTGGATCGACCGGGAGCTTGCTGGATGTGAGTTCCAGGATGAACGGCTGGGGAAACGATTCCGGAAACTCCTTGAGCAGCTCTCCGATGGCACCGGCGAGAGCATTCCGATGGCTTGTCAGGACTGGGCGAACACCAAGGCGGCATATCGATTCTTCGATAACGAACGCGTGAGTGAGAAAGACATCCTTGCCGGGCACTTTCAAGCGACGCGCGAGCGATTTGGAGGCACGGACGAGGTGGCACTGGTACTGCACGATACGACCGAGTTTTCGTATCGCCGTGAAGATGGCCGAGCGATCGGCAAGCTGAGCAAAAGTCACATCGGAACGAAGAGCCGCCCGCGTCACCATACGGTGTGTGGAATTCTGATGCATTCGAGCCTGGTAGTGACGCCGGAAGGGCTGCCGCTGGGATTGTCGGCGGTCAAATTCTGGACACGCGAGCAATTCAAAGGGACCAATGCGCTGAAGAAGCACATCACTCCCACACGAGTGCCAATCGAGGAGAAAGAGAGCATCCGCTGGTTAAAAAATCTGCAGGAATCGACCCGATTGCTGGATACGCCTGGGCGTTGCGTCCATATCGGCGACCGGGAAAGCGACATCTATGAGTTGTTCTGCGCCGCTCAGGAAATCCAGACGCACTTTGTTCTGCGGACTTGCGCGGATCGGCTGGCCGGAGACGGCGATCATACAGTTGAGGAGGAGATGGAGGATGTCGACTGCAAAGGCCTCCATCGCATTGAGGTTCGGAATAGGAATGGAGACGCGAAAGGCAACGCTTGAGCTGAGATATCGGCACCGAGACTTGGACGGGAAAGCGCCAAGTAGCCCAGCCGGATCAGCCGGCCGTCGCGCACCAGCTCCCGCAAGGCTCGAATGACTTGGTCCTCGCCCCCCAGGCGAGCGAACTCGCGGGTCAGAAAGACATCGTCGCCCCTGCGGGCGATCAGGGACGGAATCGAAGGAGGCGGAACTGCCGTAAATCGTAGGGCGGCGCCAGGGCGGAGGAGAAATGTTACCCAGATGGCAGTCGAAAATCAGTTTCGTTTGTAACGGAATCGAACCAAGACCAAGAGGACTCTTTTGGCGTGCCGGTGCGCACCTTTGCGTACGTCCATAGTGATCCACATTGGTACACTCGCTGCAATCGAGTTGTATTCGTCAACCCAGTTGGATGGCTCGTCTCAGCAGTGATAACCACCTTTCATGTCGGGGCCTCGCCCGTGAACCCGCGTCCCCGTCGCTCCCCCTTCAGGAGATCAGACCTTATGGCGTCGTGCGTCTCGAACGATCTTCAAGTCTGGGTCTCTTGCGGGTGAAGAATGCCAATTCAACCTATTGTGCACGCAGACCTGCGAAGACGTGATTCGCGAATTGGGCCCGAGTCATTTGAAGGTCGGAGTCAAGCGGCAATCCGACTGTGGCAACCTCGATGGTCCGCACATGACCAATCGTTGCTCGACCTTGCTTCTTCAATAGAGTCGGATACACGAGAATCGCACGAGGCGCCCCCAAATGGGCGGCATAAGCAACGACTTGATGAATGTCCGCAGATGATGGTTGTGCGTCAGTCTTGTATTTGGCATCTACGACGACTAGTGCTTCGTCCGTACGTGCATTCGTCACGACCGCGTCCATCTGAAATCGTAGATCGAAATCTCCGGTTAAGTTTGCACGGTGCTGGCGATGCACAGCCAAACCAGAGGGCGCAGCACTCTTCAGACACTCGGTGACGTACTCTTGAAAAAGAGTAGCCATGTTGACAGTGAATGGGATGAAACGATGATCACCGTGAGCAATCCCCGGGCCCATCCGCTCAAGGAAAAAGCGCGCCAAGGCATGCAAGATCCCGTAGTCAGAATTCAGACGGTTGTACTCTTGCGCCTTGCAGTCTTTAGCGGTCATCTCCGTCAGCGTTACCGAACCGAGCAGAGCGCGTCGAGCATCACGAACTTCTTCTATTGCAGCTATCGAGCTCAGGCCGAGGCGTGGGATGCAATCGAGAGCCCAAAGCAATACGCGATTGCGATTTATGTCGATAGTCCTCGCCTCATATGCGCAATGGAGCCGACTAGAACCGCGAGCATTCAAGCGTAGGGTTCGTTGGATATCGACACGCCCTCTAACGACTGAGATATCTTCTTCCAGGGCGACGTAGTCTGAGTCGAGCCCCTTTCGCACGCGATGGAGAACCCCGCGAGCCAGCATCCGCGCGAGTCGTTCGTAGATGTCCTCTATTGCGCTAACCTGCCCGATTCCGTTGTACACCTGGAACGAGGGCAACTCATGCACAAATTCCAGCATCCCGAAGAGGTTCGAAACTGGCACCTTGGGAACGATGCGCAGCATCGTCTCACTATCGATCGGGATGAGGCCAATTGCACTCGTAGTGCGCAGAACAAACTGGCGCTTATTCAACGGGCTCGGAAACTCGACATCTACGAACCCTGACTCCTGGATTCGAATTGCCAATTCCTCCCTTAGGTCATTTTCAGGAAGGAAAGTTTCCCTACCCTCAAACAGCTCCATCGTCAGCATGTGCGCTACGAGCTGATGCCCGTTCCGTCTGTTATCACCCACCAGCTGAGTGCAGATGCGATCAAGCGCTGCCAACGGAATTCATCGACTTTCTTGGGTTGATCGAAGAAGTATTCATCGAGGTATGGTTCGATTTCCCCTTCCCAAATGTCCTTTAGATTCTGCTTCAGATCCGCTACACCGCTGAGGAAGAATGAAGTGCCCAGATGATAGTGACGATCGCCGATAGATGCATTGATCCGTTGCAGCAGTTCCGGCAATTGCTTCGAATCCATGTCGAGAGCAACGAGGTGGCGACGCAGTAGATCGTAGTCGGGTTCGAGAAACACAAATGTAAATCGGCGCCTCAGGGCATGATCGAGGATGGCGATGGACCGATCTGCGGTATTCATGGTGGCAATAAGATAGACGTTGTCAGGCACCGAGAACGGGTGATCACTCTGCGCCAATGGGATCGACTCATGCCGATACTCAAGCAGGAAGAGCAGCTCGCCGAAGATCCTGGATAAGTTTCCACGGTTCATCTCATCGATGATGAGAGCGAATGGAACTCCCGGCGACTGTCGAGCTACTTCACAGAAACGAAGGAAATGACCAGGATTCAGGGCGTATGTGACATGACCGCCTTCCACGATCGGGCGAATTCCCTGCACGAAGTCCTCGTAAGAATAGGATGGATGGAACTGCACGATCTCGACGCTGCCACCAGCATCTGAGACGAGTAGCTGTGCCAGGCGCTTGGCAATAAAGGTCTTGCCAGTACCAGGCGGCCCTTGGAACGCCAACTGTCTCTTGCGGAGTAAGCGGCGCAACCATGTTTGAGCTACTGAGCGCTCAATGCCAGTTTCATTCACGAAATCGTCTATTGAAAACGCCGTCGGCGAATTGGGCATGTATGGCGTCACCGGTTCGCGCACCTCACGAAGCGGCGGCACGAGATGAATGTGTATATCTGGGAATACGGCACGCAGAGCTTCGGGACGCCCCCGCACCTCATCAACGAGCACTAAATCAGTGATGCGCGGTGGTTCGGAATCGTGTGTTGCTATAGCAATCGCCGAGAATTTCCCAGAGGTGCCGACATATTGAGCTGCATGCCGGCTGACAATGTCAGTGAGCTCCTCGGGTACCAGCAATAGCGCATGCGTCAGTCCTTCAGGCCGGTTGCGCAATTCTGAGATTCTGTTCTTTATCTGCTTGCTCGCCGAAATGAACTTTACGCCGACCGAAGTCCATCCCGTTTGACGAGCCACGAGGGCCTCAATCGGACGATTCCGACTCGCGTTAACGCTGGTCTTATCCAAGGTCGTCTTAATCGCATCAGCGAAAGCAGCTCTGAACTCAGTCACCGAAAGGGGGGGTAGAGCCGGAGCAACTCCTATCATGTCCTTCTGGTTTTCTTGTTTGTTCTTCCCCTGACGCTGGGCCATGTATCCCTCTCGTTAAAGCGACTCAAAGCGTAAGTTCTTGCGCCAACTCGCTCTGCCGAACCAGATTCTGTGCGATCGAAATCGTGGGTCCTATTTGAATGAGCTACGCACCGGCATGACGTTCAATCATGCACGAAAATGAGGAGCATCGCGTAGATAAGCAAATGACTCGAAGCTCACGCGGTCACTAGCTGGATGCCTTCTGCAACTCCTGACATCTGCTGCAGGTAGATCAGTGATAGATTGGCAATTGCCGTAATATTACCGGCAATTGCCGATATCTATACTTTGTGCGAAAAACGATAATTGATATTTATCAATAACTTATGAATGGCACAGTTCCTGCTACTCTATTCATAGAATCAGACACTTGGAAGGTGCATACGTGAGTAGAACAGCTTGCTCCCATTCCAGCCGATCCGTAATGGCGGAGTTCCTCAAGACTGCCCTTCCCGGCAGGAGCCCAGCCATAGAGCGACTCAGGGAAGAGATTCTCGACTTTGCCATTAGCCCGTTAGCCCGCACCCTTCTGCTACGAGGTCAGATAGGCGTGGGCAAGTCGACCATCGCCCGGCTCATCGCCTTGATGAAACGCGTAGCACCACTCGTTGGCAGCGAAGCCGAAACAGTCCTAAGTGGAATCAAGTTCAACGACTACGGTGCAATCGAGATCATCAGCATTCCATGGTACGTGGAGCTCGCGCTCACGGGGCTTGTGCCCGAACTCGCCAATGCGCAGCTGTTTGGAAATATTAGGGGCGCATTTACCGGCGCTCTGGAGCGCTTCGGTGTCTTCGCACATGCTTCATCTGGCCGACGCACGCGAGGTGCTGACGAGGTGTCCGAGGCCGCCGAGATGACGGGGGGTGTTGTATTCCTGGATGAGATCGGCGATCTGGAGCAATCACTGCAAGCGAAATTGCTTCCCGTTCTTTCTGGGGGTGTCTTCTATCCGGTGGGTGGCGAAGGCAACTCCAAGCACAAGATCGACTTCCATGGCACGACCATCTGCGCCTCATGGCGCGATCTGAACGATGGCAGAGTTCGCCCCGACCTATTGTCACGCATTGCTTCGTACTCCTTGGACGTCCCGAGCTTGGCAGATCGGGCGGAAGACCTCGATGTCATATTTGATCAACTGGAGCACTCCACGAGGAGCCGCACTCTGAGACAAGTAGACAGGATCATTCGCACCGAACCCCTCGCGGACAAGGACTATTGGATGGCCTACCGAGAAGCAACTCCCACGTTGTCGCGTTCTGATCGGTCCAAGCTCGCTAGATTCGACTGGTCCCAGCACGGCAATCTACGCGGTCTGTCGTCTGTCGTCGAACAGATGCTGTCGCGCGGCATGACCGCCGAGCGCGCGCTGATCAACATTGCGCAGGTGCGGTCCTCGGTCGACACTCACAGCGTAGACGTCGCGGCGGAACTCGTCGGTCGTCTCATGCAGCGCCGACACTCCGCAGAGGGCCTTGCAGGCCACCTGGCTGCAATCGAGAACGATGTTCGCGGAGACATACGCGAACACCTCAAGTCCGATCCTGGCTTAGTCCGCCGACTATCTGAACAGCTCAACATCCCCATTGACTCATTGACCCGGCAGGTGGCGGAGCTTGGTCGTATCCGGAGGAGATCAGCATGATCGCCGTGGCCAGTGGCTCGGCAGTGTCGTCATTCCTGGACGCAGTAATACGCCATTCGGATCAATTCTCGGAAATCATCCTCTGCGCTCCCTTCATCGATATGGACACGGCACAGCGCCTCAGCACCCTCGTCCTTAGAACACAACGCGTGTCTTGCGGAATCACTATCATCACCGCGCCCGTTGGCAACAAAGCTCTAACCACTGTTGTAACGTGCCCCGAGCGATTCGCGGTGCTGAAGATAAGAGTTCGCCCGAATATCCACGCGAAAGCCTATCTGGCAATTGCGCGAGGCCGCCGCGGTCGGAGCGAAGCCATGATTACTTCGGCGAACTTGCCGGCTCCTGCGTTCTTCACAAATTTCGAACTCGGCATACATGCGACAACGCGGAGCGCCAACGGACGCACCCTAGTTGCTCAGATTCGCAACACGCTCTCACGATTATCCAATTGAACTCATAGAGGCTCCAATGAATAAGACTATGGATACTTGGTACCACATGCGAAAGGACTTCTCGACCTTCCGATTAGAACCTGAGAAACATCGTCACATCCTGCTCGGGCGTCGCGAGCGAAAGCAACGCGACGTGCTACTGAATGATATCGAAGGGGCGAGCTACGCGATGGAAGGACACAAGGCAGTCGTCTTCGGCGACTATGGCCGTGGAAAGACACACATGTGTCACAACCTTGGATTTGAAATTGCACGGCGGAAGTTGAGGGTACTTCCTATCTACATTAAATGCTCCGCATTCACTTCCAAAGAGCCCTTCAACAGTCTCTTTCGAGAATTCGTTCAGCAATTGACGACAGAAAGGTTGCACGACGTAGCCGAAGCTTACGTCAAACGTAGTCAGCACGGGGAAGCGAAAAAGCTCGATGAGATCGTCCGCTCAGAGGAGATTGCGCTCGTCATGACAAAGGGTCTGACGGCCGTCGAACCCGACGTCATACGTAGTAGCATGCGCTGGCTAGGAGGTGACGCAAAAGTTGATATGGGGCTCGTGAGCAAGTCAATTCGGCCGCAACTTTCAGACAGCCGAGATTTCGGCGCGGTGATGCGAGGTATTTCGCAAATGTTCATCACTATTGAGGACCGAGTACCGGTCTACCTGATTGACGAGGCCGAGCGAATCCAGGATGTGACAAATGTGGATACCGCTTCGCACTGGACGGCCGCCCTTCGCGAGTTGACCGAGCTTCCAAATGTTGGCGCCCTGTTTTTCGTCGGCGCCCTAACGCGCAATCAGCTACCCCAGATTCTGCTGTATGACGAAATTCGTCGTCGCATCGGTGTTGCGAATTATGTAGAGTTTCAGAATCCCAGTCGCGAAGAGTTGAGCGAGTTCTTGGGTGAACTCTTCTCCACCTGCATCCGCAAGGGCGAAGCTCCTATCGAGCACAGGGACGTACTTAGCCCTGAGGATTCCGCCGTCCCTCGGGATCTATTAGAACTGACGGGTAACGACGCAGAACAGTTACGAACGTATCCTTTTGCGCCCGACGCCTTCCAGGAGTTTGTCGAACAGATCTCGATTGGTGATTCGACACAGAAGCCGAGCGAAGTCCTCCTACGCGTGCAGAAGATCGCCCAACGGGCGATGCGGACCAACAAGCTCATGATCGACGTGAAGATGGTCGAGCAACTCGCCTCGGAGGTGTTCTAAATGAAGACCTTTGACGTTGAACCGCGGGTTCTAGGCCGAGTTCACTTCGGCAGCGACAAACGCGAGTCAGTCGTTCTTGCTGGGAGAATGGCCGAGAAAGGCAACTCCGAAGACATCTGCTTTGATGGGTCAGACAACTTCGTCGTTTTCGAGGTCGGCAAGCGAGGCTCGGGCAAATCGTATGGTATGGGGTCGCTCTTAGAGGGATTCGCCACTCGCGACGAATCGCTGATTGGGCGTCATCAGAAACAGAGTCGACGCGCCGTCGTTCTACTTGATCCGCTGGACGTCCATTGGGCTGCGATTACTCCGTTGTCATCAGATGGGCCTGACGGCTTGCGAAAGCAACATGCTGTCTTCCGAAAGTGGGAGAACCTTGCCGTCGAAGGCATCAACGTCCGCGTATTCATCCCAGCTGGCGAACACTGGGATATCGATCCGCCAGAGTTCCGCGAATTCCGCCTTCCCGTCAGCGCATTGGATGCGGGAGATTGGGGTCTGCTTTTGAACACAGACATCATCACCGAGCCGCGCGGACGTTTACTTGACGAAGCATACCGAAAGGTCACTGAGCTCGGCTGGCAGTTCGATACACCCGCAACATCTGTGGCCGCAAAGCAGAATTACGGCCTCCAGGATCTGATCGACTGCATTGAACACGACCCCGATGTGGCAAATTTCTACGCCTCGGAGACGCGACGCAGCGTCCTTCAACCGCTGCGCTCCTTCCTTCGGATGCCACTATTCGATTCGCCAGAAGGTACATCGCTAACCGAGTTGGCAGCCGAAGGGGTCCTGTCCATCTTGTGTATGGGGCGACTCACTCCTGATTTGCGTACAGTCCTGACGACTGTCGTCGTTAAGAAATTAAAGGCGGATCGAATGTATGCCAGTCAGATACGACGGAGGCTCTCCCTTCGCGCGGAATCTCCGGAAACAGTCGCCCTTCTCGAAGCGGAAATTCAACGTCACGTCCCACGGACGATCCTAGCCATAGACGAGGCACAGATTTTGATCCCCGCCCGAGCCAACAGCTCGGCTCGACAAGCCATCGAATCATTCGTCCTCGAGGGACGGAACTTCGGATTGTCACTGTGGCTAGCGACTCAACGGCCCAAAGGCGCTATCTCTGAGGCAGCCGCCAGTCAAATCGACACATTCATCATTCATCGCCTGAGCGTGGCTGACGATATTGGCGCCGTTTGCGGCCTTCTTCAGAATTCCAGACCAGAGAAGATTCGTTTCAATGGGCGTGAGCTCGATCTGCCCGGCCTAATTCGCTCCCTCGACGTTGGCCAGGCAATTTTTTCGAGCGCAAGCAGCGATGCATCGCGGCTGGTAGTCGGTGACATTCGCCCGCGAAATGTCGCCCACGGTGGAGAGGCCTTCTAAATGCCCGGACTGCCGTGGACAAAATTTCAGGACTTCTATCTTCGGCTAGGCTTCCTGAAGGTGTTAGTAGCCGTGCTGAGCCCTGAACGCCGCAGCGCAACTAACGACGCAATCGTTGGGCGTTTGCAAGTTCCGCTGTTCGATCCAACGATCCGTCACCCGAACGTACACACTAGAGTCGCTGAATTGTTCGACGGTATGTATCCGAGGCGAACCTCCTCTGGCAAAGAAATCGAATCTCCCGAGATCGCCGAGGCGATGCTGGCGCTAGATGGCGCTGAATCAGCCCTGTACGGTATCACTCGTGACACAGCGTACAAAATCCTAGACTGGGGACGCGACGTTCAGTTGGTCGGTAGAGCCAATCAAATAACCGAACGCGGGCTACTGCTGCGTAGCTTTTTGCAAACCGAGCGCGCGGAACGCTTTCTGTCCGGCGACCCGACTGCATGGCAACCGCTGCTACTCACACTGCGTGAGCGGCTCTTTTTTTTGTATCATCTCGAAGAAATTGACTCGCTGACCGTAGAACTAATTGGAGACCTTGGCGCGATCTCTGGAGATCATGTCCTAGAGACTCGAGACGCATCACGGCTAGCTATCAAGGCGCTATTTCGCGTACTCATTGAAGCGGAGTCTAAACTCAAGGCTAGAGACATTCCTGCTTTTCGTACTGCGCAGGAACTCTCACTGACAATCGCGGCGGAACTCGACGAGCCCGTCCCGCCTGGCTGGAGTGGTGTCGCGCGCCAGGTGCTCAGTAAGCGTTCCACGAGGGGCCGTGCGCGCCTGAGCGACGTTAAGTCCAAGACTCGCAGAACCACAAAAAACGCCGACCATCAAACCATTCCGCGCTTCGAGCAGCTGGTCGACCTTGGCTTTCTTACCAAACCGGGCACCGACGCTGCCGATCCAGGGCAGGCGCTCGCCGCGCGTCGTCGTTGGCGTTACATACCAACCACGTTGTGCCGCCGATGGTCGACCGCGAAATCGCTCCATCGTGCCTATGATGGCGACACTGCAACTCCATTTGGATGGAATGGCTTCGCAAAGACTGCGGTGGCCTCGATACATGGACTCAGTATCGCGTCCATCACGCGTCCGAGTTCACGCATCATTGGCGAGCGCCTGTGGACTGCATACTGCTCAATCCGACGGACAGTTGGCTTGTCGCCGGTGGATAGTGTGGCACTCATAGCGATGATCGATTCGGTGGCTGATGGCCTATGCATCGAAATGTCCGACTTTCACAGTTTGCTCGTGGGGATCCAGGAACGAGGATGCTTGGCAGATTGTGTGCATTTCGCGTCTGGAAAAGCGTTGGACAAGATGTTCATTCAGCTGAGGCCGAGTTTCCCACACCAGTTCGCTGAGATCGCCGATCAACTCGAACTCGGAGAAGGCAATGGAAGAAGCGACGCGTAACCGCAAAGATCGACAGAAGGCAGGAGATGCCGAACCAACGAATGCTGTTGTTGCTTTAGCTACTCGAATCGCACGAATTGCCAAGGAAGTCGATTTATCGACTGGCGATGCGATCGAGCGCATTGGGCCTTTGCACCAAATAGCTACCGTGCTAAACGATCTGCGAGAAGCGATCCCCGGTTTTCACGCGTACATCGGCGAGGTAGAACGAGACGCGAATGCGTCGATGCTACGCTTAGAGGCCGATCTTGTTGATCGCTGTTCGAAACACGGCTGGCACGTCGAAGGCCATTGGCCGTCTTTCTGGATTAACCGCGGAGTGCTACTGGAGATCGATGAACGAAACTGCTCGGCAACTATTTCTGGCTCAAAAGTAGCAGCGTCTGCCGCAACTATTGTTCGTACTTTGGAACCCTTGATCGAAGGCTTGATTCCGCCTCGGTTTTCACCGGCTGAGTTCGCAACCGGGCTGGCGGAGGCCTACGACGCGATCCGATCCGCCTCAAGTCATGTGCCAATTCTAGAATTGTATCGCGCGTTCGTCATTAGATCCCAGAAACCTCGCTTTTGGCGCAACGCCGTCGGAAAGGACTTCGTTGGATTGAGCCTGGACCAGTTTAGGGCACGGCTGTCCACCTGCCTTGAGCAGGGACGCGTCTTGACCTCTGATGGGCGTGAGCTTCGCCTCTCCCCACCCATCAATCCGAAGGACGGACTTTTCGTCTATCAGCCAGGCGAACGCCGCTTTGCGTTTGTCGGTCACATGGAGTTCGTTGGAGTCTAAACGATGACTTCTTCAAAGGAACCGAGTCCTACGCTGGCACGCGCCCTGGTGCGCTCCTTGACACGTGGCACGGCAGTCTCCGAAGGCGCTCGCTTCATCAATGTCGGTCAAGATCATTGGCTTGCCGCCCAACAGGAATTGCTAAGCGAAGTTGCTGAAGATGGGCATGCTGAGACCAAATTCGTGCGCGGTGCCTATGGATCGGGGAAGAGTCATTTCCTGGCAGTCGTACAGGATCACGCGCGTGATCATCACTGGGTCACCGCACACGTGGAATGCAAAGTCGATCGTGTCGAAATAGATCGATTTGAGACGTTGTATCCCAGAATCGCGAACAAGATGCTCATGAAGGACTTGATTGAGGCGAGAGCCGGAGATCCATCCAGTGCGGATCTCGATGCCATGCGCTTTCTGCTTGAGCGCTGGACAAATCGCAAGCTATACAAGATAGGCGTTCGCGAGGACTCGATATCGCGACCCTTCGACGCTGAGCATCGTCTGCATACGCTGTTTCACAAGACGCTACTGAAGAGCACACAATCGCCTGGCTTCGTGCAAGCACTAATAGCTTTTTCTCGGGCGACCCTCATGCGAGATCACGATCTCACCACTTCAGTCTGCTCTTGGATGCGCGGGTCAAACGACATGCTTCGCATCCCCGCACGATACCTCCGGCATCCCAACGCGACTGACGAAACCAAACTTGCAACCGTTCAAATTAGACCCATTGGCGCTGGAACTGCTCACGATGCTATGCGAGGTCTACTTTGGCTGATTCGCGATGCCGGTTACGCGGGACTCATCCTCTGTATCGACGAAGTAGAAGAATTGGCGCGGCTCCGTACCCAAACGCGGCAAGATCAAGCATTGCAGGCCTTGCGGGAATTTGTGGATCATGGTGGCGGTGAAGGTAGTTTCAGGTATCTGTGCATGTATCTTGCCGCAACGCCGGAGATGTTCGAAAGCGAGCGTTACTTCCCTCGTTATGACGCGCTTGCCACGCGCATTCAGCCCCTTTCCGATGCCATCAACTGGCGTGGCCCAGTGGTAGATCTTGAGAAAACCCCACTGGACGCGAAACAGATGAGTCAAATTGCCAACCGAATTCAGAGGGTCTTTCGTGTTGCCTATGGGCCGCACGCAGATGGAGAGCGCCTCGCCGACCTCATTGAACCGTTAGTCGCTGCAGTGATGGCGACACGATATCGCATTGCGAAGCCACGGCTACTCGCTCGAATGTTGATTGATGAACTGGAGCGCGCTCGGGCACAAGCGTCGGCGTACGAGATACCCCACGATATGGCTTCGGCGGTATCGCAAGCAGCCGCCATCATCGCCGCGGAGCGCGATGCACCATGAACTTCCCGAAGGCATCTATACGGCGCCTTCGAACTGGAATCGTACCGGAATGGGAAATTGAGAGACTGTCCGTTGCATACGATCGCATTGGCTCAAAACTCATCGAACGACTGGCGGAACTCACTGCCAACGGGAAGTGTGCACCCTTTTTCGTTCTTGGAGAATGGGGCTCGGGCAAGACTCATATGCTCTCATACGTGCGAGCAGTCGCGGCACGACGCGGGCTGGCACATGTTAGTGTTACTCTCAATCCCAGAAGCGCGGCCCTCAATTATCCTCAGCGATTTTATCCAACAATGGCCGAAGCGGTCACGTGGTCAGGCCATCGAGGCTTGCGCGCGATTCTTTCAACGGCGCTTTCGAGTCGCGCAACTCGGCACGCGATACAGGAGTTTGCCGAATCCGAGCAATCGGGTTCTTTGAGTGCTGCTCTTCGCGTCATTTGTGCACGTTACAAACTCAGCCAAGGATTGGACTACGGCGGTGACACTGCGTGGAACATTCTATTGGGTGCTGATTTAGCGTGGTCGACTTCCAAGCGTCCACATGCTCTGAATCGAATGCGTGAGATGGCTGCTCTCATGAGAGTCATTGGGTCGGCTGGTATGATTGCGGTCTTCGACGAAGCCGAATCCATCGACCAACTCTTCAATCGCCTATCTAGGTCTGGCGCATATGAGACGCTCGGATCCCTGTGCGCGCAGAATGACACTCTGTGTATTTTCGGCATCACTCGCCGTTTTCAGCTACGTGTGGCACAGGACGCAACGCCAAATATCAGCTTATTTTCTCACATCAAATCAGCTGCAAACTTTCTCACCGCTTGGCAAGCTGGAAGGTACTCGATTGTCGAACCCCCTCAAATTGCCGGAACGGAGGCTGGCCGACTTGCCGACTTGGTAGCCTCCATATATCGGGACGCTTACCCGGAAACCGAGTTCCTTGCTGAAGATATAGACGGTGCAGTTGCGCGTTGGAATATGAACCCGCACCGTAATCCTCGGCGTCTCGTGCGGGCAGTCATCGACACGCTCGATGCCAGAAGATCTTTGAGCTGCTAGGGTGCGAAATCTACGACTCGTCCAATGAGAGCGCATCGGCGCTAAGGACGGAGCGATTACGACGCCTTCGCACCCTAGCCGATTACTGCTGACGACGGAGCCCTTGCAGGGCTTGTCGTATTTGAGAGTTGTCGAGTGATTCACATTCCCAAATTGTGATGACGTGGAATCCCATATTCCGTAATTTCGAGAGCGCGATTGAATCCCGTTGCTGATTGGCAGAAAACTTCGCCAGCCAGAATTCACGATTGTTTCTTGGAATGGAAGCTTTCGGACAACCCGTATGATGATGCCAATAACATCCGTGCACGAACACGACCCACTTTCGGGCTCGATTGGCAAGATCCGGTGAACCCGGCAAGTCACGATTGGCGATTCGATAGCGCCAACCCATTTTTGTCGCTACACGTCGAACACGCAGCTCGGCACTCGTGCTTTGCTGCGGTACGCGTCCCATTCGAATAGAGACCGCTACGGTCGTCGTGGGAATGCAGCCGCCAGCCAACGCTTGTTCATACTTCTTGAACCGTTGTCGAGGAGCGATCACGCGTTTCGAGCCCGCCAGAATCTGTGGCTCATCTGATTCCGAAAATCGACTATCAGGTGGCGGCACCTTGGAGTACTGGTTGATTGCATGCTCCCGCGCTGTTTCGACATGCTGGTGTCATACGTTGCAGATGCTTTCGCACGGCATCGATGAATCCTGGCGGAAATCGAAGACTTGCAGTTTCGGTGCGACGCAAGAAGCCCGCTGTTGCCTTTAGAGATAGAAGTGTCGGTTCGAACCTCAGAAATTCATCTAGTGATAAGTAGGGCTTCTTTACCGGCCACTCCGAGGCCGCAACGCTTACCCGACCAGTGCCCACATTCCACGCGGCGGTTGGCCATTGCTTAGACAGCAAGAGTGGCGATGTTTCAAACTGCAAAGGCACGCCTGGTCGCGCCAGACGCTTGCCTACCCAGGCTGCGGCAGAGACACTAACTGCATTACCAACGAGCTTCCAGCGCGAACCTTTCCTCGCCACGCGTTCAGCAGGTTTCGTCCAGTTGCATGGAAAGCCCTGCAACCGCTCTGCATCACGAATGTCGGTCGTCACGACGTCGCCATTGGGCATCAGAATGGCCGGCGATGATGGAATCCCGATGGCAGAACCACCTTTTAGCGTTGGGATAGCGTCGACTGCCCAACCTAGGCCGCGCACACCTTCCGTCCAATAGAATCCACATGCTACGGGATCCCCATTGAGCATCGGTTCTTTCACTGGACCCGCCTCATCTGCAAACAAAACGGTGCGCGGATCTTCGAACCGAGATGCTAGGAAGTACACGCGGCGCCGGCGCTGAGGCAAACCGAACGCTCGAGCGTCAATGACGCGATAGGCCCATTTGTAGCCCAGCGCCTCAAACGCTTCTGCTATCACATTGATCGCCTCACCTCGGGCGAGCTGAAGCATGAACGGAACATTCTCCAGTAAGACCCAAGGCGTTCGATGCTTTTCAACCAGTCGAAATACTTCACCGATCAATCCTGATCTCGCACCAGCTATACCTCTAGTCGTTCCCGCCTGCGACAAGTCCTGACAAGGAAAACCGGCGGCAATGAGCGAGGTCGCTTTTGGTATCGACCCAAGCGTGCGTACATCGAGGTGCAAAGGGATGTCAGAGAACCGAGTCGTCAGCACCGCAGCCGCTGCGGGTTCGTTTTCACACAAGAGAGCTGTCGTGTGTCCCGCTCGATGCAAACCCCTTTCAATCCCCCCAATACCAGCGAACAAACCCGTTACGACATGCGACATCGAAACATTCCTTCTCACAAAGACCCCCTCCCCGAATCCGACGCCGAGGAGAGTCCCTCGAACAAATTGCGCTGGTTCATAGTTCGTTCGCGCGCGACAAAGTCACGCATGAACTCGCGTAACACCTGAGCCGCCGGTCTCCCCGTTGCCCGACACACGTCCACGAATTCTTGCCTTAGCTCTTTTTCAACTCGAAGACGAAGGCCCGAATCTTTGGTCTTTAAGCCCATTGGAGAAGTGTAACCAATGGATACACGAATGTGTATCCATTATTATGACGCTGTGAACTGATATAACTATTTGTTGTGATTAACATTTATTTCCGAAGGTCGAATTATGAATGCCCAGGCGCCACAGAGCATTGAAAGTTATGGATTGGGGAACCGACTCCACGCTTTCAGGATTCGCCGGAGTCGGCGCTACGGTGGAAGCTCGGTTGGCTCTGGTCGTCCGTCAATCAGCGCCGGCTCAGCAAGATAGGGGGTGCGCCATGGTTGGTGATAGGAACCGGTCATTTTACCGCCGGGCCTCGAAGTTTCCGGCTTACTGAGCTTGTGTAGCTTCAGCGACTTCTGGACAAGAGGCTAGCCGGAAAATGAGAGACTTCGGTCTGCTGCAGTCGACCTGCAGACGGAGCGAAGTAGATGAGCAAACGCGAGTATCGACGATTCACGGCGGAGCAGAAGATCGAGATT
>Ga0065707_10082250_pt1 | contig 18278 bp, 14 predicted proteins | sample SwiRhicommuniRL3_FD_59094 | JGI IMG/M metagenome (GOLD analysis project Ga0065707, IMG submission 59094) | Switchgrass rhizosphere bacterial communities from Rose Lake, Michigan, USA - RL3 v2 (version 2) | ecosystem: Host-associated > Plants > Roots > Rhizosphere > Soil | place: East Lansing...
CCTGCCGTGACGATCTCCATGCGCTCGATCAACGGCGCAGGCAAAAGATTGAGATCGAAGCTACCGGTGGGGCTGGAGTTCATCACCCGCTGGCCATCGATCAGGACGAGCGTGCGCGTGGCCCCGAGCGAGCGCATGTTGAACGTGCTGGCACCCACGTCGGTTGCCAGGCCGTTGTTGCGGTTCGGTCGCAACGCTGGAACGTCGCGCAGCAGATCCGTGACCGTTCCGGCGGCCTTGGCCTGCAACTGCGCCTCGGAAATGGCGGTCACCGGAGTCGGTGTCTCGAAGGTCGAACGCAGGATGCGACTCCCCGTCACGATCACCTGTTCGACCGACGCCGATTCCGACACTGATGCCGTGTCTTGAGCGAACGCAGAACCCCCCAGTAGAGAGCTGCCCGCTCCGCCCAGCAGTGTGAAGGCGTAAAGACGCTTGAACATGCCTGATCCCCCTTCTTGTTTGCCCGGTCTGTGCGATCTCCGTCGTATTTGGAATCAGGGTAGTATTTGTTACCAATTTAATCAAAGGGAAATATTTTTGGCCGTAGGCAGAAGCGGGGCGCGAAGGACACAGTGTTACGCCATTCTCCCATGCGCTGAGGTGGGACAAAGCAAGGAGATGCGATTTGGCGATTCCTTCACGAAGGGTATCCTTGACCAATCGGCGTTACCATGCCAAGTTTGGTATAAATAGTTATCCAGAAAATGTGGGCGCTCGCCGCCATCCCTTACCGGACATCAGGAACAGGAAACCACAGGATGACGATCTCGCGACGCGGCGTATTGGGGTTGTCGAGCGCGGCACTGTTCGGAAAGGCGATGTTGACGGTTGCCGCCGAGGATCGAAGAGCGGCGCAGGCTGCGCCCGCTGCCAAACAGTGGTGGATCGATGAACCGATCCGGATGGTGCTGTTCCTCTATAACCAGTACCAGGCGCCGGTCGACACGGATGCCTTCGTGCAGGAGCTGGTCGATTTGAACGCCAATGCCGTCGTCCTACCGACTGCTGGAATCGCGGCGTACTACCCGACGAAAATTCCCTTTCATACCATCGCCCCTTCCGTTCCCAGGGGGCGCGACCTGGTGGGCGAAATCGTCCGCAAATGCCATGCGCGCGGCATCTATGTGGTAGGTCGCTTCGAGTGGACTGTGAATCAGGACAAGAAGGTGGTCGAGGCGCACCCCGACTGGTTGCAACGTGATGTCAAAGGCGCTTCGCCGCTATGGAACGACACATACTTGATGTGCGTGAACGGCGGCTACATGCAGGAGCACATCTTCAAGATCATGAATGAAGTGCTGTCGCGCTATCCGCTCGACGGCATGTTCTTCAACTATGGCGGCGGCCAGCGCAACGTGTTCGGGCCATGCCAGTGCAGCAACTGCAAGACCCTGTACAACTCGAAATACGGCAAGGCGTTGCCCACCCGGTTCGACCCGCAGTACATCGAGTTCATGACGGATTGTGCGGCCACGCTTGCCGCCAGAATCCGTGCCTTCGCGAAGTCGAAGAACGCCGACATCAATTTCATGGTCGGCAACGACGCTGATTCCAGCAATTCCGAGACCCATGGCGCCCCGATTGCCGAGGCGCATGCCTTCTGGCTCTACGATGCCAGCGAGACCGTCAATCGAGCCCGTGCCGCGAGGCCCGATCGCATGCAATTCAATAATGATGCGGCATTCCTCGACGGCCGCTGGCGCTATGCGCATCGGCCGAGCGCCGAAGGCGAGATTCGCGCGTATCAGAACATGGCCAACGGAGCCGGCCCGTATCTGTTCGTGAACGGCCCACCGGATCAGTTCGATCGCAACGGCGAGAAGGGCGCACGCCCGGCGTTCAAGTTCCACAAGGATCACGAAGAACTCTATGTACGGCAGGAGAATGCCGCGCGCGTGCTGCTCATGGATGAGCCGGGCATGTCACTCGCCCAGATCCTGTCCCGCATGGACCGCGTTGCCACCAACGTTGACGGAAATCCTCCGGGAAACGGCGGCTTCGGCTACCGCGACAGCGCGGAACTGGGCAGCGGCATGGAGAACACCAAGACCCATCTGTCCGGGTTTTTCCGGCTGCTGACGGAGAATCACATTCCGTTCGTTCTGTCGCAGGACCTGAGCTGGATCGACAAGGAGCCCGACCGCTACGACGTCGTCGTTTCCAGCAAGGGAGCGCCGGCCGCGCTGGATCGGTATCTGCGGCAGGGCGGACGTGTTCTGGTTGCAGGCGCCGTGAAGCCCGAACTCGAATTGCCGCCGGTGGTAAAGCTGTGGAAGCGCAAGGAGACTCTTGCGGCGTACTGGCGCCTGCAGGATCCGAAGCTCCTGCCGTCGCTCGCAGATACGAAACTGATGTTCTTCTACAGCGACTATCTGGAACTCGAGCCGCGTGGAAAATCCGCCCTCACTCTCGTTCCGCCGACCAAGGTGAATCCGATGGAAATGGTCGGTGAAGGAATGCAGGAGACCGGCAAGCCAGGTCTCTATGTGAGCGAGTATGGCAAAGGCAAGCTCACCTACATCCCCTGGGACCTCGGCGATCTGTATTACCGCGCCAGCGCCGTCCATCACTCGACGCTGTTCAGCGATCTGATGGACGATCTGTTGCCGAATGGTCGCCAGATTCGCACCAATGCACATCCCATGCTGCAGATCACGATCCAGCAGCAGAAGCGAGAGCAGCGCACCTTGGTGCATTTCGTGAATCTGTCGGGCGCATCGCAGATTGCGTACCACCCGGCCATCCCGATGAGCGGTATCCAGGTCGAGATGCAGGGTGCGTTCGGTTCGGCGCGGATGGTCAGCAGCAATCGCGAGCTGCCGATCCGGCGAATAGCGGGCTATACCTCGTTCACATTGCCCACCCTCGACACCTATGACGTGGTGGTCCTGACCTGATGCTGCAATCGAAAAATTTCTCGCCAACTATCGCCGGCTCGCGTAGCGGCGCGCGATGACCGAACAGACGAGAAGTTGCAGCTGATGAAAAATCATCAACGGCAGGATCATCATTCCGACCGTTGCAGCGGGAAACAGCACGTTTGCCATGGGCACGCCGGTCGCAAGCGATTTTTTCGAGCCGCAGAAGACGGCGGCGCTCTCGTCCTCGGTGGAGAATTTCATCAACCGACTGATATAGCGCATCGAGGCGAGTACGACGGTCAGCAGCAGTCCGCTCATCAGCACGAGCCGCATGAGCTCCGTTCGATCGAGCGCCTTCCACGTGCCGGCGAGAGCCGCCGCACCGAACGAGGTGTAGACCACGAGCAAGATCGAACCTCGGTCCAATACGGACAGCAGCGCGGCATAACGTGCTGCCCAAGATCGCAACCAGTTGCTGAGCGCCTGACCCGCGAAGAACGGCAACAGCAGCTGTATGACGAGGCTCTGAATCTGGTCCAGCATCGAAACGTTGCCATGCAGATTCAGCACGACCGAAACCAGCAGCGGCGTGAGCACGATGCCCGCGAGGTTCGACACTGCCGCCGCACACACCGCGGCGGGCACGTTTCCCCGGGCGATCGAAGTGAACGCGATGGACGACTGAACTGTCGAAGGCAGCGCACACAAGTACAAAACGCCGGGCCATAACGTCGCGCCGATAGCACCCGGAAACAAGGCGTAGAGCGCAACCCCGACTAGCGGGAATGCGCCAAACGTGGCGAGAAGGGTCAGGAGTTGCAGGCGCCAGTGTGTCGCGCCCGCGACCATGGCGGTCCTCTGCAGACGGACACCCTGAAGAAAGAAGAGCAGCGCCACGGCGGCTTTCGTCACGAGCGCGAGCGCTGTGATGGCCGCTCCTTGCGCAGGAACGATGAAGCCCAAAGCGGCGGCAGCCAACAGCGCGACGATATAAGGGTCGATCAAGCCCATTCGCACGAGTCGCGACATCACTTGTTCAGCCTAAATCTGAGTTGGACGCTCAAGTGCGCGAGCAGTCTGGGCTAGAGTCTGCGGCGCGGCTCACCTGGAGGCCTTTGCAGGATGCTGCACCCGGTAGTGCGATCACGCTCACCAGCAGGCACGTCACGGCAAGTGCGATGAACTGCATTCCTCCCGTGAGCGTCAGCCAAATGGAAGGCACGGCGAAGGAACAAAGAGAGATTGCTTGATTGACTACTCCGGAGGCGGTCGCTGCACGCGTGCAGTCTCCGGCAACCAGCGGCAGCAAGGTCATAGCTCCACCTGCCATCCCGCCAAACGCGAACAGCCACAGAATGAGCGCCGCTGTCGCCAAAGTAACGCCGCTGGCCGGGAGAAACAGTACGATCTGAGCCAGGGCACCGGTGACCGCCATCGCAGCAAACAGGAGGGAAGTCCTGGCCGCACGACTCAGCAGATAGCCCATGCTCAGGCCGCCGATGATCATGGCTGCGATCTTCGCGAGAGCCACCGTCGCAGAGGAAGCGGCGAGACTCAGGTCGTGGACGCGAGCGAGATAGGACGGCGCGGCGAGGCCTGTGCCGTAAGACACGGCATTGGGCAATGCCACCGCAATCGATAGCCGTAAAATGCGTGCATCACGCAGCGCGCCCAAGATAGAGGAGAAGGTGCCGGGCGTTGCGACGGCTTTGTCCGTTGCAGCCGCCTCGATGTGGGGAATCAGGCGCGCCATGGCGATCACGATCAGAGTCATGAGCACCGCATGGACCTGCATCGCGAGTCGCCAGTCGCCGTCGTCTATGAAAGGCACGGCGAGCAACAAGCCGGCCGCATATCCGGACGGTGCAAATGTGGACAAGAAGGACATCGCGCGTATCCGGCTGACTTCGTTCAGCGTGGCAATGAGCAGGCAGGGCGCAGCGACGCAGATGCCGCCGAAGCCGGCTCCTGCAATCAGCATGGCGCAGTCGAATGTCCATAGTGAATGCGCGTTGCTCGCAAGCGTGCTCGCGATCGCGGACGCGCCACCCGCAAACAGCATCGAACGTCGCACGCCGTGGCGATCGATGAGGTTACCGCCGATCGTGGCCAGCACGGCCGTGGGTAAGGAGAACAATGCGATCGCCAATCCGAGTTCGGCGGGCGTGGCAAGCAGATCGCGCCCCAGGGCCGAGACAAACGGGACGACGATCCCCACCGTCATCATGCCCAGCACTGCCGGCAGGTAGGCAAGCGCAGTCAGTGTCACGGCACTCCTGGCAGGCAGGATCATCGCGTTTGCGCCCAATGGAACACTCCGGATTTCCCCGCAAGACAGGCCGGGCTGAGGTTGATTGGGCCTAGAGTGGCATGCGCATGGCTCGTTGAAAAGAATTTTCTTATTATACAAATTGGCCGCGCAGCGGCTGCAATCGACTGCTTGCCCCAGTAGTTTATGTTGCGCGGCGCTAATCAGCCGCTGTCCGCATGCAGCGCCTCGCTCTATCAGAAACATCATAAAACAAGCTGATTCTCTCCATTTGAGTGCAGAGGCGGGCGTGCCATGCTCTGAAATCGGGCAAGGATCGCGTCTCGAATCAGCTAATTTTCCTTTATGAAAATTTTTGTTGACTAGTGCCTGTCGCTGGCACAAAGATCGGTTCCATCGACACTGGCTGTGAGGATTTCCCGACATGAGCACACGACGACATGGGCGCGTGAGCGCTCCCAGACGAGACTTCGGCCGCACGCGAACAGGTGCGCGAATTATTGCATCAAGCCTCGGCTTTGGATTGACGTTGCTCGGTTCGTTGCAAGTCTCGGCACAGGAAGCGGGCCTCGAAGAGGTGGTGGTTACAGCACAGCGTCGCGAGCAGAACATCATGGAGGTGCCGCTCTCCGTGACGAGCTATTCGCCCGAGCAACTCGAACAGCAGGGAATCCGTCAGATCGACGACCTCGCTCGGCTGACGCCGAGTCTGAAGTTTTCCCGCACGTCGGGCGTGTCGGGCAATAATGGCTCTGACATTTCGATTCGCGGCATCGCCTCCGACGTCGGCTCGGCCACTACGGCCATCTACATCGACGACACGCCGATCCAGATCCGCAGCATCGGTTATTTCGGCGGCAATACGTATCCGCTGGTGTTCGATCCCGAACGCATCGAAGTGCTGCGCGGTCCGCAAGGGACGTTGTTCGGTGCGGGCGCCGAGGGCGGCGCGGTCCGGTTCATCACCCCGGCGCCGAGCTTTGAGAAGTCGAGCCTCTACGCGCGGACTGAGATCGCCGGCGGTTCCAATGCCGGCACGACGTATGAGGCGGGGGTGGCGGGCGGCACGCCCATTGCGGACAACGTCGCGATACGCGGTGCTGTCTGGTATCGCCATGACGGCGGCTACATCGATCGCTACGATCCGACGATCACGCGGCGGCTCGACAAGGACGTCAACGCGGCGGATAACTATTCCGGGAAGGTTGCTTTGGCCTGGCGTGCGCTCGACGCGCTCCTCGTGACACCCTCCGTCTATTACCAGAAAGTGGAATCCGACGGTCGGTCCCAGTTCTGGGAAACGCAGAGCGATGTGAACGGCGGCGACTATGTCACGGGCAATTACAACCCGGAGCCATCGAGCGACAAATTCCTGCTGCCATCGCTCAAGCTCGAGTACGACCTGGGAGGCATGCAGCTGATCTCGAACACCTCATGGTTTCATCGTGAGCGATCCCAAGTACTCGACTACTCGACGTTCCTGAGCACCTTGCGCTCTGGAAGCCCGTTCGGCACCTATGCGAACAAGGATGCGTCGAACGCGTTCGCGGCACAGACACTCGAGCAGCGCAACCTGGTGCAGGAGGTCAGGCTCCAATCCGCAGGTCCCGACCAGCGAGTGGACTGGAGCGCCGGCATCTTCTATTCGAACTCCGAGCAGGACTCGACCAATCTCTCGGCCTCCGGCCGCATTCCCGGCGTGATTTCCAGCGGTTTCCCGCAGTATCTGGGCCGCTACAATCTGTTCGACGATATCGGGGCGAAGGACGAGCAGTATGCCGGTTTTGCGAGCGTGGACTACAAGCTTACGGAGCGCCTCACGACGACCGTTGGCTTACGCGTCGCGCGGAACGAATTCCAATTCGACGAGGTGCGCGACGGGCCGGTCAACGGTGGGCGGCGCACATTCGACAGTGCGGAACAAAAGGATACGTCCGTGACGCCGCGAGCTGCCGCCTCGTTTCGGATCGACGACCAGAACATGGTCTATGGATCCGTCTCCAAGGGCTTTCGCCCCGGTGGCGCGCAGGCGCCCGTGGATCCGAGCTTTTGCGCAGCGGACCTGGCGACGCTGGGCTTGACGCAAAGCCCGCGCGATTACGACTCGGATTCGCTATGGAGCTACGAGGTCGGCAGCAAGAACCGCTTGCTCGGGGGAGCGGTACTGCTCGATGCCAATGTCTACTATGTGAAATGGAAGGACATCCAGCAGTCGATTCGACTGCCGCGATGCAGCTTCTCGTTCATCAGCAATCTCGGCGAGGCCAGCGGCAAAGGAGCGGATGTCTCTGTCGTAGTCAAACCGCTCGACGCGTTGCAACTCGGTGCGAGCGTTGGCTACAACGTCACGGAGTACGACGAAGATCTTCGCGGCGGCAACGGGCTCCTCATCAAAGAGGAAGGCGATCGAATCGGCGGGCCCAAGTTGACGGGGTCGATATTCGGCGTGGGAGAGGCGTCGCTCGCAGCGTCCGTCGGCGGCTATGTGCGCGTGGACTACACGTTCCAGGGCACCGGTATTCCACAGAATCCGAGCACATTCGGGTACGATCCCGGCTTGACGAGACTTCCCGAAACCGACTCCCTGTCGCTGCGCATCGGCGTGAAATTCTCGTCGGTGGATGTCTCGCTGTTTGGCAACAATCTCACCGGCTCGCATGATGCGTTGTCGCGTGCGCATGACGCCCTCGGTTCGCCTCTTTATTATGCGGAGACCTATCCGCCGCGCACGATCGGTGTGACAGCCAAGATCCAGTACTGAAGGCGCTATGATCATCGATGCCTACAACACGACTCAGAACGTACGCGGTCGCTCCGACTATCTCACGGGCGCGAAGCCCGGCCAGGCGCCGCCACCGCACGTGCCCTTCGATCCGCAACGGATTCTCACACGCATGGACGCGGCCGGCGTCGACATGGCCATGGTGTGCTCGCTCGCGCAGCGCATCGAGAACGATTTCATCATCTCGTTGGTGAAGGCGCATCCGGCTCGCCTGTTTGGCTTCGGGCAAGTCATGCCGCAAGCAGACGATGCGTTGGACGAAATCGCGCGGATCGCGGTGGCGGGTCTTTCGGGATTGAAGCTGCATCCGAGCATGCACGGCTACCATGTCGCCGATCATGGCTTGCTCGATCCGATCTTCGAAGCATGCGCTCGTTACCGATTGCCGGTGCTGATCAACGCGCTGGACGATGCGTTCTGTGCTCCGTTGGCGATCGAAGAGATCGCCCGCAATCATCCCGATGTGCCGACGATCATTGCGCACATGGGGGCGGTGTGGAACGTGCCGGAGGCCATCCTGGTCGCCGAGCGTCAGCCGAACATTTACCTGGAGACTTCGGCCACGCTGCTCGCCGATGTGCGCCGTGCCTATGCGAGACTCGGACCGCGCAAGATCCTGATGGGGAGCGAGTGGCCGGGTTCCGATTTCGATCTCGAACGAATGAAGATCGCCAAGGCGATTCCCGACGAACGCGATCGGGCACTCGTCGAAGGAGGCAACATGGCACGTATCCTGAGGCTGGCATGATCGCTGAACACGTGAGTCCAGTCGTGCCTCCGCCCGAAATGTCGCAGCCGGACATTCGCTTGCTCGAAATCGCACAGGAACTGCTAGCTCGTGTGTGGGTGCATGGACGCCATGAGGTTGCGACGGCGCTGCGAGTCGCGGATGGAAGCGTATTCACTGGTGTTCATCTCGAGGGGTCCTGCAGGCGCAGCTCGATCTGCGCGGAAGGCGTAGCCATGGGTACCGCGCGATCGGGGATGGAGCCAACAGCGTCGCTGCTCATCGATGCGGTGGTCTCCGTGCAGATCAAGCCCGCGGGACAGTTCAGGATCATCGCGCCGTGCGGTGTTTGTCGCGAGCTGATCAGCGACTACAGTCCCGACGCGACCGTGTGGATCACGGGCGAGTCGGGGATACAGGCAGTGCGTGCGTTGGATCTGCTGCCTTCGAAGACACGCCGCGTCTGGTAAGTGGAGGATTCGATGTCCATGCCGCGATTGGGAAACGAGATAACGGCGCTGGCTGCCGAGTTGGGCGGAACGGGCAAACCCGTACGTTGGGAGGAACTCACGTGGCCGGAAGCGCGTGATGCGGCCGCAGCCTTCAAGGCCGCAATCATTCCGGTCGGTGCGATCGAGCAACATGGTCCGCATCTGCCGCTCGCGGTAGATACGCAAATCTGCGAGGCCGCGGCTCTGGCCGTCTCTGCGCTGACCGGTGTGCCGGTGGTCCCTTCGCTATGCTACGGAGTATCGGCCTCGCATGGCGATTTCGGCGGCACGATCGGCCTGCGTCCCGAAACCATGATAGCGATGGTCGAAGACGTCATCGATTCGCTGTATGCGCGGGGCATTCGCCAATTCATTCTGCTCAACGGCCACATCTGGAACAGCGGTGCGCTGGACGTGTCTGCCGAAAAACTGCGCATACGTCATCCGGACGCGCGGGTGCGGTCGCTAGCCTATGTGACGATGTATCCTGGACCCGAGATCGACGGTCGCGTGCGTTATGGCCGCGCTCTCATGCATGCGAACTATTTCGAGACGTCGGTGATGTTGCATCTGCATCCTGAGCTGGTGCGCATGGAGCGAGCCACTTCGCACATCGATGTCGACTCGTTCTGGGATTACCGCATGGACCAGGTCAGCGAAACCGGCGTGTGGGGTCGCGACGTCACGGAGGCCAATGCCGCACACGGCAAGGCTGAGTTCGAGCGCTGCGTGATCACCACTGCTCGCGCGATCGCTGCGGCGGTTCGCGAGCCCTGGCCGGACGCGTCGCATCGACCGTGAAACGCGTTACGCGTAGAACTCGGGACAGAGCTTGATGCGCTGAATCGCCACGGGATCGTGGAACAGCAGGCAGGACGCGCCGTCCCGCACGATCGAGTTGATTCTGCGAATCGCGCGCAGCGCGGCTTCATTGTCGCAGCTTTCGCCCGGCAGGCATTCCCGATCGAAGTTTTCCTGCAGGTCCCCGGCGTCGAAGGGTAGAACCAGCGTGCCGCTGTCGGGCAAATCGACGATCGCGGATTGATGCCCCTGCGTGTGACCGCGTATATCGATCAGCCGCAGTCCGGGTTGCGCCTCCCAGTCCCCGTCTTGCAGATCCCATTGCAGGCCTGGATCCGGCCCCGCGCGTGGAAATCGCCTTGGGGAGGATCTCGAATCCGCAGAGGAGCACGTACAACCGCCGCACGCTGGTGCTGCGATGGAATTTGCTGGGAGGAGGCGACGTTTCGGACATTTTCCGGCAGACTATGACAGTTTCCTATAGGAAAATACTCCAAGGTCAGGATGGCGAGAAGATGGCAGCAACCGATATTCACCCGAACCAGATCGGCGCCCGTCTGAAGGAAATCCGACGGTCGCTCGACAAGACGCTGGCCGAGGTGAGCCAGGACACCGGCGTCTCCATCTCCAATTTGTCGAAGATCGAGAACAACCAGATCTCGCCTTCGTTCGACATCATGAAGCGCATCTGCGACGGCCTCGGCGTCAGCATCGAGGATTTCGTCCGGCCGGGCGCGAAGAGCGTGGTCTCCGGGCGCAAGACCATCACCCGCAAGGGCGAAGGCGACTTCTTCACCAGCGGCCAATACGATTACCGCGCGCATGCCTCGGAGATATCCAGGAAATCCATGGTGCCGCTGGAAATTCTGGTGCGCGCGAGAAAGGTGGAGGAATTCGACCATTGGAGCCAGCACCACGGCGAAGAATTCGTCTTCGTGGTGAGCGGCGCTATCGAAATCCATACGGAGCACTACGCCCCGTTTCGGCTCCAGCGCGGCGAAAGCGCCTATTTCGACAGCAGCATGCGCCACGTGTACATCACGGTGAGCAAGGAGGATGCGCGAGTGATGTCGGTGTCGCACGATCCTGGAGCGTCCGAAAAGATCGGGCAGTTCATGAATCCCTCCGCCCGCCAGGTGGCGCGCCAGGACACCTGACGAAATCCCGTCTGTTGAATTTTCATTTAAGAAAAAAATTCTTGGAAAGCGGGTTGGCGTCCGCTAGCATGGAACCTGCATACGTTGTTGCAGGTCCCGATGAAGATCCAGTCAATCGAAGCCTCGGCATTCCGTCTCCCGTACCGGCGCAGCTTCAAGTGGGCGGGCCTGAACGGCGAGCTCGGCGCATTCGTGCTCGTGCGTGTCGTGACGGACGACGGCCTGGTCGGCTACGGTGAGGCGACCCCCCTAGCGGATTGGGGCGGCGATTTCGGACGCCGCTCCGGCGAAACGCTGCGGACGGTGATCAGTATCGTCAATGAGATCTTCGCGCCCGCCCTGGCGGGTGCCGATCCGACTGCCGTGACCGCAGCGCGCCACACCATGGACCGCCTCGTCGTGGGCAACAGTTATGCGAAATGCGCCGTGGACATCGCTTTGCACGACCTGTGGGGCAAAAGCGCCGGCCTGCCTCTCTATCGCCTGCTCGGCGGAGCGGTGCGCGACTGTGTTCCGATCGCGCACATGATCGGATTGATGCCGGAGTCCGATGCCGCCCAGGAGGGTGTCCATGCAGTGACGGATGGCGTGAAGAGCCTGCAGATCAAAGGCGGCATCGATCCGCAGCGCGATGTCCGCTTGGTGCGAACCCTCCGCCGGCACGTCGGCGATTCTGTGTCCCTGCGCGTGGACGCGAATCAGGGCTACGGCGATGCGAAGTCCGCGACTCGTGTCGTCGCGCAGTTGACCGAGGCCGGGGCAGACCTCGTCGAACAGCCGGCGATGGGGCTCGAGTCTCTCGCCCAGGTCACCGCCCGTTCCGCTCTGCCGATCATCGCGGATGAATCCTGCTGGGACGTCAACGACGCGCTCGATGTCGTGCGGCATCGAGCGGCGGATTGTCTGTCGATCTATCTGGCCAAGGCCGGTGGCTTCGTCGGCGCGCGCGCGGTCGCCGCAGTCGCTGAAGCGCAACGCATGCGTTGCGACATCAACGGCTCGATCGAATCCGCGATCGGCAATGCTGCAAACACTCACTTCGCCCTGGCCCATGCGGCGGTCTCGCTCGCCTGCGTCATTCCCATCAGCGCGCCGGCGGGTGCTCACCCGTATTCCGTTGCGGGCCGCTACTATGAAGACGACGTGATCAGCCAACCTTTCGCCGTTCGCGATGGCGCCATCCTGCCGCTCAACGGTCCGGGACTCGGCATCGAGATCGATGAGGCGCGGTTGGCTCGTTATCGGTGTGATCGATGACGGGCGCGCTGCGCATCGCGGCAGATGTCGGCGGCACGTTCACTGATGTCGCGTGCCTGGATGCAGCAGGCGTTTTGTCCACATGCAAGATTCCATCGACACCGCACGATTACGCGCAGGCGGTCATCGCCGGCATCGAGCAGTTGACGCGCGGTTTCGACCGTGCGACCGGGAGCGACACTGAGATTCTCCATGCCTCGACAGTTGCAACCAATGCGATTCTCGAGGGGAAGGGCGCAGCGACCGCGCTCGTCACGACCGACGGTTTCCGCGACGTACTCGAGTTGCGACGCATCCGCGTGCCGCGTCTCTACGAGCCGCTCTACGAGAAGCCCGCACCGCTGGTTCCACGCCGACGTCGCTACGAAGTCAGAGAGAGGCTGGACGCCCGCGGCGACGTCGTCACACCTCTCGATGAGGCGCAGGTGCGCACGCTTGCCGATGTGCTCGCGAGCACGAACGTCGAGGCGGTCGCGATCTGCTTCTTGCACGCGTACGCCAATGCTGCGCATGAACTGCGCGTAGCCGAGATACTGCGCTCGGTGCTACCACAGGCATTTATCTCGGTATCGAGCGAGGTCTTGCCCGAAGCTCGGGAATACGAGCGCACGAGCACCACCGTCGTGAACGCTTATATTGGTCCTGTCGTGTCCCAATATTTGGGTTCGTTGCGTGAACAGCTCGCGGCGCGTGACGTGCGTGGCCGGTTGCTCATGATGCAATCGAGCGGCGGTATGATGGACGTGGACCAGGTGATCGCAAGGCCTGCGACCGTGGTGGAGAGCGGTCCCGCCGCCGGCGTCGTCGGTGCAGCGCACTTCGGCACGCAGGCAGGCTACGCAAACCTGATTACGTTCGACATGGGCGGCACGACGGCGAAGGCGTCGCTCGTCGAAGAGGGCGCAGTCATCGCGACCGATGAGTACGAAGTCGGCGGCGGTATTTCCCTTAGCAGTCGCCTGGCCAAGGGCGGGGGTTATGCGCTGAAGCTACCCGTCATCGATGTCTCGGAAGTGGGTGCGGGCGGCGGCAGCATCGTGCGAGTGGATGCCGGCGGTGCGTTGAAAGTGGGACCGGAGAGCGCGGGCGCAATCCCAGGACCCGCTTGTTATGCGAAGGGGGGCCTGGATGCGACCGTCACCGATGCGAGCGTCGTGCTGGGCTATCTCAATCCGGATGCGCTGGCGGGCGGAACGGTGCCCATCGATGGCTCGCGTGCATTGACGGCGATCGGGAAGATCGCGGCGCGCCTGGAACTGGATGCTCTCGATGTTGCTTTCGGCGTTCACCGCCTGGCGAACGCCACGATGATGCGTGCGGTCAAGGCCGTCTCGACTTATCGCGGGCGCGATCCGCGCGAGTTCACATTGTTCGCCTTCGGCGGCAATGGTGGCATTCATGCCGCGGCGCTCGCTCTTGAGCTGCAGATGCGGCAAGTGGTGGTGCCGCTGGCTGCCGGTGTGTTCAGCGCGATGGGCCTGTTGTGCGCGGATCATCAGGCAGTACGATCCAAGGCATTCCTGCGCCCGTTGCACGCCGACTCGGTGCGGGAAATTCCACATCACTGTCTGTTGCTCGAACGACAAGCACTTGCCGAACTGGGTGCAAGCGAAGGCGCAATACTGCGCTGGCGAGCGGAACTGCGATACGCCGGGCAGGGATTCGAAATACCTGTTGATCTCGAGCGTGACGCTGCGCCGCCAATGACGGCGGACGCGGTGCGCACGCGTTTCGAGCACGAGTATCGACGCACCTATGGCCATGGACTCGAAAATCACGACATCGATTTCGTGGCCTTGCGCGTCATTGCGACCCTACCCCCACGTGGCGTACGCACCGTGAGCAAGCTGGTGCACGCGCATCGACTTGCTCGCAAAGTGGAATCCCGCAACGCGTACTTCGGTCGCGATCACGGCCTGCTCGAAACGCCAGTGATCGATCGTAGAGAGCTGGGCGCGCCACGGATGGGACCGCTCATCGTGGAGGAGTACGAGGGCACGACGATCGTGCCGCCGCGAGCGAGTGCGTCACTCGACGCATGCGGCAACATCGTCATCGCTCTCGAGGAGCGGGCGCATGCGTGAACACGATCCCATCCTGCTGGAGGTCTTCCGCAACGCGTTCGACGCGATCGCCGACCAGATGGCGCTCATCCTGATGCGAACGGCGTATTCGCCGATCGTCCGCGATGCGATGGACTTCTCGACGGCGCTCTGCGATGCGTCGGGTCGCAATCTCGCCCAGGGGCTGACGACGCCGATGCACCTCGGCAGCTTTTACGACGCCATGCGCCACCTGATCGGACAGTACCAGGGCCGCATCGGACCAGGGGACGTCTTCATCGGCAACGACCCCTACCTGGCCAGCGGCCAGCACCTGCCTGACATCTATGTCGTGCGGCCAGTCTTTCATGCGCAGCGACTCTGCGGCTGGGCGGCAACGATCGCACATCACGTCGATGTGGGCGGGCTGGTACCGGGGAGCAATTCGCTTGCCGCCGTGGAGATCCATCAGGAAGGACTGCGGTTGCCCTTTTTGAAACTGCTGGATCGCGGCGCGCAGAACGCCACGCTCATGGACATCATCGCTGCGAACGTGCGGGTGCCGGACCAAGTGCTCGGCGACATCAATGCGCAGATCGCAGCGTGTCTCGCAGGCGATCGCGAGTTCAGCGGATTGCTCGAGCGTTACGGCATCGATCGAGTCCTCGGCTACGGCGAGGCGCTGCAAGACTATTCGGAGCGCATGGCACGCAGCGCCATCGCCAACATCCCCGACGGCACGTATCGTTTCGAGGACCACATCGACGGTCTCGGCGATCGGCCGGAGCCCGTCATTTTTCGCGTCGCCGTGACGGTGAGCGGCGATGAGATCACGGTGGATTGGGGCGGCACCTCGCCGCAGGTGAAGGGTGGCATCAACGCGCCGTTGTCCTTCTGCAAATCGAACGTGTACGCGGCGCTGCGCTCGATCATGCCGATCGACGTGCCCAACTGTCATGGGTATACGCGTCCGATTCACGTGATCGCGCCGGAGGGCACGGTCGTGAACGCACGGTATCCCGCGCCCTGTGGCGCTCGCGGTATCACGGGCTATCGCATGGTCGATTGTATTTTCGGCGCGCTCGCGCAGGCTGTGCCCGACAAAGTGGCGGCCGACGGTGCGGGTGGCTCGACACTGCCGAGCTTCGGCGGCTGGCACGGCGGGAAGCGCTTCGTGTTTTCCGAGTGCATCATGGGGACATGGGGCGCGACTTCGCAGCATGACGGACAGGAAGGCGTACCTCACATGGCGTCGAATCAAGCCAACGTTCCCGTCGAGATGATCGAGTCGGACTACCCGATTCGAATCGAGCGTTACGGGTTCGTGCCCGATACTGGCGGAGCGGGCAAGTATCGCGGTGGTCTGGCTCTCGCGCGCGAATACCGCATCCTCACCGATGATGTCTACTTCGGCGTGCGCTCGGATAAAGCCGTGCATGCGCCTCACGGGTTGGCGGGCGGTCACGCCGGCGCGACCGCCATCAATCTCATTCGCTCGCGTGCAGGCGAAGCTGCGTTGCCGCCGATGCCGACACAGCCCCTCGCGCTGCACTCAGGTGAGGTGTATCGCCATGTGATGGCTGGCGGCGGCGGTTTCGGCGATCCGTTCGAACGCGACCCGGAGAAGGTGCGAGCCGATGCCCTGGACGACAAAGTCACCGTGGCTCACGCGAGGGACAAATACGGTGTCGTGTTGATGAGTAACGCCGAGATGCGCGTCGATGTGTCCGCGACGCGTACTTTACGCGCCTCGGCGCGCCGCTTACCCCGATGATGCGTGTGAACGAACCAACCATGTCCGTGATGAGCGCAGCGCCGAGCAGCGATCTCGATCCGTTCTCGCCGGAGTTTCTTGCAGATCCCTTCCCGCGTTATGCGCAGCTGCGCGAGATGGGATCCATCGTCTGGCTCCCGCGCTACGACATTTGGACGGTCGCGCGCTACGACGCCGTAAGGGACGTACTCCTCGACTGGAAACGTTTCAGCAACGCGGGCGGCGGCGGCATGAAGAACTATTTCCTCGAAAAGCCGTGGCGCCCCCCGAGCCTGATCCTGGAAGTCGATCCGCCGGATCACCAACGCACGCGCAAGGTGCTGATGAATGTGCTCTCCTCCGCGCGCTTGCAGCAGCTGCGCCCCACGTTCGAAGCACAGGCCGACGCAATCATCGATGCCGCGCTCGAGCAGGGTGTGCTGGACGCGATACCGGAGTTGGCGCAACGTTTTCCACTGACGGTGTTTCCGGATGCCGTGGGAATGCGGCGCGAGGATCGCTCCAACATGCTCGTCTACGGCGCGATGGTCTTCGGCGGGTTCGGTCCCGTGACGCCGTGGTATGAGGAGCTGATGAAAAGCGCCGAGGAAGTCTCGGAGTGGATCATGGCGCGCTGCCAGCGCGACACGCTCGCACCCGATGGAATCGGCGCCGCGATCTATGCCCATGCAGATGGGGGCGATATCGAACAGCGGGAGGCGACACTGCTCGTGCGTTCGCTGCTGTCCGCAGGCGTCGATACGACGATCGATTCGATTGGCCTCTGTCTGCGCTGCCTGGCCGAGCATCCCGATCAGTGGCGGCGCTTGCGTTCCAACCCGGATCTCGCGCGCTCCGCGTTCGAGGAGGCGACGCGCTATGACTCTTCGAGCCAGTCGCTATTTCGCACGACGCTCGACGAGTGCGAACTCGCGGGCGTGCGTCTTCGCAAGCATCAGAAAGTGCTCGTGCTGATCGGTGCAGCCGGTCGCGATCCGGCGAAATGGCCCGATCCGGACGCATTCGACATCACGCGTCGCGTGAGCTCTGCCCAAATCGGCTATGGCGTGGGCATTCACAGTTGCGTTGCGCAGATGATGGCGCGACTCGAAGGCGAAGTCTTCTTTCGCGCGCTTGCTCGCAAGGTGCAGGACATCGAACTCGTTGGAACGCCGCAGCTGCGATTGCAGCCCGGGCTGCGGGGACTCAGCAGTTTGCCATTGCGGCTGACGCGGCGGCTTGATTGAAGGAGAACACTGCATGGCAACTGTGATCGTCGCGGGAGGCGCCACCGGCATTGGCCGCGCCGCGGTGCGTGGGTTCAGGGCAATAGGCGACAACGTGCTGCTGGTCGATCACCGGCCGGAGGCAGCGGATCTCCTGGAGGAGCACGCACCCGGTGCGCTCAAGTTCATTCAGCGCGACCTGTCCGATGCGGCTGCGCCCGCAGCAATCGTCCGCGCTGCGTTGGACACGTACGGATCGCTCGACTCGCTGCTGATCACAGCGGCTCTGATGCTGTCGGCGCCGCTCGCCGAGTGGACCGCGGACATGTGGGATCGGTCGGTTGCGCTCAATCTGCGCATGCCGTTTCTGTTCGCACAAGCGGCGGCTCCGCACCTGGCCAAATCGAGCAATCCGAGCCTTACCTTGGTTTCATCGACCGGCGCGATTCGCGGGCACGCCGGCATGTCCGCATACCAGTCGACGAAAGCGGCGCTACCTGGACTGTGCCGCAGTCTCACCGCCGAACTTGGCCCGCTGGGTATTCGGATCAACACGCTCATGCCCGGATGGATCGATACGCCGTTCAACGATCCGTTCTGGCAGTACCAGAACGATCCCGGCGAGCGGCGGCGCGAAATCGAAAACCGGATTCCGTTGCGCCGGCACGGGCAGCCCGAAGAGGTCGCCTCGATGGCGCTGTTTCTCGCGTCGCCCGCTGGACGCTACATCGCCGGCACGTCCATCGTGATCGATGGCGGCTACACGGCTGTGTGAGCAGAGCAAGTGTCCCTCATCGCGGAAGCCTTCTCGTCGAACGTTCGACCGGTGCTGCGAGGTCGGACCGGCGCCATTGCGGCTGCGCATCCGCTCGCAGTGACGGCAGGGCAGGAGATGCTGCTTGCGGGCGG